>P_2C_Liq_1_UnCtyDRAFT_1000774_pt1 | contig 13139 bp, 20 predicted proteins | sample Pon2CUnioCityCA_2_FD_10234 | JGI IMG/M metagenome (IMG submission 10234)
GTTCAGCAGTACAGGGATGCCGGGGTGGAATGTCCAGTATATCTTATGCCAATGGGCGGACGCAGTGAAGAATATACCCTCAATGTTCAAGAAGTCGCAGAGCTCTGTATGGCACGAGGATGGCGGTTTAGCCCAAGACTCCACATATCGCTATTCGGAAATGCCTGGGGGACTTAACAAGGAAGAATTGGAAATCCTACAAGGCAAGAAGATTACCGAAGAACAATATGAACGTATTAGGAGAAACATGTGAAAGATCCAAAAGTAACAGATCTTGTAAAACAATTTAACAAAGATATAGCGGCGCTTAACAAAACTTGGAGGGCGCTGCAACAGCATGATGTTTATGCTCGTGTAAATGTAAAAGGCACTGCTACGTATACAGAACCTAAATACATCGAAGTAACTGAGATTACACAGCATGTAGCATATATGAAGGAGGATACATAGTGGGTTGGTGGAATAAACTAGTAAGAGACAAAAAAGCACAGGAGCAAGTCGAAGAACCTGTTGTTGAAAAGACTTCAGAAGATTTGCGTCGCGAAGCACTAGAAGCAGAAAAACAATCTGCAACTGCAAACGGCGAAGCGTGGGTTGCTGTGTTAGATACACAAGTAAATCCCGAGAATATCCGAAACGGATTCTTTGAACTTGACTGGAATAACGAGTTCATCGAACAACTCTTAGACGCAGGTTATAGCGGCGAATCGCAAGAAGAAATTGTCGATCAATGGTTTAGAACTATTGTAAGTCAAATGTTAGGCGAAGAAGGACTTGACAAATCTAGAGAATCGGGTTATATTAATGTAGTACCAATAGACAAAGGCAAAAGCGAAGTATCATGAGCACTTATATTTTAGTAGACACAGCAAACACTTTCTTTAGAGCACGACATGTAGTAAGAGGCGATGTAGATACTAAACTAGGTATGGCACTGCATATTACACTTAACAGTGTTAAGAAAGCATGGACTGACTTTAACGCAGATCATGTTGTGTTCTGCTTGGAAGGTCGTAGTTGGCGCAAAGACTACTACGAGCCGTACAAGCGCAATCGTAAAGAAACACGCGATGCAATGACAGCACAGCAGCAAGAAGAAGATACTCTGTTTTGGGAGATCTTTGACGAGTTTAAAGACTTTGTTACAAACAAAACTAACTGCACTGTTATGCGTGATCCGCAACTAGAAGCAGATGATCTTATTGCAGGTTGGGTGCAAGCACATCCCAATGACAATCATGTTATTATTAGTACAGACGGTGACTTTGCACAGCTGATTGCTCCTAATGTAAAGCAATACAACGGTGTTAGTAATACTACAATTACACACGAAGGCTACTTTGACGACAAAGGTGCACCTGTAATTGACAAGAAAACTAAAGAAGCAAAGCCTGCTCCTGATCCTGAGTTCATGTTGTTTGAAAAGTGTATGCGTGGTGACACTAGTGACAATGTGTTTAGTGCATATCCAGGTGTGCGTAAAAAAGGTACTAAGAACAAAGTCGGACTAATCGAAGCATTTGAAGACAAGACTACAAAAGGCTTCAACTGGAACAACATGATGCTTCAGCGCTGGACTGACCACGAAGGCGTAGAACATCGTGTGCTAGATGATTATAATCGTAATGTTGTGCTGTGCGACTTAACTGCACAACCAGATGACATTCGAGAGATAATCGACAACACTATTGCAGAAGTAGAACCTAAAGAGATTACGCAAGTCGGCATGCGTCTTATGAAGTTCTGTGCAAAGTGGGATATGCAACGCATTGCAGATCAAGCACAATATTACGCAGAAGCATTACAAGCGAGGTACCCTAAATGACATTAAAAGCAAAACCTGTATTACGAGACAAATTTTGGATTGTAGAAAACAACGGCGAGCGTGTAGGCACACTTAGTGTATCAGACGACCATTATATGTATACATGCGATACTGGCACAAGACTATATTCAACTCGAACTCAACTTAATACTGCACTCGGCGGCAAGATACTATGGTCTGATTCAGAAACTACAGAGGAATCTATAGAAAATAATGCCTATGATTTTCCAACTAGTACAACACCGTATAACATAATCTACGATGTTAAGAATAAAATTCCGTTGTTTACAAAAAGTGCAAAATCAAAAAGTCTTTATTGTGCAGGATATTATATCATTCGCTTTGATAAAGGATGGGTTAAGAGTTTCTGTCCAAAATTGATTACATTAGATCGTTACGAGTACAAAGGTCCATTTAAAACAAGTATTGAAATGAAAGCAGAGTTGTCAAATGCAGCAAAATCAGCCACTTAACACATTACCTATACAGCAGTTTATTAGTCAAGTAAAGGCAGCTGATAATTCTAATTCTAAAGATGTTAGACTAGACATTCAAAATGCCAAGAGGCTTGCCTTTACGCTAGGTGAAGTAATGGCACGACTCAATGGCGATCTAGAACAAATACTTCAAAAGTCTAGCACAGAAGAAGTGATACAAATATCCATGGATGGCGGCAATACTTGGTAGTTATATGCTAAGTTAACTACTAAAAAGGATAAATATATACGTATATAATAAGGATACGTATATGAGTAGACCAAAACCAACTGTACTGCTAGAGTACATTAACAAAGAAACATATAGAGTTGAACAAGTCCTTGATGCTGATGCCATTTGGGCAGTGTTCTATCAAAATAAACCTTTTAATTTAAAAAGTTCTAATGCTCTTACTAGTTATCCTGGTCCAAAATATAAAAAAACATCGTTTTCAAATCCTGGACACGCACATAATCTAGCTAGTAGACTTAATGATCTGTTTCGTACATCAGAGTTTAGCGTAGTGCAGCTATCCGAAGGGGTTGTTGTAGAAGAATGAAACTCCTATGAATCAAAAAGAGTTGTATACTAGAATATTTCTAAAGCAAGCTGACATTGCTGTAAATGAACTTTCTATAAAAACTTATATGCCACTGTGGTGGAAGAACAGTCGGACAAAAGACACCGGCGGCCTTCGGTTAACAGACGAAGGATTTGATTTTCTTAGAGACGAATTAGATATAAAGATGTACGAAGTTCCGTATAAAGCAGATACAGAGTTTACTACACAAGTTATTATATGGTTAGACCAATTTATAGACTGTCCTTATTACCTAAGTCATCGAAGTATGTATGTTACTAATGAAAAAAAGGCCCTAGAACTAAGTTTGTTTAGCGGCGATATTCGAAAGTACGGAATGATTAAGGCACTAAAAAAGAATAAAAAAGACGAAGAAAACGGTTGACTATTAGTGCAGTGATGCTATTATGTATATGTAAGTTAGAAAACACATCCAAAAGGAATACATCATGGAAGCTACAGCAATTCGTACTATTACGCCAAACAATGCTAAAAAAAGTATTCTTCGCGCATTTAGCAAGAAACGTCCTATCTTTCTTTGGGGACCTCCAGGTATTGGCAAGTCAGATATTGTTGCACAGGTAACAAACACACTTCCTAACGCACATCTTATTGACATTCGTTTAAGTCTTTGGGAGCCTACAGACATTAAAGGTATCCCTTACTTTGACAGCAACTCCGGTACTATGGTATGGGGTGCTCCGAGCGAACTTCCTACAGAAGAATTTGCAGCACAGTATGACAATATTGTTGTATTCTTTGATGAGATGAACTCAGCAGCTCCAGCAGTACAGGCAGCAGCATATCAACTTATTCTTAACCGCCGTGTAGGACAATACAAACTGCCAGATAATGTTATTATTGTTGCGGCAGGTAACCGCGAAGCAGACAAAGGCGTTACATATCGTATGCCTGCTCCGTTGGCTAACCGTTTTGTACACTTGGAAATGGCTGTTAACTTTGATGACTGGTTTAACTGGGCAGTTGACAATAACATTCACAAGGATGTTGTAGGCTTCCTTACTTTTTCAAAGAAAGACTTGTACGACTTTGATCCCAAGAGCCCAAGTCGTTCATTTGCTACGCCTCGTTCGTGGTCGTTTGTGTCAGAGTTGCTTGAAGACGATGACGACAATACTACAACTGACCTAGTTTCAGGCTCAGTAGGAGAAGGTCTTGCTATTAAATTTATGGCTCACCGCAAAGTTGCAGCTAAGATGCCTAACCCTAGCGACATCTTAGAAGGTAAAGTTAAAGATATTAAGACTAAAGAAATTAGTGCTATGTATTCTTTGACAGTGTCGTTGTGCTACGAGCTTAAAGAAGCAAGCGATTCGGGCGATGCAAAGTTTGACGACAAAGTCAACAACTTCCTACGCTTTACAATGGATAATTTTGAGACTGAGCTAGTTGTAATGGGCATTAAACTTGCTCTTACACAGTACTCATTGCCAATTGATCCAGATGAAGTAGAGTGCTTTGACGAGTTCCATGAACGGTTTGGCAAGTATATCACAGCGGCACAGTCTGCTTAATACAATTAAAACGGGCTCTTATGGGCCCGTTTTTCTTTTCTCGGTTGACAATCCCTGTAGATAATGTTATAGTTATACTATAGAAACTAGCAATAAAGGTGCAACATGGCAGCTAAAGATACAGCAAGTAAACTTAAAAACTGGACACCTGATCCGGATATCACAGAAGAACAACTTGAAGAAATGCGTGTAGAAGTACTCGATCGCATTATTGTTGCACGAGTAGGCTTACTACTGCGTCATCCTTTCTTTGGTAACATGGCTACACGCCTGCGCATTTTGGCAGCAGACGATTGGTTGCCTACTGCCGCTGTAGATGGTCGCAACCTTTACTTTAACACTCAGTTCTTTAATGCGATGGATAATAAAGAAATTGAGTTTGTAGTTGCACACGAAATCCTACACATGGTGTTTGATCACTTAGGACGCCGTGAAGATCGCAATCCTATGCTCTACAACATTGCCGCTGACTACATTGTTAATAACTTGCTAGTACGAGATCGCATTGGCACTAGTCCTAGCATTGTAGATTGCTTCCAAGACTTCAAATACGAAGGCTGGACCTCAGAAGAAGTGTACGACGAACTATTCGAACAAGCTAAAAAGAACGGTGAGGAAGCAATTAAACAGTTAGGCGAGATGCTGGACGAACACCTTGACATGGAAGGTGATGGCGATGGCGAAGGCGACGAAGAAGGCAAAGACGGCAATGGCAATACTGTAAGCAAGCGCAAGCCTAAGTACAGCGAAGGCGAGATGAAGCAGATCAAAGACGAAATCAAAGAGGGCATGCTACAGGCTGCTCAAAGTGCTGGTGCAGGTAACACACCAGGCGAGATCCAGCGTATGATCAAAGAGCTTACTGAGCCTAAAATGAATTGGCGTGAATTACTGCGTCAACAGATTCAAAGCACTATTAAGAGCGACTTTACATTTAGTCGCCCTAACCGCAAAGGTTGGCAGAGTGGTGCTATATTGCCGGGCATGAACTTTCAAGACACTATTGACATTTGTATTAGTTTAGATATGAGCGGCAGTATTGGTAATGATCAAGCTAGAGACTTCCTAGGCGAGATCAAAGGCATTATGGACGAGTATCAAGACTACAAAATTAAGTTGTGGTGCTTTGACACTGGTGTATATAACGAACAAGACTTTAGTGCAGACGGCGGTGAAGACCTATTAGACTACGAGATCTTCGGCGGGGGCGGCACTGACTTTGAAGCCAACTGGAAGTACATGAAAGAACATGACATTCAGCCTAAGAAGTTCATCATGTTCACAGACGGCTATGCCTGGGACAGCTGGGGAGATCCTGAATGGTGTGACACAGTTTTTGTAATCCACAGCAACCACAATAAGAATCTTCAAGCACCGTTCGGAGTAACTGCTCACTATGACGCCGCTTAAAGACCCTAATCCGTTAAATATAAACTATAAAAGAAGAGTAGATTTCCTGCCAAGTTTTTTTGAAGTAACCTATCTTAAACAACGCTACAACCTGCAAGATAGTATTTCAAAATGGATAGACCTTAATCTAAAAGGTAGATACTTTGTAGGAGTTAAGCAGGTAGTAGCAGACAACGGAACGACAGAGAATCGTATTGTAGTTGGATTTGAAAGAGAGAAAGAACTAAGTTATTTTATGCTTGCTTGTCCACATTTAAAATACGATTGAAAACAGACTACTAAATATTTTGTAGAAGGAGATAATAATGTCTGAACAAACACAACCACAAGCTACAGAAGAACAAGCAACTGCCGGTGCTGCACCAGTAGATTTGACTGTTCAAGATCTTAGCGCACTTAAAACTATCATCGATGTTGCTAGTCAGCGCGGTGCATTTAAGCCAAACGAAATGACTGTAGTAGGTCAAACATATACTAAGTTAGAAAACTTCTTAGCAGCCATCGCGGCGTCACAGCAAGCTACAGAAGAAGCAACTGACCAAGCAGCAGGCGAAGCAGTAGAGGCAGCAGTTAATGGCTGATCTTAAACATGTTGGTAGAGTTGCTAGCAACAGAAGAAAGTGTGCAGTAGTCTTTAGAACATTGCCAAATGACCCCGACAGTTGCTTGATTCTTCCAACAGAGAATCTGCTTCCAGAAGATCATGATGCTGTGATCAATCTTCTAGAAAGTAATGCAGGACAAACTGCATATGAATTTGCTGAAGCAATGGATAGAGCGCTTCTAAATGATGGTAGTCGTATGCTGCCGCGGTTTCATGCAACAGGTAAGCTAGTTAAAATGGCAACCAAAGACATTGAGATGGTTCCTAATCACACAGCTAGTGTGTTGTTAAGTGAACTTAATCAAATTATTGCAGATCAGCGCGGTGTTACTATCGCTGACCTAACAGTAAGTCCGAGCAATGCCGAACGAACACGCGACCTAGGTGAGCCAGCAGTAGCAGAACAACCTGTTAACTCAATGGACACCAACGACACTGTTGTAGAAACTTCTGAACAGCCTATGTCAGATGAAGATCTTGCTGCACAGTATAGATCACAAGCTGATAGACTGTACAAAGAAGCTAAAGCACTGCGTGAACAAGCCGAAGAGCTAGTGCCTACCAAGCGCAAAGCCAAAGCAAAGACTGAAGAGAGTGCCTAAAGGTTCTCAAAAATTTCCAAACGATGTTGTTCAGCATTGGCCAGAGGTACTCAAGGATATCGATGTTAAAGTCGTGCCCATTGAGTACCTCGCGGCGCTGAGGGTAACCTTTAAAAATGACAATGTTTGGGAAGTTGACTTGCGCAACGAAAGACAAAACGCTAGCACAACGCTAGAAGAAGTATTAGAGGACTTCTTCGACGAATACGGCGACAGTATCGACTCTGTAGATTTTAGACTAGATACAAAAAAAGTAAAAGCCGACATTCAAAAGAGAACATCTACCTTTATGAAGAAAAGAAAATAAATCTGATAAATACTTGTAACAAGTATTACCAGGAGTTGTCAGGATGGCATTACGCTTAAGAAGAGGAACAAACGCCGAAAGGCAGACTGTAACGTTTGCAGACGGTGAATTAGTTTATGTTACAGACCATGTAGCAGAAGGTGTTAGCCCAGTATGGGTAGGAGACGGAACTACAGTTGGCGGCCGTCCAGTAGACACTTCAAACGATCCTGGAGCAACTGCATTAGGCGATTTAAATGATGTAGCAGACACTGTTGCTACAGACGGTCAAGTACTAGGGTGGAACGATGCTAACTCAAATTGGGAGCCGAAAGATGCTGCTACTCCAGACCTTAGCAGTGCGGTTATATCAGATCTAAGTGATGTTGCTATCGGAATAATCAATACAGGTCAAGGACTTGTATGGAATGGTACTAACTTTGAACCAGGTGACCTAGGACTAAGTTCAACAGCAGTTATATCAGATCTAAGTGATGTAGTTATAGGCGAAGATAGTAGTGCTCCAACAGACGGTCAATTATTGACATGGAATGAAACAGCATCGTACTGGGAGGCTCAAGATGCTCCTGCCCTCAATCTTAGCAGTGCGGTTATATCAGATCTAAGTGATGTTGCTATCGGAGTAATCAATACAGGTCAAATACTTGTATGGAATGGTACTAACTTTGAACCAGGCGATCAGGCTAACGGGGGATTAGTAGCCGAATCGTTGCCTACACTATCAACACAGTTAGATGCAAATAATAATAATATTATAAATGCTAATATAATAAATGCTGTTTCATTTAATGGAAATCATCTAGGTACACACAGCGGAGATTTTAGTGGCGACTTTATAGGTACTTTCCAAGGAGATATCTTTGCAGATGACTCTAGTGTGATGTATGATTCACTAACTGATACTATTACAGTTAGTGAAGTAAATGCTACAACATTTTTAGGTACTCTAACAGGTGATGTGACAGGTGATGTGACAGGTAATGTGACAGGTAATGTGACAGGTGGTGTAACAGGTGGTGTAACAGGTGATTTAAAAGGTTCAGTATTTGGCGATGATAGTACACTAATAATAGATGGTATTAATAATACTGTCACTGCTGAATCTTTAACTACTGACGCTATTGTAGTGCCAAATACTCTGATATCAGTTGGTCGTCCTACTGGAATAACCGAATTTAGACTAGAAAGCTATCAAACACGCAATAGATTAAATATTAACACAACAGATAAAACAGGTGACTTGTCAAGTTATACCGGGTATTACGGAACCTTAAACTTTGGTTACCAAGACTCAACAACAGATAGATCAGATGCTACTATTCGAGGTGCTCGAGCAGATATGCGTATGGCACACGACACTGTTACAGATTTTATCTCCGACGAAACCAAATACTTTACACTAAAAGAAGGCAACTTTGGCTTCGGTACATATACTCCAGCAGCTAAACTTGATGTGCGCGGCGAAGTTATGTTTGGATCGTTTACTACTACAGAAAGAGACGCTCTTACTCCTTCAAACGGTACTGTTATATATAATAGTACAACAGATAAGTTTCAAGGATATGCAGGCGGTACTTGGGTAGACCTACACTAAAATAAATCAAATAGTAAATGAAGCCGCATAAAACTGTGATTAGCATTAAGAGCAGTGTGCGGCTTTGTTGTATCTGTTAGATAAGCACTACCGTCAGCAGGCATATGATATACTTGATTGTCTATAATCATTAAACAATTTTCATTTGTTATTATGGGTATATGTATACGCTTGCTTGTGTCTGTGTGTATACTCATGCATTTTTTATGAGGCATTGCCATAATACGCATACGACCAAATCTATAATCTTTAGCAACAGTATCGTGTATTTCTTGTATATAAGTGCCAGTAAGTGCTCTATTTAATCTAGTAAAATCACTCTGTTCTAATTTTATTTCAGATTCTTTTAACTTGCCGTTATCATCAAAAAAGTCTTCTCCAAATTTATATTTTAAACTACCGCATCCTTGATACCATACATTGTCTAGTAGATCGTCGGCAGTGTGTTTAAGACTAATTTGATTATGATGTTTATGCAATCCTACATTGTTTATTATGTTTTGACATTCTTTAGTTAATCTTTCTATATCAAATTTATATTCTAAAGGTTGCATATCCATTACATTTTCCTTTCCATAGCAATATGATCATCTGTCCATTCTTTATCGTATTTAACAAAGTTGTGAGCGTGTGCCCAGTTATAGTGCGTATCTCTTATCCAGCCAAATAAGTTTCCGTGTCCTGCCCAGTCTTTTTCGTATGCAGTAGACAATAATAGCCATCCGAGTCCTTGTCCTCTATATTCTTCTCTTATGTTAAGTGTACGGTATCTTACATGCGTCTCGTTCCATTGTACTAGCTGCGTAGCACCTATAAGAGCGTCATTGCTGTACAGACCGTATGCAATGCGTCTAGGGTTACTGTAGGGCGTTGTATGCGGTCCTAGATACTTGATTACTTCCACTATACGCTTGTTAGGATCCTTAAAGTGATCAACTTCGATCCAATAATTCTTTAGTGTTTCAAAATCTATTTCTTTGATATCCATTCTATCTCTCTGTCATATCCGTTTACTAGTAAGTCACTTATACCGTATCTACTTACGGTGCCGTCTCTGTCAAACCCTTTATGCTTAGAAGTATAACTGTATGCTAAAAATACTGTATCGCTAGGTTCTAACCCGTACTTACTACAAATATCTAACTGGTTCGATCTATATTTGTTAAACATATAGTCTGGAGTAAAGTCGTTTATTATATGATCGTGTATACCAATACTAACATGGTTAACATAACTGTACTCATTTAATAAAGCCATGTATGTGTCTTGCTTTTTTGTAAAACATATACCAATTTTACAACGCCCAGTAGCAAATGCTTTACTCATACTAAACGCTATAAATTTAATGCAGTCTCTTTCTGCATCTAGATTAGGAAACGCACATGCTCCGAAGTATGCACAGTCTACAAACACGGGGATACTTCTTTTGTCACATGTATCTAAAATTAAACCAAATTGGTCATGTGCTATTCCGTGTGCTGCAAAAGGATAACTTATGTAAAGTTTCTGTCCGGAGGTCAACTCCGAAAGACCTTCAATGCGTGTTGCTCCTGTGTCTCTATGGTATGGATATTCGCCTCTAAGAACAACACTTGTTAATGCAGGATATGTTTTTTCAAAATCACAAAACGCTCCAGTAACACCATCTGTTAGATAATAGTTATAGGCGTCAAGGCCGTTAACTATAGCATGTTCGCTAGATTGTATCCATTTTTTGTATTTGAAGGAAAACTCTTGTACATTGTGTTTTTTCCATTCTAGGTTATATTGTACTTCTGGATCCTCGATAGGCAAAGGCTTGTATGTAATCATAATAGTTCTCTTAATTTTTCTGGAAGTGAATCATCTATTTTAACTAGCCATTCGTCGTAGCTTTTGATTTCCATTTCTTGTCCTTTGGGCCTTTGCCTGGCCCACTTGAAATCAAACGCCACTAGTTGGGTGCCGCGTAATGTTAAGTTACTCAAACTGCCGTTGCGTTTGTATACATTTTTTTGTTTAAAGAATTTATACATTTCTACAATTTGATCTACTATGTCAGGTACTACTTCTTTTAGTTTAGGCTTTATATACAACAGGTTAGGGTGTGTGTATTCTTGAATTATAATTCTGTTGCTGTAATCAATGTCAACAGTTTTAGGTATCCATTTGCTTTCTAGCTTTTCTAACCAATAAGTTTCATACATAAACGAATCTTGTATTTCGCTTTTGGACTTTTGTGTTTTAGAACCACTACAAGTTGTTGCACCTTCTTTGTAGTGTCTACGAATTAATCCGTTATCTTTGTCTATGTGTACTTCTACTGTTGTACCTAGGCCATAATGGGGTGTTTTATATAATTCATACATCGCTTACTAATATTGTTAGACCCTTTTTTATTCCTCGAAAATGACTTCCNCAATGTAATAGACTACTNTCAAAGATTAATGCTTCGCCGATACGCCACGGAACTACTTGTTTAATACTTAGNCCTTGCACAGTTTCATAAGGCAGATGTTTTAANTANGTCTTGTACTGCACTACATCAAAATTAAACGATCCTATGTTTTCNACNCCNTGATAACTANNNTTNCGNAGATTNTAANCAGGNTCNGGCCAGTACTTGTATATACTACCTATCATAAAATGACTTGCATCACCGTGCCATTGTTGATCAAAAATGACTGTATTGTGGTCTTCGGCTTCTGTTAGCGGAACAACAATATTATACTTAGGAGTTAACTCGCCTAATTCTTCTTTCTTACCAGTGTCAGTGTGTACATGAAACGGATTAGGAGTTTGAAAGTAATTGCCGCCTGTTATTTTACCAGTAATATCTAAATCTTCTAACAGCCAGTTAAAATCTTTTTTTGGAAATTTATGATTAACAATACCGTGAAGTTTCTCTACACGCTCACTATTATCTCGTATATCAAATATTTTTTTAATTTGATCTTCAGTTAACTTTCTAATTTCCACCATTTCTTAAACTCCTTGTATGTATTTAAAAAATTAGTGCTGTTTAACTTATCAATGTGAGTTAGGTATTCTTTTAAATCATTCCAGTGAGTTTCATTAGCTTCGCTACTATTCATAAAATCTAACATACGCTGCACTTCTTTTTGGTTGTGAGAATTGAATTTAGTTATATCAATTTTGTTAATTTCGTTTTTTATCTGTGTTGGTAAATTTCTTATGTCTAGATGATGCGGACGCTCTTGTACAAACATTACTTTAAAAAACATATTCCTGTCTTCGTGAAATTTAACAATATTCTCTATTCGTGTAATATTTAAAATATTAACAGCACATACTCCGCTGATACTAACATTATTATTGTAGCTTTGTATTCGGGCAATGTTTTCTTTTACTGTTTCTATATCACCGCCGCTTCTAAAATAGCTGTATGTTTCTTCATCTGCATCAACACTTGCCCTTAGTTTAACTTCTTTAAATTTTTCAAAAAGCGGCATTGCATCTTTTTCTTCGTACTTTAGAGTACTAAGATTACTTACAACTAACAGCTCAATGTTCTTTGCAACTTCCAAAGGTACACTTTCTAAGAAATAATAAAACACAGGATCAGTTAGTGGCTCGCCGCCTGTTATACGGATTTCATCTACAGTTGCAAACAAAGGAATCATACTATCTATTTCTGATTGAGTAATAATTCTAGGATCACGATTATTAACAGACTGAAACTTTTCTAGCCCTTTATATTTCTTTAATTTGTTATTCCACGATGTGCTGTGCTGTGACCCACAATGCAAACAGCTATAATTACATAAATTACTAAATCGCAACTCTATACTTTTTAATTGTGGATCTTTTATGTTGTCTGCATACTTTGCATAATGTTCCAAATACCAACTGCGAAGACTTAGGTTTTTAGTTTCGTTGTTTTCTTCTAGCTTCCAGCATCTTGCACAACCATCTGGCTTTTTGCCATCTAAAAACTTTTGACGAAGTTGTGTATATGCTTCGCCGTTCCAAATTTCTTCAAGAGTGTTATCATCTAGATTGCCGAGTATTTCGTCACTTCGCCAGCAGGGCGCAACTTGTCTATTTTTATTAGCCCGTATGTTAGCATGAACAAACGGAAAATAACAAAAGAATTTATTTGTATTGCTCATTAATACTCCAAAAGCTGTTGTTCCTATGTTGATCTACTTTTTCAATCCAACTAGTAAATTTTTCGTAGTCGCCCTGTGGCAAAGTTTCTAATG
>P_2C_Liq_1_UnCtyDRAFT_1000775_pt1 | contig 13138 bp, 10 predicted proteins | sample Pon2CUnioCityCA_2_FD_10234 | JGI IMG/M metagenome (IMG submission 10234)
CCTTGTAAAACTTCAGGTTTACGTTTGGTAATTACAGTTTCTCCTTTTCGATCTTTTTTGTAACCTATCATAGAGCCATTTAAACGCATAGGAATTGGTCCACCGTTTTCTGTACCAACACCAACAGTATAGATTTTTACACCTTCGTTTGCAATATTATTAGCTACTTGTTTTGTTTCTTCTTGATGATCTTCACCATCAGAAATAATGATTAAAAAACGGTTGGTTTGTTCATCATTATTGTAATATGTTTTTGCAAGTTCAAGTGCTTCATTTATTGCAGTTCCTTGGCTAGAAACCATATCTGGATTTGCATTTTGTAAGAACATATTGGCAGCAGCATGATCTGTTGTAATTGGTAATAATGGATATGAATTACCAGCATAAATGATGATTCCAACTCTGTCTGAACCTAATTTATCAATAATTTTAGAAATAATTTGTTTGGCTTTTTCTAAACGATTTGGGGCAATATCTTCTGCCAACATACTTTTAGAAACGTCCAAAGCAAAAACAACATCTACACCTTCTCTTTTAACCGTTTTTAGTTTGGTTCCCATTTTAGGATTCGCCAAAGAAACAATCAAAAAAGCAATTCCAACTGATAAAAGAATCAATTTTAATGTTGTTTTAAAGACCGACGAATTTGGAGCTAATCTCTGTAATAAAGCAATGTCCGAAAATTTCTTTTGGGTTCTTTTTTTCCACCATAAAACCAATAGGAATACTACTACCATTGCAGGAATGATTAGGAGCAGTGTGAAATAAATTGGTTCTTCTATACGATACATTATTTAATTTTACTTTAGTTTGTTACATCGAGTGAATTTGATTTCTGTCAAGAAAAATCAAATTTGTATCGAGATGTAATAAAGTTCTCGATACAATTTTTTTGTTCTTCAAAAATAACTCGAACAGACATATTTAAATAAACGATTTAAAAATTGTGTTTCTTAACATAAACTCAAGCAACAAAAATCCTAAACCTAAAAAGACAAACAATCTAAATTTTTCTTGATAATTGTAATACTTAAATTCTTCGATTTTAGTTTTTTCGAGCTTATCGATTTCATCATAAATTTCTTTTAATGATGTATTATCTATCGCTCTAAAATATTTTCCTTCCGTTTTCTCTGCGATTTCTTTTAGCAACGCTTCATCAATTTCTACTTGTTGTTTTCTAAACTGTAATTTACCAGTTCTTGGATCTCTACTCCAAGGAAAATCTGCCATTCCATTAGTTCCAATTCCTATGGTATATGTCTTTATTCCCAACTCTGTTGCTAATTCTGTTGCTGTTCTGGGATCTATATTTCCAGAGTTGTTTACACCATCTGTCAATAAAATAATCACCTTACTTTTGGCTGTACTTTCTTTAAGTCTGTTTACTGCAGAACCTAAACCCATTCCTATTGCAGTACCGCCTTCTAACTGCCCCCATTTTAATTCAGAAATGGTTCTTTTTACAATACCTTTATCACTTGTAATTGGTGTTTGCGTAAAACTTTCTCCTGCGTAAACTACAATTCCTATTCTATCATTAGGTCTTCTGTCTACAAAATTGATTGCTACTTTTTTTAGTGCTTCTAATCGGTTTGGTTTTAAATCTCTTGCTAGCATACTTGCAGAAACATCAATTGCCATAACAATATCTATACCTCTGTTTGACTTTGTTTTTTTGCTTACAGAAACGTTTCTAGGTCTTGCTAATGCTACAATAATTGCAGCTAAAGCCAACAAACGTAAAACGTATAAAAGTGGTTTTAATTTTGATAAAAAAGAATCTGCTTTAAACCCTTTTACACTAGGTACAGTTAAGATAGCAGCATCTTTTTTACGCATAAAAAAGTACCAAATTGCTAATAAAGGCAATAGAATTAGCAGCCATAGAAACTCGGAATTGTAAAATTCAAAATTACTCCAATTCATCTTCATCTTCTTTTTCCTCTACGACTGGTTTTGGTTTTAAGTTACCAACTATATCCTGTGCATCTTTTCTGTCTTCTTCAATTTCTGGAGCTAAAGGTTTCGATTTTGCAAACTTTACCAAATCTGCTTCTCTTAATAAACTTTTTAATTTGTCTATAGTTTCTTGTGAGGTTAAAATTACTTCTGAATCTTTAAAATCTTTGAGCATTTCTAAAACTTCATCAGTAGTTTTTTCTAAAGCAGGAACATTTAACTCACGTTCTATATAACCACGCACAATTTCTGTTAATTCGCTATAATATTCTTTAATCTGATTGTTTTGCCACAATTGTTTTTCATCTAGTTCGTTTAGGCGATAAATAGCCTCTTCATAAGGTGGTAACGCTCTGTAAGTAGGTTCTTCTTCTTCCTCTTTTCGTTTTCTGATGACAAACCAATAAATCCAAAAACCAATGATTGCCAATGTTGCTAAAAGTAGGTATAGATAAATTTTAAAATCATCGAAAGTATAGGGTTCACTTTTAATAGATTTTATTGGAAACTTCTTCACTTTGGTTGTGTCTACTGCAACTGTAGCCACATTAACCAATAAAGAATCTGTTAAATACGCTTGGTTTTTAACAAAAATTTGTTGCTGAGGTATGTAAAATGCGCCACTATCAAATCCTGTTAAAATATACTTTCTAATTAAAGAGTTTTTGACAGTGTCTGTTGCCGTTGAATCTACAATTTCTAACCCTTTTAGGTGTAGTTTTGGTATGATAACATTCTGAGTTTCATCAACAGAAATCTTTAAATTGAATTGCTCACCAATTCTAATATTGGTAGTATCAATCTCTATTTTTACCATAGAGTTTTGAGCAAAACTTATAGTAGAAATTAAAATTAATATGTAAAATATGTTTTTTTTCATTGTAAAAGTTCTCGATACAAATTTGTTCATTCTCCTCAAATTCACTCGAACTGATGTTTTTGTGCTTTTATCTTCCTTTGTGTTTAAAATAACCTAATAGTTTCTTTACGTAACTTTCATCAACTCTTGTATTTATGGTTCCTGCGCCACTTCTTTTAAATGTGTTTATATAATAATCTGACAAACGTAAAGCGTTGGCTTTATAGCTGTTTCTTACAGATTTTGATGATGTATTTATCAACTGAATGGTATCAGTTTCTGCATCTAACATAGGTACCATTCCTAAATTAGGAATTTGTTCATCATGTTTATCATACACTCTTATACCAGTAAGATCGTGCTTGTTTCCTGCTATTTTTAGGGTTTTTTCATAATCCTCATCCATAAAATCTGAGAGCATAAACACAATGGCTCTTTTTTTCATGACACTTGATAAAAATTTTAAAGCTACAGCAATATTTGTTTTTTTACTTTTTGGATTAAACTCAATCAGCTCACGAATTATTCTTAAAACGTGACTTTTCCCTTTTTTTGGTGGAATGTACAATTCGATATCATCAGAAAACAAAATCAATCCGACCTTATCATTATTCTGAGTTGCAGAAAACGCTAAAGTTGCTGCAATTTCTGTTACTGTTTCTTTTTTAAATTGATTGGATGTACCAAATAATTCAGAACCAGAAACATCTACCATGAGTATCATTGTCAATTCTCGTTCTTCTTCAAAAACCTTAACATAAGGTTCGTTATAACGTGCAGTAACATTCCAATCTATAGCTCTAACATCATCACCAAATTGATATTGTCGCACTTCAGAAAACGTCATACCTCGTCCTTTAAAAGATGAATGGTATTCACCTCCAAAAATGTGATTAGACAAACGACGTGTCTTAATCTCTATTTTACGAACTTTCTTAAGTATTTCTTTAGTATCCATTTTTTGAGCTGTTGGCTATTGGCTATTGGCTAATTGATATATGCTAAGAGCTAGTTCTAAGGTACTTCTACTTCGTTGATAATTGAGTTGATGATGTCTACAGAGGTTACGTTTTCTGCTTCAGCTTCATAGGTAATACCAATTCTATGACGTAAAACATCAGTAACAACTGCTCTTACATCCTCAGGAATTACATAGCCTCTTCTTTTAATGAAAGCAAAACATTTAGCGGCTTTTGCTAAGTTGATGCTTCCTCTTGGAGAGGCTCCAAAGCTGATTAAATCTTTTAATTGTGGTAAGTTGTATTTTTCTGGATAACGTGTTGCAAAAATGATGTCTAGAATGTATTTCTCTATTTTTTCATCCATATAAACTTCATTCACAGATTCACGTGCTTTTAAAATTTGTTCTACAGAAATAACAGGGTTTACAGTTCCGAAATTTCCGGTTAGATTGTTACGCATAATCATTTGCTCATCTTGTAAACGCGGATAATCAATTACAACTTTTAACATAAAACGGTCAACCTGTGCTTCTGGTAAAGGGTATGTACCTTCTTGTTCAACAGGGTTTTGAGTTGCCATTACTAAGAACGGTTCGTCTAATTTAAAGGTTTCATCACCAATAGTAATTTGACGTTCTTGCATTGCTTCTAATAAAGCAGATTGTACTTTTGCTGGTGCTCTGTTAATCTCATCAGCTAAGACAAAATTGGCAAAAATTGGTCCTTTTTTAATAGAAAAATCGTTTACCTTCATATTGTAAATCATAGTACCTACAACATCTGCTGGCAATAAATCTGGTGTAAACTGAACTCTACTAAAACTACCTTGAACCGCTTTAGATAAAGTATTTATGGCTAAGGTTTTTGCCAAACCTGGTACACCTTCTAATAGAATATGTCCATTGCCTAACAATCCAATTAGCAGGCTTTCAATCATTTGTTTTTGCCCTACAATTACTTTATTCATTTCTAAAGTAAGTATGTCTATAAAGGCACTTTCTCTTTCTATTTTCTCATTAATAGCTCTTACATCTACATCCATGTTGACTGTGTTTAATTTTTAACGCAAACAAAGCTACAATTTTAACAAAATTATTTTGTTAAAACAAGGTTAAAGGTTGTAGTATTTACAACTGTTTTAAGATGTTTTTTCGTTAAACTCTGTTAATTGAAAAGTAGTATTCTTAAAACTACCAAAAGTGAAGTACTTTATCCAGTCGCCAAGGTTGATATAAGTACTGTTTTCTTGTAGTTTTATTTCTAATGGAAGGTGCCTATGACCAAAAATAAAATAATCGTAATGTTGTTCTGTTAGTTTTTGTTTGCAATACAAAACCAACCACTCGTTTTCATCACCTAAATACTTTGCATCTTCATCACCAGAAATGAGTTTGTTTTTTACAGACATGTAGTGTCCTAAACGTACTCCTAAGTCTGGGTGTAGCCATTTGAACATCCATTGAAATAAAGGAAAAGTAAACACTTTTTTCATGCGTTTATAGCCTTTGTCTCCAGGACCTAAACCATCACCATGACCAATGAGAAATTTTTTATTGTTGATGAGAAATTCTTGAGGTTCGTGATACACAGGAATATTGATTTCTTTTTCAAAATAATCATTCATCCATAAATCATGATTTCCTACAAAAAAATAAATTGGAATTCCTGAATCTTTAATTTCTGCTAATTTCCCTAAAACACGCACAAATCCTTTAGGAACAACGGTTTTGTATTCGAACCAAAAATCGAACAAATCACCTAATAAAAAAATGGCTTCAGCATCTTTTTTTACTTCATCTAACCAAGCTACAAACTTTTTTTCGCGAGGTAAACTTTCTTCTGGAGTAGGAGCACCCAAATGTTGGTCTGAAGCAAAGTAGACTTTTTTGTTTTTGGAAGTGTTGATTGTAATCAAAAAAAAGATATGTTTAGATGGTAAAAATAGAAAAAGTTATTGATTAATTGTGCCTGAGCTAAAAACAGTTTTTCCGTTTGCACTGATTAGTTTTTGAGCATCAAAATTGGGCATTAAAACTGTGTTGAGTTGATTTAAATCCCAAGTATTTGGATTTTTAAACCACTCTGCAATATTCATTTTAATTTCAACAGTTGCGTTATTTTTAATTTCAACAGTTCCTAAATTGACTAAAAATGATGTGTCTTCAAATACTAAATTATTGGGGTTACTTCTATCTACAGCACGAATTGCGTGATAATTAAAGTTGGCATCTTGATTGTTTGTGTCTTTGTATTTACCATCAAATTGCATGTAATGATAACCCCCACCTAACATTCCAGGAACACCAAAATTTACTGAATTTAAGTCTTGATAAATTCCGTCTTGATTGTCAATATCGGAAAAACCAAACGTAAAATTTAAGTTGTAGGTACCTGGTGCGATATCAGTAATTGTAATTAAGTTGCCTGAGTTTTCGCCAACGTCAACTAAAAAATAATTGTCACCACCATGTAAACTAAGGTTAGAAATTAAATATCGTAAACGAACAATACTTATTGTTTCTCCGTTTTTAGTAGTAAATTTAAACGTATTAAAATCTTGATTTGTAACTGTTTTTCCATCCCAATTATGCGTAAACTCTAGTGTAACTGCAACATTATTATCAGAATTACTACAAGAAAAGAAGCTTAATGTTATTAAAAAAAGACCAATAAGTTTTTTCATTTTAAGTTATTTTATTTTGATGATTAAAGCATCAGAAAAACCTTTGTTTTCTATAACATCTCCATTTGTACTACTACTTTCGCCAACAGCAATTATAGACTTGTCATTCAATTCTACAGCATCGTATAAGAAATCAATTTCTGAACCACCCACTGTTTTTTGCCATTCTAAATCTCCTTCTGAATTCACTTTTGCAACTAAAGCGTCATTTCTACCTTGGTTGGTAAAACCCTTATCAGTACTTAGAGAACTCCCTGAAATTAGAAATCCGTTATCTTGAGTTTTGGTTATAGAACGTGCTACATCAAAAGCAGTTCCGCCAAATGTTTTTTCCCAGATAAGATTTCCATCAGTATTTATTTTTATCATCCAGATATCTGCGGCACCATTGTTAAAACTTACATCTTTATCTGAGCTTCTTGTATCTCCAATAATTACAAAATTACCATCATTAGAAGTAACAATTCCTCTAGCTTCATCAATTTCTGAACCCCCAAAACTTTTTTCCCAAATGAGATTCCCATTATTAGCGATTTTTAAAACCCAGAAATCATACGAACCTTTGTTGTTTGTAATATTAAAATCATTACTGTCTGAAGAGCCCGCAATTATAAAATTATTGTCTTCAGTTTCTACAACACCTAAAGGTGTATCTGTAAAAGAACCCCCAAAATATTTGCTCCATTCTAAAGTACCAGTATTGTCTGTTTTAATCACCCAATAATCTCCACCAGCATGTTTTATAGCATTGGATTTTGCATTTCCTTGACCGCTAGAAGAAGATACGTCTAAAACACCAGTAATTAAATATCCATTATCATTGGTTTGTAGCAATGAAGTACCAAAATCTGCACCAGAAAAGCCATAGTTTTTTTGCCAAGTGATATTTCCGTTTGCGTCTAATTTTATCAACCAGAAATCTTTAGCGCCAAAGTTTTGTAAAACATCTCCGTTTAAACTACTACTATATCCTAGAAGTGCAAAACCACCATCTGAAGTTTGAATAAGGTCTGCGCCTCTGTCATTATCAGTACCTCCAAAATTTTTTGACCATTGAAGAGTATTCTTTGCATCATATTTTAAAACCCAAAAATCGAAACTTTCATTGGTTTTATTGTTGATGTCTCCATTGTTACTTTGTGTATGTCCTAAAGTAATGTACCCACCATCAGAAGTCTTTACAACCGCATTTAACACATCGTTATTTGACCCACCAAGCGTAGTTATAAATTCTATTGTATGGATATCAGTAGGCGTTTCAGTAGTAATAATTGTATTTTCTTTTGAGCAACTAAAGAGAAGAAGTGAACAAAGAATACATACAAAATGCTTCACAACGTTAAGATTTACTTTTTCTGATGACAAAAAGACCTCTGTTGATATCACTTATAATGATATTTCCACTTGGTAAATACGGATAAACGTTCCATGCTCCATCAAAACCTGAGATATCATTTTCTGGATGTGTATCAAAATAACCTATTTCATTAATATTTTTGTTTTCAATAGAAGAAATATCTAATATTCTAACACCAGCAGTATAATTTGCTTGGTAAAAAAGATTACCTTTTACATATCCATTATGATCAATAGCATCTGTTGCACCAAAATGCTCAAAGTGAAGTAACGGATTGTCTAAGTCTGTAAAATCGAAAATAATAGTTCTTGTTTTTCCGCCAAAATTTTGTTCGTCTAACTCATCTCCTAAAAGAAAATATTTAAAATCATCTGTAAACCAACCTTGGTGTGTATATCCAATATTTGGGTAAGCAATAGAAGATATTTTTACCGGATTTTCTTTGTCTGTAACATCTACAATAATCACTTCTGTTTCGTTACTTCCAATGAGAATTTCTTTATCTGTGTAAGCAGTGTCTGGACCTTGGTAAGTAACTACTTGAGCATCGTGAGAATAATTTCCTTCTGCATAACCACCAGCTTCTTTTGGTCGAAATGGAGTATTAATATCTATAAAATGTGGACCTCCATTAAATGTTTTTGTACCAACAGCATAAGCAAAACCACTTTCTTCATTAATAACAATATTATGAGCACTACCAAAACCATCATAAAAAGCATCTTCTGTAAATGTTAAAGGTGGGTCTGATATGTTTTTTAACTTTTCCAGGTTGAATACCTGCATGCCATGATCTGTAGCTTCGCTAACAATGTAAGCAATTCCGTTACGAACTTTTACATCTCTCCAAGAACTGTTAACTGTTTTTGTATTTAGAGTACCTAAAACGATAGCATTAGCTGGGTCTGAAATATCTATAAAAGTTGTGCCTTGGTTGGTACACATTATTGCATATTCTTTACTGGTAGCTGGATCTACCCATCCCCAACAATCGTTTCCTGCAGTTCCTCCCAACTGATCTAAGGTAATATGAGTAAGCAAATCATAATTATTACATGGATATTCACCTGCAAATCCATTTTCGCATTTTGCAATAGGATTGATTATAATTTGTTTATCTTCTTCAAATACATCTTTTTTGGTACAGCTAAAAGCTATTATTAGAATTAAAACGAAAAACTTTTTCATCTTTTTAAGATTAATTACAAATATGTTAAGTACTTCAATAACGTATTTGTTTTTCTATTATTGAATGTAGACTATCAAAAATACTATTTAAAATGAAAAAAAGAAGTATATACTTGTTAAAGTAGTTCTGTCCTTTTTTAGAATGTAGCTATCTTTGCAGCATGTTAGAAGATAAAAATCCACAAAAAACATCATTAGCTGAACTAGGTGAGTTTGGTTTAATAAATCACATTACACAATATTTTAAGATCAATCAACCCTCTTCTATAAAAGGAATTGGAGATGATGCTGCTGTTTTAGAAGCATCAGAAAAACAAACGTTAGTTACTACAGATTTGTTGATAGAAGGTGTACATTTTGATTTGAGCTATATGCCGCTAAAACACTTGGGCTACAAAGCTGTAATGGTAAATTTAAGTGATGTGTATGCCATGAATGGATCTGCTGAGCAAATAACAGTTTCTATTGCAGTTTCAAATCGTTTTCCGCTAGAAGCAATTGAAGAATTGTATGCAGGAATTCAGTTGGCTTGTGATACTTATAAAGTGGATTTAATTGGTGGAGATACTACTTCTTCTACTAAAGGAATGTTACTTTCTGTAACAGCAATTGGAAAAGCGAATGCAGCAGATATTGTATACAGAAATGGTGCAAAAGAAACAGATTTAATAGTGGTTTCTGGTGATGTTGGTGCAGCCTATTTAGGTTTGCAGGTTTTAGAAAGAGAAAAGCAAGTGTTTCAGGTAGATCCAAACAATCAACCTGATTTAGACAATTATACCTATTTAATTGAGCGCCAATTAAAACCAGAAGCGCGTAAAGATGTGGCTGGTATTTTAAAAGAATTAGAGGTAAAACCAACTGCTATGATTGATGTTTCTGACGGAATTTCATCAGAGCTTTTTCATATTTGTACACAAAGTAAAGTAGGTTGTAAAATTTATGAGGATAAATTGCCTTTAGACCCACAAGTTATTTCTACTTGCGAAGAGTTTGAGCTAGATTCTACCATGGTTGCGTTAAGTGGTGGTGAAGATTACGAATTACTTTTCACTGTGCCAATTGCTGATTTTGATAAAATTAAGGGCAATCCTAATTTTTCGATTATTGGGCATATTACTGAAGAAAACCAAGGTTTACAATTAGTTACTAGAGCCAACCAAGAAATTGAATTGAAAGCTCAGGGTTGGAATGGGATGAAAGATAACTAAGTTAAATTTTAAGATTTACCATAAGCATCATTAAAATCGTTATACATGCGTGTAACAATTTCTTTGGGATCACCTTCTGTTAAACTTTCAAAAGAAACATAGCCTTTATAATTATTTTCCTTTAAAATTGGAACTATTTTTTTCATATTTACTTGTTCTGGAACACCATTTACATACACCAATTCTTTTAAAAACCAATAATTTGCAAACGGTGCTAATATTTTAATTTCTTCATACGGATTGCCTCTTCTAACACTCCCAATATCTAAAATTAATCCAAACCATTCAGAGTCAACGCTTTTTAAAATATCTAGAACTTCATCAGCTTTGTACAAAAATTCATTATGATGTTGCATTCCTAAAAGTACACCAGATTTTTCAGCATATTTGGCACATTCTTTAAAATCTTCTACCATCCATTCTTTTACTTGATCTTTAGTAAAACCTTCGTGTTTTTTAAAACCAGGAAAAACCCTCATAATTGTTGCTCCAAGTTTAGACGATACTGTTAACCATTTTTTTATGAGCTTTATATCTGAAGTTCTTGCTGTTTTATCTGGATTTATAAAATTGTTTTTAACTCCTGTCCAAGTAATATTTAAGCCCAATTCTAATGCTTTTTTCTTTAATTGAAAAAGTGTTTTATCCTTTGGAATATTTGGGTAAGTGTCAAAATAATAACCTGTTAAATCTACTGCATCTAAACCTAAATTAGCTGCAAACTCCATCATGTCGTAAAAGTTCATTTCCCCACTTCTAAGTTGTTCATTAAAAGTGAAGGCGTTAACGCTAAACTTTACTTTAGCTACTGATTTTATTGTTGTAGTTTCTGATAAAGTATTGGAAAAAAGACTGTTTGCTCCTAAAATTAATGGCGCTGCTGCTAAACCTTTTAAAATATTTCTTCTTTTTTTATCCATGTGAGTTTGTGTTTTAAGTCTTAGAATATACTTCGACATCAAAAAGAAGAAGTGAAACGAAAATAGTTTAATTTTATAACACAGTCAAAAACTATAAAATTATAACTATTTTAATTACTTCGCCTTTGCTCTTCATCGTTACCAAAACCTCTGTTTTTTACATTTATTTTTTTGTTACCAAAATTGTAAGATAAGGATATTCTAAAGTTTCTAGAACTTTGGTTTTGTCTATAGCTTTGATCGATGTTATTTACGGTAGAATTATAATTATTTAAAAATCCTGTGTTTAAAACATCACTAAAAAGCATTGATAATTGTATGTTGTTTTTAAAATTGTGTTGTAAGCCAAAAGAAAGATGAAACATTTCGCCAAGACTAAACAAACCATCATTATGAAAAGAACTGTACCAAGCATTGGCTTGTAATTTTGTGCTTTCACTTAAAATAAATGTATTGTTTGATGTTGCATAAAATTGAATTCCGTCATTTACTTCTGCATTGTTATTTTTGGTTAATTCAGTAAAATAGGCGATCAAATTAATGCTATTCTGACTTTTAAACCAAGATATCTTATTGTAAGAAAAGCTTTCTTCCCATCTATAAATATATTTTTTAAAATAATTTTCTTGGGTTATAATTTGATTTTGATTGGCAACATCTGTATTAAAAAATACACCAAAACCATTGGTAATTATATCTAAAGACAAACTAGAACTAATATTTTTTTTGTACAAATGAGAAATTTTAAAATTGTCTGAAAAAGAAGGTTGTAAAAACGGATTTCCTTCGCTGTAACTATTATCATTTATATAAAAGCGAAACGGATTTAAGTTTCTAAAATTGGGTCTATTGATTCTTTTGCTATAAGAAAAATTAAAATTATTATTTTCATTCTTTGCGTACGAAAAATATAAACTTGGGAAAAATTTATGGTAATTGATAATATTTTCTTGCTTTAAATCTACATTAAAACCTCTTGTTTTGGTGTCTTCAAAACGTAAACCAAATTGCATTTCTAACTTCTCTGATAAGTTAGTATTTCCAGAAAGATAGGCTGCTAATATATTTTCTTTATATGTAAAATTATTAGATTGACTTGGGTCTAAGATAGGAGTTCCAGATAAAGTATCAAAAAACAAAACGCCACTATTTGTATTTATAAAACTTACTTTTGCACCATAAGAAAGGTTTACTTTTTTTAATGGATACTCAACATCTATTTTTGCACTAAAATTTTCAATTTGTTGATTTGCTTCATTTAAAGCAGCCGAATTTATGCCTTGTGAATTTCCTACATTATCAAAATTTTCTGTTGAAAAATTGATGGTTCTATCTGAATTAAAAACAAAATAATCTGCATCAAAAGAAATGCTTTTGCCCAAACTATCTAATTGGGTTATTAAGTGAAAATTTACAGAATGATTTTTATTATCATTTTTATTATCACTTTTAGTGAGTAAAGATCTTTCTAAATTGTTGCTGGTATCAAAAATAGCAAACATCGTTTCTGCATTAATATCTGGCTGAGTGGTATTTCCTAAATACTGCAAACCAAAAGTAGTTTTATTTGTAACAGCATAATCTATTAAAAAACGACCAGACAATTGATCTCTTTGTGTGCTACCTTCAATATCAACATCCCAAAAATTAGTAGGATAGTATATTTGCAAACCCTCTAAATTTTGTTCAGCACCTTTGGTTGCATTAACGCTTCCAGAAAAAGAGATTTTGTTTTTATTGTAAAAGAAATTATTAGTTAAGGTAGTGAAATTGTATCGGTTTTGATTATAGGAAAGGGTTGTTGCGTTTTTCCAAGAATCTTGCAAGCCTTTCTTTAAAATAATGTTGATTAATCCTCCATTTCCTGCAGCATCATATTTTGCTGGCGGGTTTGTAATAACTTCTATTCTAACAATATCATTTGCAGATAATCCGCTTAAAAAGGCAATTAAATCATCGCCCGCTAATGGAGATAATCTGCCATTTATCATTACTT
>P_2C_Liq_1_UnCtyDRAFT_1000776_pt1 | contig 13125 bp, 12 predicted proteins | sample Pon2CUnioCityCA_2_FD_10234 | JGI IMG/M metagenome (IMG submission 10234)
TTGATAGTTGATAGTTGATAGGGAACGGGTGATGGTGGTTGTTTTTATATTGCTATTTGGTTATTGTGTGAGGCTTGATAAAAGTTTGCAGCCTAGATGTTTGGCTTCGCGTCTGATTAACCAAGCCCCTCCCGCCTTTCCTTAGTTTATTTAGCTNTTGACAACTATTATACCACATTAAAATTAAATGGTCAATAATTTAGGTAAAAAAAATCAGGAGGATTAGGCGAAGCGAGTCAGGAGAGACTAGAATGCAGAAATTAGGACGATGGAATTGGTCAACCGGCCGTTATGGTTAAATATGATGGGGTTGATCGTATAAAACTTGAACGGGATGGACACGCGGGAACTGAAATTTGTCTTGAATCTGTTGGGAGCGCCGAATTACCGAGCGCCCATCTCTCAGGTGAAACCCAACTATCGCACGAAAGCCACAGAGCGGGATACGATCTGTCGGAGTCTTCGCGATCGCGGACTGGTGGACTGTAGTGAGGAGATTGTTGAGTTTCGCATTGCACCTCCGGGAATGGCTTTGCTGCGGCTCGATACCAGCCGCCTCCCGGTGACGGAGGATGAGATTGCGGTGTTAAGGGCTTGTGCGGAGGGTGTCATTGGCGCCAAGGATCTCAACCTAGCCAGCGATCGCCGTCAAGTGGTGCTACAAAAACTCAGCGAACGGGGACTCATCAAAGCTGAAGCCACGCGCATTGAAGACGTTTGGCTGACGAACTTTGGCCTGGACTATCTCCACGATGACTATACTCCCAAGGGAAGCGGCTTAGAACTGAGCCTGGATCATCTTAGCTGCTATCTACAATTTCTGCGTAAACGGGACGGGAACGCCTCAATTTCCCACGATAGCCTCGCCAAACAGCAACCCCATGAACCGATCAATCCGCAGCGACGGTTGACGGAAAAGCCGAATGATGCCGATATTTGGTATGTCATTGAAGAACTCGATCGCCAACTTGATACCCATAACTACCTTCCCATCTTCTATCTGCGGGAGCGCTTACAACCTCCCCTAACTCGCGCTGAACTCGATAGCGCCCTATATCGTTTGCAACGGGATGATCGCCTAGAATTGAGTTCCTTGCAAGAAGCGGCTCACTATAGCCCAGAAGAAATTGAAGCGGGAATCCCCCAAGACATTGGTGGCCCGTTATTTTTCTTGATTCGTAACTAACGTTAACCCTGGTTCCCTCACCTCCCGGTATCACTATGACCGAGATTGATCGCATTATCCAACGCGCCCCCAACCCCTTTGATACGGAAACCTTTTGGTCCGGGAATTTTTGGCAGGAAATCCAAAATCCTGAACTGACGGTGGACTCGATTCACCGAGAGGTTCTCCAGGAGATTGAGGGGGTCTTAGATCAAGTGTCTGAGGATCGGCGCAGTCGCACCTTGCTGTTAGAAGGGGAAACGGGGTCTGGAAAAACCTATCTCTTGGGCCGGCTCAAACGTCAACTGCAAACCCCCAATCAAAACCGGCTTCCTCGGGCCTTTTTTGTCTATATTGAACCCTTCACGGCTAGTGATTATATCTGGCGGCATATTTTGCGTTACACCGTCGATAGTCTATTAGAAACCCCTGAGGGTTTGGATAAATCACAATTGCTAATCTGGTTGGAGGGACTCTCGGATTTAAAAAAACGAGGACTGGTGGATTGGTTACGAGGGGAACGGCAATTGTTTATCCGTAAACTCTTGGAAACGTATCCTTCAGGAATTTACAATGCTCAAGAGTTTTTTGGGGTGTTATATCATCTCACTGATTCAGAACTCTATCCCATTGCGTGTGAATGGTTGCGCGGTGATGATTTAGATGATGAGTCTCTGCGCAAACTCGGGGTTCAGGGGACGATTGATACGGAAGATGCTGCCCAGAAAACCTTGGCTAACTTTGGGCGCATTGCTGAGGCGACGTTGCCGATTGTACTCTGTTTTGATCAACTCGACAACATTGCCCGCGATCGCCAAGGACATCCCGATTTAGAATCCTTATTTCGGGTGAACGCAATACTGCATACTCAGAAGGTGAAAAACTTTCTGTTTATTATTAGTATTATCACCGATACTTGGCGGCAAAATGCGCCTCATATTCCGGCCACAGACCGCGATCGCCTCGATGCCAACCTACGACTCAAACAAATCAGTTTAGACCAAGCTGAGGCTCTCTGGGCTAGCCGTTTGTATGGTCTGCATCGTCAAACCTATCCTCAGCCAACCTCGCCAATTTATCCCTTAATCCGTCCCGCGTTAGACGGTAAATTTCCTGGTGGAAAAACTCGCCCCCGTAACACCTTAATTTTAGGGCGACGACTCTATCAAGATATAAAATTGCAACAACTTCAGGCTGATGTTTCCCAAGAGGCTTCACTCGAAGGAAAAACGCCCCCATTAATGTTGCCCAGCGATGCCCAAAGTGATCCAGTTGCGGCTTTTAAGCTGGTTTGGATCAAGAAATTCAAACAAACCCGTGAACGGGTGCAAAAAATCCGTCAATATGCCGCCCCTGAATTAGTGCAAATGTTGGCGGAGGTGGTTCAGGCGTTACAGATGGAAGATATCCAACCACGATTACTGCCAAGTCGTACCTATGCGAGTTATTCTATCAGTTATCGTCACCCCGGAACGACAAATCGGGTGGGAATCGTTTGGTCTGAAGATACGAATATGGTCAAGTTTTTCCATCTTCTTAAAGGTTGTGAGGAGGCTTTAGGAAATCATCTCTGTCAGTCGTTGCAGTTAATTCGGGCTGAGGGGGTGGGTTCGCCAACCAATCGCGGCTATCAACTCTATACTGAGATTTTTGGACAACCGGAAAATAATCACTTTATGTCGGATTTAACCTCCGTACAATATTTAGCGACTCACCATGCGTTAGTCAATGATGCCCTCTCTGGGGAGTTGGTGGTAGGAGAAGAAACCCCCAATGGTTCGCGGTTGCAGTCGTTAGTTCGTCAAACGGGGGTGTTGCGGGATTGTCCGCTGCTGCAAGAGTTGGGCTTTTTTGAGATTACCTCGGGCCAAGATGCGGCGGAACAGTCTTTGCAAGCTATTGAAGATTTTATTATTAACCGGGTTCTCAATCAGCAATGTATGGCAATTGAACAGTTAATTGAAGAGGCGATCGCCCAGTTTGGCGGTGCGAGTAAACAACAGGTTCACCAACTGATTCAGAGTTTATCGCTGAGCGATCGCCCCCTGCAAATTCTCGATCCCGATGTCACCCTAGAGGAACAACTGATTATTGCTACGACTTAACGAAATTCTCGCGATGGGTCTCTTTATCCTGTAGTCTGATATGGTTTCTATCCAACAGATTGTTCAACGCGCTGTGAATCCTTTTGACTCGACCAGTTTTCGCCCCGGTAATTTTTGGCATGATGATAGTAGTCAAGCCGCCAGTATCAATAGGATTCACCAGGAGATTGTGGCTGGGGTGTCTGAGATGTTGGCCCAGGTTGAGGGCGATCGCCGCAGTCGGACTCTAGTTCTTTCGGGGGATTCGGGGTCAGGAAAAAGCTTTCTCCTGGGGCGTTTAAAACAAACCCTCAATCCTCAAGCCTTTTTTGCCTATATTGGTCCTTGGCCCGAACGCGACTATATCTGGCGACATACGTTGCGCTATACGATTGATAGTTTAACCTGCATTCCCGAGGGAGAACGCCAATCTCAGTTATTGTTATGGCTGAAGAGTTTATCGGCGTTTCAAAGTGACGGATTGCTCAAAAAAGTGATTGGGGAACGTCATTTATTTGTCCATAATTTCAAGTCAAGCTATCCGTCGGGAATTTACAATGCGAATGAGTTTTTTAGTATTCTCTACCATTTAACCAATCCTGACCTCTATCCCTTGGCCTGTGATTGGTTGAAGGGAGATGATTTAGATCCTGAGAGTTTGAAACGCTTAAATGTTAGCAGTTCCATTGAGACGGAACATCAGGCCCAAAACATTTTAGGCAATTTTGGTCGTATTGCGACCGCCACCCAGCCGATTGTGCTGTGTTTTGACAATTTAGATAATGTCGATCGCAGCGATCGCGGCTATATTGACTTGCAAGCCTTGTTTAACGTCAATTCCATTATCCATAATCAAAAACTGAAGAACTTTCTGGTCATTATTAGTATTATCACCGATACCTGGCGGGAAAATTCGCCCCATGTGCAACCGGCGGATTTAGCGCGAGTGGATCAGGAATTTCATTTACGGCCCGTGGATATGACAGCGGCGATCGCCCTTTGGGAACGTCGAATTTTTCCCCTTCATCAACAAGCCGAACCCCCCATTCCTTCCCCTCTCTATCCTCTTTCTGAACAGGAATTACACCGCAAGTTTCCGGGAAATCAAGCCCTACCCCGTTCCGTGTTGATGGCGGGGCGACAGGCGTTTCAGAATGCTAAACTTCAGCTTCAGGATCAGGCGGAGTTGGTTCAAGAGGTCGATGAACTGGCGGTGTTTCAGTTGGTTTGGGAAAAGGAATTAGCCAAGTCTCGTAAAACCGTCCGAGAAATTCGTCAATTTTCCGCCCCAGAATTGATGAAAATGTTGCGGGAAGCCTTGACAGCATTAAATGTGACTGGGGTTGAACCCAAGTTGTTAAATAGTCCCACCTATAGCCGCTATTCTTTGAGTTTTTATTGGTCGTTGACTTTGGGACGAATTGGTGTAATTTGGATTGAGGAACCGAATCTCAATAGTTTTTGTCGGGTGATGAAGTCTTGTCAAGAGGCGTTGCGGAAGAATACCTGTCAGTATCTCTATTTGATTCGGGCGGAGAATTTAGGGGTTCCCAAGAATAAAGGCTATCGCTACTATCAGGCGTTATTTGTGGATTCGATTCACAAACATATTATTCCACAATTGGAGTCCTTGCAGATACTTGCTGCCTATCATGAGTTGGTGAATGCGGCTGAGGCGGGGGATTTGTTGGTGGGCGATCGCCCCATTGATTATGAATCCTTACAAGACTTAATTGTGCGCTCAGAGGTTCTCCAGCAATGCCGTTTATTGCAAAATCTAGGAGTCTTTGAACGCAATTTAGGCAGTTTGTTAGACTCGAAAAAGGGTTACGGTTCTCAAAGCCAAGAATCGCAGTTACGGGAACGGTTGAAAGAGTATCTATTTGCTTTAGTTAAAACNCANCANTTNGTGGGGCGANCGGTGTTAATGGANAGTACGCGATCGCAGTTCCCGGATATGACCCCAGAGGGGATTGACGGGGCGATCGGGGTCCTTTGTGATGAGGGGGCGATCGTGGTTCTCAATCCCGAGTCCAACGCCGACGAACAGTTAATTACGGTGAACCCTTAAGGGTTTCTGGTTGGGTATTTTGCGGTCAACTGTATTGCGGTGGCTGTGTTGCGGTCTGTATTCCGGTAGGGTGCGTTGGGGCTTAAACCAATGTGAAATTAAGAGGACAACTTTGAAGCTGCCGCAACGCACCATTGTTGTAATCTGTTGCCAAAAATTCCACATTGACCGAAGCCGGAACACACCCTACCTTGAGGTATTTCTGTTATTCAGGACGTAACAAGATGAGGCGATCGCCCTCCTGACTGCGGGGAATGACCGCAATGGGAGGACGCAGATCCCGCCGCCTTGCATCCTGTAACGCCGGAAACAAATAATAATCCCCATCAATGTCAATCAGCAGCCGCCAAAGTAGATCGAAATCGGGGTCATTGATAGCATTTCCGAGGGTTGTTTCATAGAGGTTGCGATCGCCGATAATGCGAATCTCCCCAGGATTGAGGCGACTCTCAGGATTCAGTCCCAGAGGAACCGTCTCCTCACGGACAACAAGAGTAATCGCCGGTAGCGTTGACGTTTACGGAAGTCCTAGAGTCGTCACTTTCAGTTGAAAAAAATTTAAATAACTCCAGCGATAGGTAGCAAACCTATTGAAGTATGCTATTCATAATGATATGAAACTAGCCTACCAGTACAAGCTCTTGCCAACTTACGAACAGCGATGCCGCATGGATAAGTGGCTCGATCTGTTGCGCTGCCAATACAACTACTTGCTGGCAGATCGCTTTGACTGGTGGGAGATGAATCGCTGTCCACTTAATGCCTGCCCGTTAGTGGTGAGTCTTGCCGAACCCAGGGAACAGCCGGAATACTACGGGCAAAAGCGGTCTTTGGTTCGGCTTAAACAGGAGCGCGAATGGTATGGCGACCTTCACGCCGATGTTCTGCAAGACATGGTGAAACGGGTCGACCTGGCATTTCAGCGGTTTATCAAGGGAGACAAAAACCGCAAGCGGAGTGGCAAGCCCAGATTTAAGGGAAAAACTCGCTATCGTACTTTTGCCTACCAGAGGGTTAAACCCAATTGCATCCAGGGGAATCAGGTAACGCTGCCCAAGCTGGGTGACATCAAATTCATCCAGCATCGTCGGGTCCCCGAAGGTTTCACAATTAAGCGGGCACTGGTCACCAAGAAAGCCGATGGCTGGTATGTCACCCTAACCCTTGAAGACAAGAGTGTTCCTGACTTGCCGATTCGTGATCTCCAGCCCACTGAAGCCAATAGCATTGGGGTAGACGCTGGGCTAGAATACTTCATCGCCTGCTCGGACGGCGAAACCAAGCAGCCACCTAAATTTTATCGGCAAGCCGAAGACAAGCTGGCTAGGCTACAGGCAAAACGGGACACCAGAACCAAGGGGTCCAAGGCCAGGCGTAAGCTCAATGAGCGAATTGCCAAGCTGCATCAACGGATTGCAAGACAGCGGAAACAGTGGCATTTTGAAACTGCGGGCGAACTCATTGACAAGGCTGATATCATTTTTGTCGAAAATCTGAAGGTTTCCAACCTGGCCCGACGCAATAAGCCAAAACCGGGGGAGAATGGAACCTTCCTTCCCAATGGGCAAGCGGCTAAGTCGGGCTTAAACAAAAGTTTGGCTGATGCTGGGATAGCCCAATTCCTGAACGAGATCCTTCCGTACAAAGCTGTAAAAGCTGGTAAGAAGGTTGTGAAGGTTAATCCGGCTGGTACCTCCCAACATTGTGCAATTTGCCTGAACCAAGTTCCCAAAGAGTTATCCGAGCGCTGGCATAACTGCCCCCACTGTGGTGCATCCATGCCGCGAGACGTGAACTCTGGGGTACTCATTAAGAAAGTGGGGTTGGGCGTTCGCCTCACTCAAAAACGCGAATCTGGGGCAACCCGGAGGAGAAGCTCGCGCCATACCGCCTAAGCGGTCGGCGTCGGGAGTACGTCACGAAGCCCTGGACTACTACAACCGAGCTTTGACGATTCTACAAGACGTTGAAACCCTCTGGGATGACCAGACGGAGAGTTTCCTGCTCGAACAATATCCCATCCACTATCTCACTCGTCTTTCGAGTCATTCTCTCCTGGCCGAACCTCGCCCTCAACCTCTTCCCCTGCTCCCCCTCAGTCTCGGCTTAGGGGTGGTGGGACTGGGACTGCTGGTTAAATCTCGCCCCTGGGGCGGTGCAGTGTTGGCGGCGGCCCTCGTCACTGGGGGGCTGTCCCAAGTCTTGACCCCCCAATATGCGGTGTTAGGGTTCGCCAATCCTAAACCCGAAGACCCCTACAATATCCCTGGAACGGAGATTGAGGTGCAAAACATCGCCCAGTTGGCGCCCGAGAGTCAGATATTTGTCCATGAGGCGGCGAATTTGGAAACCTTCAAAACTCAATCGTCTAACTATCGCTATTTGCATTTAGCCACTCATGGCTGTTTTCAGCAATTAGGCTGTTGTTTGGGAACTGATTGTGATGATACTTTACCACGAGAGACTGATTTAGATGCTAATACTTTGTTGTTTGCTGATGGAAACTATCCCTTGGCGGAGGCGGCGTTGTTGGGTTTAAATCAGACGGAATTGGTGGCGTTGAGTGCTTGTCAAACGGCGTTGCAGACCTATCAAGATCAGGATGCGATCGCCGGTATGGCGTATCTCTGGGAACGAGCGGGAGCGCGATCGGTGATGGCAACATTATGGTCAGTAGATGATACGGCGACGCAGGAATTAATGAGTGAGTTTTATCGTCTCGTGATTGAGGAGGGATTCACGAAAGTTGAAGCCTTGCGCCAAGTGAAGTTACAAGAGGCTCACCGTCATCCTTATTTTTGGTCGCCTTTGGTGTTAATTGGCGACCCCCGCTAGGGTCTTGTGGTAGCCCCCGAATACGGTGCGTTCCGGCAAGTTTAATAAGATTGGCGAAATTCCCAAATTGACCGAAGCTGGAACACACCTTACTGCCATATTTTCTGTATTTATTATTAACCAGTAGGGTGCGTTGCGGCTCAAACCAATGTAAAATTAAGAAGGCCATATTCAAGCCGCCGCAACGCACCATTGCAATAATCCGGCAACAAGCCAATCCCTCATCAATGTGTTCCCCTTGTCGAACCCGGTGCGTTCCGGCAAGCTGAATACGGTTGCCAAAACTCCCAAATTGACCGAAGCCGGAACACACCCTACCGCAATTATCTGTTGTGATAATCCGGTAATTATCCATTATTCATTTTTTATGTTACAAATTTCCAACAAAACCAGCATCCCGATGAGTGAAATCGAGATGACGGCGATCCGTTCAAGTGGCGCGGGGGGGCAAAACGTCAATAAAGTGGCCTCCGCCATTCAGTTGCGCTTCGACATCAACGCTTCCTCCATGTCGCCGATTCATAAATCACGCCTCCTCAAGATGCGCGATCGCCGTATCAGCAAAGACGGCGTGATTGTCATCAAAGCCCAAACCCATCGCAGCCAAGAACAAAACCGAGAAGATGCCCTCAAACGGCTGCAAAAACTGCTCAAAAGTGCCACCATCACCCGCCCCAAACGTAAACCCACCAAACCCTCACGCAGTGCGAAGCGTAAGCGAGTTGACAAGAAGAAACAACGGGGAAAACTCAAAGCGAGCCGCAAAAACGTTAAAATGCCAGATTAGATGGCATTTATTAAGAGATCTGTCCCTAGCTTTGCTGCCGGGACGCTCTCAAAAGGGCGCTCAACCCTCAGCCGTCAACATTTAACCGTCAACTCTCAACGCTTATGTGGAACCTTGACGCTTTCGCCATCCGTCCCGACTTCTACTTTCAAATTGCCTTCACCCTAACAGTCAGTGGCCTCTTCTTCTGGCAAGTTTGGGTCGCCTGGAAAGCGGTTCGTAAGTGAGTCTGGGAAACGTCTATCTCGTCGGCGCGGGTGTCGGCGATCTGAAGTATCTCACCCAGCGAGGGCGACAGGTTCTCGCTCAAGCTGAGGTGCTAATTTACGATGCTTTGGCGGATCATCGGTTACTGAAGTTAGTCCCCGATGACTGTCTCTGTCTGGATATGGGTAAACGAGGGGGACGACCGAGTCCCCCCCAGGGAGAGATTGATCGGCTTCTGGTGGCCTATTGTGGCCAGGGCCGCCGGGTGGTGCGCCTCAAAGCCGGAGACCCCTTTATTTTTGGGCGGAGTGCCTCAGAACTGCGGGCTTTACGGGCCGCCAACTGCCCCGTGGAGGTGATTCCGGGGATTTCCTCAGCCTTGGCGGCCCCCTTACTGGCGGGTATCCCCCTGACGGATAATCAACTCAGTTCCGGTTTTGGGGTGTTTACCGGCCATGACCTCACGGCCCTGGACTGGCTGGCCTTGGCCCGGCTGCCAACTCTGGTGTTTCTCATGGCGGGACGGAATCTCGGGGCGATTTGCCAAGCACTCATCGATCATGGCAAACTGCCCAACACACCGGTGGCCATGATTCGCGCCTGTGGTCGGCCTGAACAACGGGTCTGGACGGGAACCTTAGAGACGATTGACCGACAGACTCGGGGGGAAAAACGATCGCCGACGGTGATTGTCATGGGTGAGGTGGTGTTGTTGCGTGATCGGTTTGGAGAGACGGCTATGGTGGCATCTGAGATGGGATTACAGGGAAAAACGATTNTGGTGACGCGATCGACGGGACAGTCGAGTGATTTTTGCGATCGCCTGCAACACCACGGCGCAATTCCCCTCTCCACGCCAGCTTTAGAGATTGTCCCGCCTTCGAGTTGGCAGGAGTTAGATGAGGCGATCGCCCAACTGAAGCAAGTTGATTGGCTGATTTTAACCTCCAGCAACGGGGTAGAATTCTTCCTGGATCGCCTCTTAACGCTCGGGCAAGACCTGCGCAGCTTGGCACACCTCAAAATTGCCGTTGTGGGCAAAAAGACGGCTCGTGTGCTAAAAGAGCGGGGTTTGACGCCTGATTTTATTCCCCCGGATTTTATCGCCGATTCCTTGGTGGAGCGGTTCCCGGAGTCGGTGGGGGGGCAAACGATTCTCTTGCCTCGGGTGGAGACGGGAGGGCGCGATGTCCTAGTGCGTCAGTTCCGGGAGGCGGGGGCGAAAGTGCTAGAAGCGGCCGCCTATGAGTCTCGCTGTCCCGATACACTTGACCCCCAGGCCTTGGTGGCCCTGCGTCAGGGAACCGTCGATGTGGTCACGTTCGCGAGTTCTAAGACGGTGCGTAACTTCGCTCGGCTGATTGAGACGGCGGGGGATATTTCTTTAGAAGGGGTGGCGATCGCCTCGATTGGCCCCCAAACTAGCCAAAGTTGTCAGCAAGCCTGGGGTCGCTGCGACATTGAAGCTGAGGAATTTACCATTGAAGGCTTAGAACAGGCAATTCTTGACTGGGCGATCGGGCAACCCTCTCATCCCTAACCTTCAATAACTCTCCCTTATAATAAATATAAGAGTCACCACCCCCCCAAGCCAAGATAGACCAACCCAGACAACCCAAAACGCGTTAACCCATTATCCATTGTGCTGAACGGATCTCTGCTCCAAAAACTCGTCGAACGGCAAAACACCCAACCCCGTCGCACGCCACCGATTAACTACGGGGTTTACTATAAAAACACCCTCGTTGCCCTCTGTCATGCTCTCGAAGACAGCATCCTAGAATCAGACGATAACCCCGTCATGATTACCGCTTTCCAACGAGGGAAATGGTATCTCCAGGAAGCCGATCGCTATGGAGAAATTGCCGACAAGGCTCAGGAGATTGTGATTTTGGCAGCTCCCGACTCAGGCTTCCGAGAGCATCCCACCAGCCAAAAAGCCAACGTTGAACTCGTCTCCCTTGCACCTGACGATCCCGTGGCTCAAGAATGGCATTTACTGATTCTCTCTCCTGGCTACACGGCCATGGTCTTGTGTCAGGAACTCTCAGAGGCAGATTACGGCGGGACTGGGGTTCCTGAGGTGGATCTCGAACGCAAGTTTTATGGGTTTTGGACCTTTGAACCGGAGTTAGTCTTAGCCGCCGTCGAGTTAGCCATTGAGCATATTCAACCGCTGCAAGCTGATCTCGCTCAATCCCTACAAACCCGAGTGACTGAGATTAAGGCTGAACTATCACGCCAGCCAAGTGTTGATGTTAGTCAGGTTTCCAAAGACTTAAACCCCATTGTCTCGCGGGTGGTTCGTTATCTGAGTGACTGTCATGAGGGACTCGGCCAAGACATCGATGCGGAGGTGTTCTCCCACCAGCCTGAACTCGAACGCAACATTGTCTCGAACAAGTTGCAGGCCTTCCTACGTATGGCCCAACTGATTGATTTAACGGATTTGCAAAACCCCCACGCCGCCAGCGAAGTCTCGGGACTATGTGAGGCTTTTGCGCAAATTCTCGATTTGCCCTCTTGGCAGGTGAAACGGTTACGTTTAGCGGGATTGTTGCATCGAATTGACTATTTGCCCCAACATGAACCCAACTTGGGTGAGATTCGGGCCGAAAGTGATAATTCAGCCTTGAGTTGTCCCCTCTATCCGGGACGAGAGGCCTTGCGGACGATGCCTCAACTCAAGGCGATCGCCCAAATTATCACTCACCAAAGCGAACATTGGGATGGCTCAGGACCCCCCGGAGGCTTAAGCTACGATGAGATTCCCCTAGAATGCCGTATTTTGGGGCTACTGGTTGAGTTTCAACGACGGCTGAATCAGTTGGCCCAGGAAACTTCCCGTTCTGAGGCCTTAAGCCAAGCCTTATCAGACACTCAAGCCGCCAGTGGCAGCCGTTGGGACCCGAAATTGGTTGAGACGCTGACCCTGTTGGTGATGGCTCTGCAACAGGGAATGACGCTGCCTCAGGAAGCCTTTAAACTGCGATCGGGCCTCTGGCTACTCAACCCCGAGCAAAACCCGGATCTATTTCCTCGCCAAGCGGCGAATCCGTCACCCACTCCCGCCTAATTGCCATTTTCTTCACAACTCTTGCTACCATGACTGCTCTTGACGAACTTGAATTTGGACAATCGAAGCACCTCCGAGGGGCAAATCTTGAAGATCAAACCCTGTCGGGGTTGGACTTACAAAAGATTGACCTCGCCGGCGCGAAACTCTCGGGGGCGAATCTGGTGCGCGCCAACTTGGAAGCCGCGAATCTCGAAGGGGCCAACTGTTTAGGGGCCAACTTCGACTACGGTAATCTGCGAGCGAATCTCGTCGGCATCAATCTCATGCAAGCGAGTTTACAGGGAAGCGATCTACGGGGAGCCAATTTACGAGGGGCCACCCTCATGGGAGCCAATCTCCAGGGAGCCAGCCTAACTGGGGCCTTCCTGAGTGGGGCCAACTTGGTGGGAGTGAATTTAATGGGGGCGGATTTACGGGGGGCTGATCTGCGTGGTGCGAATTTCAGTCATAGTAATCTCAGCGGGGCCAATCTCTCCCAGGCGGATTTGCAGGGGGCAAATTTCTCTGAGGCGAATTTGGAGGAAGCGAATTTAGAGCAGGCGAATTTGCAGGGAGCCAATTTGGTACGAGCGAATTTTCTCTGTGCTAATCTAGAAGGTACTAAATTAGACGGAGTTACCTATTCTGGAGCCTGTTGGACGGGAACAATTCTTGATGGGAATGAGATAAAATCTCTAGCTTAATCTCCTAGGTCATCTCCTAGGTCAAGCCCATTTATCAAATATGGCAAGGATGAAATTCAGGCTTAAATAGCCGACAAATAGGGAAAGAACAACAAACAAACCGATACTGAGGATATCTTTGGGATTGGTTTTCATGGGAAGAAGGCAAAAGAAAAGACGTAGGGGCGTACCTTTATGGTCGCCCTCTGTAGGGGCGTACCTTTATGGTCGCCCT
>P_2C_Liq_1_UnCtyDRAFT_1000777_pt1 | contig 13109 bp, 23 predicted proteins | sample Pon2CUnioCityCA_2_FD_10234 | JGI IMG/M metagenome (IMG submission 10234)
ACGGCGTCGTCCGGCGTGATGGACCCATCTGTCTCCAGCTTCAGCGTCAGCTTGTCATAGTCCAGCACTTGACCCTCACGGGTTGGCTGCACGTCGTAGGAAACTTTTTTGACGGGCGAGTAGATGGCGTCGATTGGGATCAGACCAATAGGCGCATCTTCTGGCTTGTTTTTGTCAGCAGAGACATAGCCTTTGCCGGTGTTCACAGTCAGTTCCATGAACAGGTCGGCGCCGTCATCAAGGTGACAGATCACGTGATCACGGTTCAGGACTTCAATGCCAGTCGTCTCAGAGATGTCGCCGGCGGTCACGATCTGTGGACCTTTGGCGAAATCGAAACGCGCTTGGGGCCTTCGACGTCCATGCGGATCGACACACCCTTGAGGTTCAGGATGACGTCTGTGACGTCTTCGCGAACGCCAGGCACCGAGGAAAACTCGTGCAGTACGTTATCGATTTGAACGCTCGTGATTGCTGCACCTTGCAGCGAGGACATGAGAACACGACGCAGCGCGTTGCCCATTGTCAGGCCAAAACCGCGCTCAAGCGGTTCAGCCACAACTGTGGCTTGGCGTGCGGGATCATTGCCCGGCTTGATGTCCAATTGTTGTGGACGAATTAGCTCTTGCCAATTTTTGTGGATCATCTGGATGTCGCCTCCATGCTCGTCACGATCGGGGACCCGTCGGCCATGACACTCGAGGTTAATAATGACAGTCCCGGCCCAGCGGAGGGTCCGCGCAGGCCGGGGGCAGTTCGAAATATCTTAAACGCGGCGGCGCTTAGGAGGGCGGCAGCCGTTGTGCGCCATGGCGTCACGTCGCGGATCGATGTGACCTGCAGGCCGACAGCAGCCAACGCACGCAGTGCACTTTCACGGCCCGAACCTGGGCCCTGAACTTCAACCTCAAGTGTCTTGAGGCCGTGCTCTTGTGCCTTTTTGGCGGCGTCTTCTGCAGCCATCTGGGCGGCATAGGGTGTCGACTTACGCGAACCCTTGAAACCCATTGTACCAGCGGACGACCACGAAATGGCGTTGCCCTGTACGTCGGAAATAAGGATTTTTGTGTTGTTGAAGGAAGAATTGATGTGGGCAACGCCCGCTGCAATGTTCTTCCGCTCTTTGCGCTTAGCGCTGCGCTTTGTATCACGTGCCATGTTTCAGAGCCTCCCTTACTTCTTCTTGCCTGCGATGGCCTTTGCGGGGCCTTTGCGGGTACGAGCGTTGGTGTGTGTACGCTGACCGCGCACGGGGAGGTTACGGCGATGGCGCAGACCGCGGTAGCAGCCAAGGTCCATCAGACGTTTGATGTTCATCTGTGTGTCGCGGCGCAGGTCGCCTTCGACAGTGTAGGTGGCGTCGATGTGCTCACGGATCGCGAGGACCTCAGCATCGGACAGCTCATTTACGCGGCGTGTTGGGTCGATACCAACAGCTTCACAAATGGCGGCTGCGGAGGTGTGGCCAATGCCAGTGACATACGTCAGGGCGATTGGAACGCGCTTCCCTGTGGGGATGTTAACGCCAGAAATACGGGCCAAAATGGTCTTCCTTTTGGTTGCGGGTCCGTTGTGCCAGACCCTTTTTTCACAACAACAGGCCCGAGCGATAAATGCAGCGGGCCTGCGGAGAGGTACTCATACGCCGAATCGAAACGCGGCGCGGTTCCCGAACGGGACGTTGCCAACTAGGATCAATCCATGGGTGCGTCAAGGCCAGAAACGCAACAACGTCGCATAACCGGCACTTGGGCGTAGAATGAGGTGCTTAGCGGTCGAGAACCGCACCGATTTGCGCAGCCACTGCGTCAATCTCTGCCAAACCGTCGACGGCAAAATGATCCCCCAAGGCGTAGTAGTAGCCGATCAGCGGGGAGGTCTTTTTGTAGTATTCCATCAGCCGGGTCTTGAGGCTTTCTTCGTTATCATCCGCGCGACGCTTGAACTCGGTGCTACCGCAGTTCGAGCATTTGCCGTCATCCGGAATTGGCTTGGTGATGTCGTTATAAACCTCACCGCAGCCACCGCAGGTCGAGCGCGCGGTGATCCGTTGGACCAGAGCCTCATCGTCAACATGCATTTCGATGACAGCGTCTAGATGGGTGGCGTGCTTCATCATCAAATCGCGCAAAGCATCCGCCTGCCCCAGCGTCCGTGGGAACCCGTCGAAGATAAACCCACCGCCGTGATCACCGCGGAGCTTTTCTTCGATCAGGCCGATCACGATCTCATCGGTCACAAGTTGCCCTGCGTCCATGATCGCGGCGACCTTCTGGCCCATCTCGGTTCCGGACGACCGTGCGTCGCGCAACATGTCACCAGTGGAAAGCTGGATCATGCCCCGCTCTTCGACAAGGCGCCGCGCTTGCGTGCCTTTACCTGCGCCCGGAGGCCCTAGAAGGATAATATTCATCTACGTGCTGGTCCCTTTTTGCCACCACGTTTCTTTCCGCGCAGTTGGCTCTTCTCAATCAGCCCCTCATATTGATGGGCGAGCAGATGAGACTGGATTTGCTGCACAGTGTCCATACCCACAGACACAATAATCAGGATGATGTCCCGCCGAAGTAGGCCGTGATCGCCAATTCGTGGCGCACCATTTCAGGGATCAAGCACACCAGCGCCAGATAACCCGCACCCAGAACCAAGACACGGTCCGTGACATAGGTCAGGTACTGCGCCGTCTTCGCGCCGGGGCGAATACCGGGAATAAACCCGTTCTGGTTTTTGAGGTTATCTGCCACGTCTTCAGTCTTGAACGCCACGTTGTGCGTGTAGAAGTACGTGAAGAAGACGATCATCACAGCAAAGAACAGCAGGTATAGCGGCTGACCGGGGCCGAAGTAGGCCAAGATCGTCGCCATGATCGGGCTGGTCTGCTGCCCCGAGAACGTGCCGATTGGTTGTGGGCAACAACAGCAGGGACGATGCAAAGATCGCGGGGATCACACCGGCCGGGTTTACCTTGATGGGCAGGTGGCTGTTTCCACCGTCATAAACCTTCATCCCCACCTGACGGCGCGGATACTGGATGTGTATCTTACGAAGCGATCGCTCCATAAAGACCACGAACGTCAGGGTCACCAACAGCATGGCAACCACACCAAAGATGGCAGCAGTGGACAGCGCGCCGGTCCGNCCGCTCTCNAAGAACTGAGCAAGNGCGGAGGGCAGTTCAGCAATAATGCCGACAAAGATGATAAGGGAGATACCGTTGCCGATGCCGCGTGCGGTGATCTGCTCACCCAGCCACATCAGGAACATGGTCCCGCCCACGAGGGTNATCACACANGCCGCACGGAAAAACAGGCCCGGATCGGTCACAAGACCGCCNGCCTCAAGGCTCACNGCGATACCGTAGGCCTGCACCGTCGCAAGGACCACGGTNCCGTAGCGCGTGTATTGGTTGATNTTCTTACGCCCCTGCTCACCCTCTTTCTTGAGTTGCTCAAGCTGGGGAACCATCGCAGTCATCAACTGAACGATGATCGAGGCCGAAATGTAGGGCATGATCCCAAGGGCAAAGACGCCCATACGGGAAATCGCACCGCCGGTGAACATGTTGAGCACGCCCCCCAAGCCAGCTGCGGCTTGGTCAAAGAATGCGCGCAGTTCTTGTGCGTCGATACCGGGGACAGGGATATACGTCCCGACACGGTAGATGATCAACAATCCGATCGTGAACACGATGCGTTGGCGAAGCTCTTTGGCTTTGCCAAATGCGCTCCAGCTCATGTTCGCCGCCATTTGCTCTGCAGCAGATGCCATGCGGGCCCCTCTTTTTTAATAGTTACGCCGCAGGAAGGTCGTCCCTACCCGCGGCGTCAGTAAAACGTCACTTTTGATGTAGGGGCCAGAGGCCCCGCTCACAAGCGCTTATTCTGCCGCAGGTGCCGCAACGGTGAGCGAGCCACCGGCTTTTGCAACAGCTTCGATCGCAGACTTGGACGCGCCAGTCACTGTGATCGTGGCTTTCGCGGTCAATTCGCCCTTAGCAAGAACGCGGATACCGTCCAGCTTACGACGGACCAGACCCGAAGCGATCAGCGTATCTTCGGTGATATCGCCAGCTTCCAGTTTCTTGTCGTCGATGAATTTCTGGATCAGGCCCAGGTTTACAACAGCGAATGCTTTGCGGTTTGGCTTGTTGAAGCCACGCTTTGGCAGACGTTGGTAGAGAGGCATCTGGCCGCCCTCGTACCCTTTGATCGCCACACCCGAACGGGATTTCTGACCTTTGATACCGCGGCCACCCATTTTACCGGTGCCGGAACCGGGACCACGGCCAACGCGTTTGCGTGCTTTTGTGGCGCCTGGGTTGTCGCGCAGTTCATTGAGTTTCATATCGCTTCTCCTATGCCGGACGCGCCCCCGAAGCGAATTGGGCGGACACGGCGTTCATGGTTGATCTTGTGCGGTCAGAGAGTCGCCCCTCACCACCGGCTGCGTATAGGACGGCTACTGGCTGAACTCAACACCCATTTAACCCGGACCCAACCTGTCAAGAAAAACCATGGAAATTGGCGCAAAAGGTAAGGAATTCCTTGGGTCAGTTTTCCCTTACTTACCTGCGCTTTGGATACAGTGCTACGAAAACGAATACGCTGATGAGCGTGCGGGCGTCCGGTGACACCCCAAAGTTTCAGGTAACGAGTATCGCCCCTCGGGCGAGTAAGGATGCAGTATGGCGGTCGGTGCTTTGCCCGCTCCGGTTCTGTGCGGTTTGATCGCAGGACTTTTGAGCCTTTATGGGTACATCCCCTACATCTACGATACGCTGCGCGGGCGCTGCCGCCCCCAACGCTCCAGCTGGCTGATCTGGTCAGTTCCGAGTTGTGTGTTTTTCTACACCCACGTGACTGAGGGCGCTGGCGCTTCGTTGTTTTTTGCTGCGGTACAATGTGTCTGCACGGTGATCGTATTCCTGACGTCGCTGCGGTGGGGGATGGGCAGCTTTCTCAGGGCACCCGATGTCTGCGCAATCGGAGTTGCCTGCATAGGACTTGCCCTGTGGTACTGGACGCACGATCCGCTAATCGCTCTTGGCCTGTCGATCCTCGTGGGGATGAGCGGCGGCGTCATGACAGTGATCAAGGCCTACAAACGGCCGCATACCGAATCTTTTGGACCTTGGGTTATCGCGGCGGTCGCCTCTACCCTTTCGCTTGTCGCGGTAGGTGAAATGAACTGGGTCTTGCTCGCCTACCCCGCCTATTTGTGGTCCCTTCGTGTGATCATCGTCGGCGCGATGGTTCTATCGCCTTACCGTAGTCCTCCAGAGGTAACATGGGGCGGTGAGTTCGTGCATGCCCCCGAGGGTCACTTGCGCCACCCAGCGGCCTAGCCCCCCAAGCTCTCCACTACAAACGCAAAACGCCCCGCTGTTAAGCGAGGCGTAAAGCGTTGGCTAAGCGGGTTTCCCCGCCAGGCCTTATTCTTTGACTTCGATGATCTCAACAAGATGCGGGATCTTGTTGACCATGCCGCGAACGGAAGGAGTGTCTTCCAGCTCACGGGTTTTGTGCATCTTGTTCAGGCCCAGACCGATAAGCGTTTCACGCTGTTTGGCGGGACGACGGATCGGCGAGCCGATCTGTTTGACGACGATAGTACCCATGACTTAGGCCTCCTCAGCGACTTGAGCGGATGCCTCGGGCGCTTCGTCACGCTTGGGCAGGATGTCAGCCACTTTTTTACCGCGACGCGCAGCAACCGAGCGGGGGCTCGCTTCTTTGCGCAGGCCGTCGATGGTGGCGCGGATCATGTTGTAGGGGTTCTGCGAACCTTGGCTCTTGGCCACAACGTCCTTGATGCCCAGCATCTCGAACACAGCACGCATTGGACCACCAGCAATGATCCCGGTACCCTCTGGGGCAGTCCGCATGATCACTTTACCGGCGCCGTGGCGGCCTTCCATGTCGTGGTGCAGCGTACGACCGTCGCGCAGAGGCACGCGGATCATTTGACGCTTAGCTTGCTCGGTGGCTTTACGGATGGCCTCGGGGACCTCCTTCGCCTTACCTTTGCCGAAGCCCACACGACCGCGTTGGTCACCAACGACTACAAGTGCGGCGAAGCCAAAACGCTTACCACCCTTAACAGTCTTGGAGACGCGGTTGATCGCGACAAGGCGATCTGCGAATTCCGGAGTTTCTTCTTCACGGTTGCGGCCGCGGCCACGACCTCTTTGTTCACGTTCAGCCATGTGGCGTCCCTTTATCTAGTGGGCAATCGGCCCAATTGGATCGATCCTAGTGGCCAATGGCCCCGGATCATCGAGGGCGCCCCACCGGAGCGCCCTACAAGTCTTTAGAACTTCAGACCACCTTCACGCGCAGCCTCGGCCAGAGCCTTGACCTTACCGTGAAAGAGGAAGCCGCCGCGGTCGAAATAGCAGGCTTCGACACCAGCTTTTTTCGCACGTTCCGCGATTGCAGCACCCACTTTGGTTGCAGCTTCTACGTTGTTCACGTTGACGCAGCCCAGATCCTTCTCAAGCGAGGAGGCCGAAGCGAGTGTCACACCGTTTACATCGTCGATCAGCTGCACGCTGATGTTCTTGTTCGAGCGGTGGACGGAGAGGCGCGCGCGCCCGTCTGCCAGTTTCCGCAGTTTGTTCCGAACGCGCAGGCGGCGCTTCAAGAACAGGTCTCTTTTGCTGTTTGCCATTTGTCCGGTCCTTACTTCTTCTTACCTTCCTTGCGGAAGATATACTCGTCTTTGTACCGGATCCCTTTGCCTTTGTAGGGCTCGGGACGGCGCCATTCGCGGATGTTAGCCGCAACCTGACCGACGAGTTGTTCATCAATGCCCTCGACGCTGATTTCGGTGGGCTTGGCAGCTGTCACAGTGACGCCAGCAGGCACATCGAAGTTCACATCGTGGGAGTAGCCGAGCGACAGCTTCAGGGTGTTGCCCTGCATCTGAGCCCGGTAACCAACACCAGAGATTTCAAGATCTTTCTTGAAACCAGCGGTCACACCAGTGACGAGGTTGCCGATCATTGTCCGCGACATACCCCATTGCTGACGTGCGCGCTTGGACTTGCCACGCGGCTCGACAGAAATGACGTTGCCGTCAACAGTGATGGTCACATCATCGGTGGCGGTGAAGCTACGAGTGCCCTTGGGACCCTTAACTTCGACCGTCTGGCCGGAGAGTTTCGCCTCGACGCCCGAAGGCATCTCAATAGGCTTTTTACCAATACGAGACATTTATACCGCTCCTTAGAATACGGTGCACAACACTTCACCGCCAACATTGGCGCTGCGTGCAGATGCATCCGACATCACGCCGCGAGGCGTGGAGACAATGGAAACGCCCAGACCCTGACGCACGGACGGGATGTCCTTGACGCCGAGGTAGACGCGACGGCCCGGCTTGGACACGCGCTTAAGCTCGCGGATAACCGGGGTGCCTTCGTAGTACTTGAGGCTAATTTCGATGGCCGGGTGGCCGTCTTTGTCCGTGGTGTGTTCGTAGCCACGGATGTAGCCTTCGTCCGCCAACACGTCCAGCACCCAAGCCCGCAGCTTCGACGCAGGTGTCGAAACAGTGGATTTGCCGCGCATTTGCGAGTTACGGATACGGGTCAGCATATCGCCGAGAGGATCATTCATTTTTCTATTCTCCCCTTACCAGCTCGACTTGACCATGCCGGGGATCTGACCATTGGAGGCCAGTTCGCGCAGCATGATCCGCGAGACTTTCAGCTTGCGGTAATACGCCTTAGGGCGACCGGTCAGCTGGCAACGGTTATGCAAACGAGTGGCGGAGGAGTTCCGGGGCAGTTCGGCCAGTTTCAGCCGCGCCTTGAAACGCTCTTCCATCGATTTGCTCTCATCATTCGCGATCTCTTTAAGAGCGGCACGCTTGGTAGCATATTGCTTCACCAGCTTGGCCCGCTTCTTTTCGCGTTCGATCATGGATTTCTTAGCCATTCTTGATCGTCCTTTAGCTGTTGAAGGGCATGTTGAAAGCTTTCAACAATGCTTTTGCCTCTGCGTCCGTGTGAGCGGTGGTGCAGATGATGATGTCCATACCCCAGACTTCGTCGACTTTGTCGAAGTTGATCTCGGGGAACACGATATGCTCTTTCATACCCATGGCGTAGTTGCCACGACCATCAAAAGAGGTGCCCTTCACGCCACGGAAGTCACGGACCCGTGGCAATGCGATAGTGATCAGACGATCCAGAAATTCGTACATCCGGTCGCCGCGCAGCGTCACCTTGGTACCAAGAGGCATACCTTCACGGACCCGGAAGCCAGCGATGGATTTCTTGGCAGTGGTGATAACAGCTTTTTGGCCGGCAATCGCGGTCAGGTCGTCCTGAGCGGATTTGGCTTTTTTGCTGTCACGCACGGACTCAGCACCGGCGCCGATGTTCAGAACGATTTTATCCAGACGCGGGATCTGCATTTCGTTCTTGTAGGAAAACTCTTCCTTCATCGTCGCACGAATGGTGTCTTTGTAGACGCCCTTCAGACGGGGGGTGTAGTTTGCTGTATCAAGCATTAGATCACATCTCCCGTGGTTTTGGCGAAGCGGACTTTCTTGCCGTCTTCTTCGCGGAAGCCGACGCGTGTGGCTTTGCCGTTTGCGTCCAGAATCGAAAGGTTCGACAGGTCAACCGGCATCGCCTTGGGGATGCGGCCGCCTTGGCTTGCTTGCGACTGACGTGTGTGGCGGATGGCCATGTTTACGCCCTCCACAACAGCTTTGCCCGCAGCAGGATCAACAGACAGGATATCGCCCTGTTTGCCTTTGTCTTTGCCAGCCAGCACGACAACGGTGTCGCCTTTTTTCAACTTAGCAGCCATCTCACAGCACCTCCGGTGCGAGCGAAATGATCTTCATGAAGTTCTTCGCGCGCAACTCACGAACCACTGGCCCAAAAATACGGGTGCCCATTGGCTCGTTGTTGTTGTTGAGGATAACGGCCGCGTTGCGGTCGAAGCGGATGGCGGTGCCGTCTTCACGACGGACTTCTTTGGCGGTGCGTACAACGACTGCCTTGCGGACGTCGCCTTTTTTCACGCGACCGCGCGGGATGGCTTCCTTAACCGAGACGACGATGATGTCACCTACGGATGCGTAACGACGCTTGGAACCACCCAGGACCTTGATGCACTGAACTCGGCGTGCGCCGGAGTTGTCAGCGACATCCAGATTGGTCTGCATCTGGATCATTGGTTTCTCCTGACCTTTGGGGGAGCGTGAGACCCGCCCATGTCCCCATGGTTTCGATTAATGTTGATGGTAGTCGCCTTACTCGGCGATCACTTCCCAACGCTTGGTCTTCGACTTCGGCGGGCATTCTTGGATACGAACAGCATCGCCAACGTTGAATTGGTTGTTCTCGTCGTGAGCCCGGTACTTCTTGGACTTACGTACGGTCTTTTGCAGCAGAGGGTGCTTGAAGCGACGCTCAACGGACACAGTCACGGTTTGTGCGTTCTGGTTAGAGGTCACAACACCGGAGAGGATTCTTTTAGGCATATCTCAGGCTCCCTTATTCAGCAGCGGCCGCAGACGCGGCCTTTTCGTTCAGAATGGTCATCACACGGGCAACGTCACGACGAACGGTACGCACGCGTGCGGTGTTTTCCATCTGGGAAGTCGCAGCTTGGAAGCGGAGATTGAAGGCCTCTTTCTTGAGGTCTTTCAGCATATCACGCAGCTGATCGGGCGTTTTATCACGCAATTCGGTGGCGTTCACAGGCCTTTTCCTTTTTTCAACATCACTGGGGGGCCCCATTAGCGGGTGACCCTGATTCCAGTGGAGTTCGGGAGTGAGCGTGCCGGATACGACCAATTGGCCCGTCGCGCAAGCCCTTTAGGCCAAGTTTCTCTGCCATTCAGGCGCCACAGTCTTTCCCAGCAATTGCCTTGGGTCGGTCTCTGTCTTGCCCCGCCCAACATTAAGGTTGTGTTAATCAATTCGCAACGAGGCCGATATGAACTTCTTCACTTCCCTTGCCCAACTGCGCCACGGATTTGGCGGTGGGGCCAAACCGCTAGCCCCCGAAACCTTTGACGAGTTGGCACACGACATCGCCCCGAGTTTTAAGGCGACGTTTGACCAGGACCCGCCTGCCCCGATTTTGGACGACGCTGCCATCATGGCGCGCGCGGCACTGGCCGCAGGCCACGTCGCCAGAGCCGCCGAGGTGGAATACACGAAACACTCCGCCTCTCCCGCGGATTGGCCTTCTATCAACACCGCAAAAGACTTGGACGTGGAAATGGCCGAAGACGACCCCGAGATAGACCTTGATGCCGAACTGTGGAACCACGCCTTTCCCGAGCCCCCGGTTTTGGACACGGGCCTTGAGGTCCTGTTCACCACCGATAGCCCTGCACCTATTCGCGTCATCGAAGGCTTTGATCCCGACGTGGAGGCACTGGAGGTCGAGATCCAACGCGAACCCGGCGATGACCGCCCCGTAGAGGGCACTGATCTGGCATGGTTCTTGGACGATGACGGCTCCTACGGCGCCTCGGTCACTTTGCGGCTCGGTGCAACGGACACAGCCCCTACTGCCAGCACGATCCTGCGGCTGAGCGGTGCAGACGATATCGAACTTGAGAAAGTGTCGATCAAGGTTACGAACCCGACGGCCTAACGCGCTTTGCCCCGGATGGACTTATTGACCATCCGGCTAAAGCCTTTCTCACGTTTGCGCCGTTGCGCAACACTCTCGGAGTTCAAGCGGTCCTCAGCGACCAGCTTTTGCCATCGAGCGAGCCGCTCAGGCTCAATCGTGCCCGACGCGATACCCGCTTGCACCTTGCAGCCCGGCTCACCGCCATGGGCGCAGTCACGAAATTTGCACTGGCCGGCGATCTCTTCAAGGTCCGAAAAGACTTCCCCAACGCCACTGGCCGCTTCGGTCAACTGCAATTCACGCATGCCCGGGGTGTCCAGAATGGCGGGACCATCGGGCACAAAGAACAACTGTCGCCGCGTGGTCGTGTGCCGCCCGCGCGCATCATCGGTACGAATGTCTCCGGTCGCCACACTCAGATTACCAATCGCATTCGTAAGCGTGGACTTACCCACGCCGGACATACCCAAGAACCCGACCGTCTGACCCGGCCTACACCAAGGCACGAGGACACTGCGGACTTCGTCCCCCTTCGCATTCACCGCAATCACTGCAGCGTCCGTCATTGCTTGGGTCTGTGCCACGTAGTCCTGCCAGTCAGGCGCTTGGTCCTTTTTGGTCAAGACCACGACGGGCGTCACGCCAGCCTCGAGCACCACCGCGAGGAACCTCTCGAGCCGAGCGACATTGAAATCAGCGTTGCAGGAGGACACGATGAACGCGGTATCGAGATTTGCGGCGATCATCTGCACATCGCGTCCCGGCCCAGCCGCGCGGCGCTTGATCTCTGTGGCGCGGGTCAACACGCGGCTCGCGGTGGGCAACTCCCGGTTCAACATCAGCCAGTCACCAACCGTTGTGGCCGCCACCCAAGGAAGGCTTTGATCAATTCCGTCGCCCACAACATGGATGGAACTGCGATGGACCTCTGTCACCCGCACGGGCGGATGCGCCAACAGTTCATCCGCATCGACCTGATTGGCGAAAAACGGCCGCCATCCAAGCGCAGCTAGGGGCGACGCCACCGGCGCCTCCGTCTTTCCAAGAAATTCACCGTAGTCACGGACCATTGCGCACCCTCTCGCCTGCTCGGGCTTAATACGCTAAGACGCGGCCATGACCCAGATAAAATCCCTCTTCGTGACCCGCCTTTACCAATCATCGCTCACCACCTTTGGTGACGCCATCGATCCAGAAGAATTTTTGGACAGCTGCATCTCAATCGCCGAGGACGATGAAGCCGGCCAAGAGTGGTGCGAGGCCAATGGATACGCCGGATACACCAGCTACGCCTCGCTGAGCGATTTGCCGTGGCGGTTCCCGATCTTTGCCGATGTGGTCAAAGCCTTGGACAAGCACGTCGCGGAGTTTGCCAAAGACCTCGCGTTCGATCTGGGCGACAAAAAGCTGGTGCTAGAAGACATCTGGATCAACATCCTGCCCGAAGGCGGCATCCACACAAGCCACATCCACCCCCATTCAGTCATCTCCGGCACGACCTATGTGCAAATGCCCCAAGGGACATCCGCCCTCAAACTAGAGGACCCGCGGTCTCAGATGATGATGGCTGCCCCGGTCCGAGCAAAAGACGCGCCCGAAGAATTGCGGACATTTGTATACGCCAAGCCAGAGGTTGGTGAGCTGTTGCTGTGGGAAAGCTGGCTTCGACACGAGGTCCCCATGAACATGGCCGAAGAGGAGCGCATAAGCGTTTCGTTCAACTACAAGTGGGAATGAGTGCCGACGCGCTAACGATCTCGTTTTCTGCAAGACGTCCTTATTGGAGACACAGTTCGGCTTCAGAAGAAGGCTCTTAACAGACAGCCGGCAGGACACAGATCACGATGACGCAAGCCCTATTCGACTCGACCGACATCACCGCCATTGTCGTCATGTTGGTGGTTTTTGCGGCTCTGCTGTTCCGCATTTTTCGGCGGAAGAAACGTTGGGTTATTCTGGACGGCTCCAACGTCATGCATTGGCGCGAAGGCAAACCCGAAATCCAATCGGTGATCGCAGTCACTACCTATCTGGAGCAACGCGGTTACACGCCCAGCGTCGTGTTTGATGCGAATGCTGGCTATTTACTGATTGGGAAGTATCAGCACGACAAGGCGCTTGCCCGCGTGCTGGGTTTGCCGACAGATCGCGTAATGGTCGTGCCCAAGGGCACTCCCGCTGACCCAATGATCCTGCGCGCCGCACGCGACTATGGCGCCCCGGTGGTCAGCAATGACCGGTTCAAGGATTGGGCAAAAGACTTCCCTGAGGTCAAAACCAAAGGCCACCTCATTACAGGCCGCCTAGAACCCAAGCGCGTCGTTCTTGATCTGCCCTAAAAGAAAAACCCCCACCGATCTCTCAGCGGGGGTTCTTTATTTGGGACCGGTGTGGCGCTATCAAACGCCACGACCAAGGCTTACCAATCTTCGCGAACAACAGTCCGTGTTTTGATTGGCAGTTTCATCGCAGCAAGGCGCAGAGCCTCACGAGCAACGT
>P_2C_Liq_1_UnCtyDRAFT_1000778_pt1 | contig 13105 bp, 9 predicted proteins | sample Pon2CUnioCityCA_2_FD_10234 | JGI IMG/M metagenome (IMG submission 10234)
GACTATTTTATGGTTAGATCTGCTGGTGTAGATCCTGCTAATGGAGACGCATTATACTACACAAAAGATGCTACTGGAGCAACAGTTACAACTACTGATTATGCTGACGCTGCAGAAAATGGTAGAGAATTTCTTGATAAAAGAGCAATACCTACGATTACGGGTGGTTTCGGAACAAACATACAGGCGGGTAATTTTTCACTAGGCCTACAGTTTGCTTATCAATTAGGAGGTTATGGTATAGATAACGAGTTCTTTGGTTTATTCAACCAGACAAATAATGTAACAAATATTGCTGATTATGGTAAAACATGGACAGTTGATAACCCAACAGCTAGCTTACCTAGAGTTGATCCTTTAAGCCCAAATCAATACAGAGTTTCTGATCTTTACTTAGTAGATTTAAGTTACTTGAGTTTAAGTAATATTAATTTAGGATATATGCTTCAAAATGCAGCTATTAAAAAATACCATATCGATAGTATTCGATTTTATGGAACCGTAAATAATGCATTTTTATTATACAGCGCAAGACAAGGTTATGACCCTCGTTTGAATTCAGTTGGATCTTCTTCTGCTGAATATGGAGCTAATAGAACAATAGCTTTTGGATTAAATATTAATCTTAATTAATAAATTATAATAATTATGAAACAAATAAAATTTTTAAACATACAAATAGACAAATATTTTGTCTTGCTCATCATGACAGCACTTTTATTTTCATGTGCTGATTTCGATAGAGATTTTGAAAATGAACGATACTTAACGGTATCTCATGCTGAAGCCAATGCTAGTGCTGGTGGTACAATAGGTCTTCAAGCTTTAGATGGTGCTATCTTATCTTACTTAAGAGATGGAGAAGGCAGTACTGATGAATTTGGACTAAAGGCTTTAGATATTGGAATGGACTTACGAGGTAATGATATGGACATGAGTAGAAATACTTGGTTCGGTGCTTACAATAACTATGATAATATTATCTTAACCTCTAATGATAATGATTTTATATGGGAGTTCTTTTATAAAGTTATCAATAATGCAAATGGTATCATTAACACAGTACCAGATGATGCTCCTCAAATAGCATTAAACTTTAAATTTAAGTCACATGCTTATAGAGCAATAGCTTATTTTTATTTGATAAGAATTTATCAACACACCAAAGCAAGTGATGATACCAAAGCTATACCTATAGATTTAGGAGACTTTACAGGAGGAAACAGAGCAACAGTAGGCGAAGTTAAACAATTGATTCTTGACGATTTAACTCTAGCTTATAATGGATTATCAACCTACAGCAGACCGACAAAACAAGAAGTTGATTCAAATGTTGTAGCTGCCTATTTAGCAAGATACCATTTGACATATGAAAATTGGTCTGAAGCTGAAAAATATGCTGATGTTGCCATGAATGTGGGTAGTTTAAGTACTGATGTTAATCATGGTTTTGATGAGCTTTCATTATCAGAAGTAATTTGGGGATCTGAAGTAACAGCAGCAACTTCTGAAGTGTATGCTTCTTTCTTTTCTCATATGAGCCAAATAAATGATGGTTACAGTGGTTGGAATCATTTTAAAACAGTAAATTCTAATTTATTTGATTTTATACCTACTACAGATTCTAGACGCTCATGGTTTGCAGATGCTGATTATGATCCTTGGACCGTATTTTTCCCAGATACATGGGGACATTATAACGTAACCCCTAAATATACAAGTCTAAAATTTATAGCTCATCCTGGTCCAGGTGTATTTATTGGAGATTATATATATCTTAGAAATACCGAGTTTTACTTAACTAAAGCAGAAGCTTTAGCGAGACAAGGAAAAGATGGAGATGCACAACAGGTATTATTAGCATTAAATACAACTAGAGATCCTAATTATACACAATCTACAAATACAGGTCAAGCTTTAATTGATGAAATTTTAATGTATCGTAGAGTAGAATTATGGGGTGATGGAGTAGCTTCTTTTGATATGGCAAGAACCGGTACTGGTCTTAACAGAAAAGATGGTAGATTGAATCCAGTTATGCCTGGAGCTGATTTAGTAATCCCACCATTAGATGATAAAATGATTTATCAAATTCCTTTAAGAGAAATTGATGCTGCAGGACCTGATTTTTAATCCTTGCAAATAATTATGACCTAATTAAAAACCAGAGAAAGTAAAATTTCTCTGGTTTTTTTTATTTCTGGACTAAAAACCAATTAACCCAAATTCAATATTTTTTTTTTAGAAATTTCATATTTCGTTAAGCTTGCCCGCTTCGATTGCAATTCCCTCTGATTGAAACCACTAAAACGCAACTACACCATAACAATAGGTTTATACAAAACTTAAGTAGACCACTTTAATACATAACTCTATTTTTAATTTTTAAGACATTGATCTTTTATAAACCTAAACCCATGTTCTAAAGGCAAAATAACCCATTTAAACCAATAATTTAAATTAAAGAATTTGAAAACTTATTGCAGAGCATTTTTCTAAAACCAATGATTCCGCTTTATAAAAAAGTCATCAAAGAAAATAATCTGGAAAACACAAGATCGTTTTTACTTTGTTATTCAGTTACTGTTTACCTATCAATTTTGTTTGTAAAGTAGCTTTTTTCATATTAGTAAGCCTATTAAGACTCATAACCTAAATAACATTCAAAAAAAGGGTAAAATACTCAGCACTCATTTTAACTCCTTTATATGTTTGCACTAAAAATAAATAAGCAATTTTAAATTAAAATTTAAAAACAAAATTATCCTCAGCTTATTCCATCTATTCAATTATCTGCAGTGATTACAAATAATAACAATTAAAATAAATAGTATTTTAGGTGTTTCTTAAATATTTAGCACCGAACCGTAATTTTTAATGTTAAAAAATTGTTTATTTAAGTTTTATTTAAGACTTTTGACTTTAATTAATTCAAATAATTATAAAATGAAGACAAAGTTTAATGGAATTTTAACGCTATTACTGGCGTTGGTTGTGCAAATTTCCTTTGCACAAGAGAAGACTATTACTGGAACTGTAACTGATGCATCAGGTTCTTTACCAGGAGTTAGTGTGATAATTAAAGGAGGTACTACAGGTACTGAAACAGATTTCGATGGAAAATATACCATTAAAGCTAGAATTGGTGATGTTTTAGTTTTTAGATATTTAGGGTATAAACCAAGCGAAAAAACTGTAAAGGCATCAAATGTGATTAATGTTAAGTTAGCAGAAGATGCAAATGTGTTAGATGAGATCGTTGTTGTTGGGTATGGTACAACTACAAAAAAATCATTTACAGGAACCGCGAGTGTTGTTTCTTCCGAAAACATCGACGCTAAAGCTGTTTCCAATGTCGCTCAAGCCCTAATTGGTGAAGCTTCAGGGGTTTCAGTTACGAGAACTAACGGTAGACCAGGAGCTGGTGCTACAATTAGAATTAGAGGTTTTAGCTCTATAGAAGGTAACAGTGCGCCTTTGTATGTTGTTGATGGGGTTCCTTTTTCTGGAGACATCAATGCTATTAATCCTAACGATATAGAATCAACAACAATCTTAAAAGATGCATCTGCAACAGCTATTTATGGTGCTAGAGGTGCTAACGGTGTAGTTTTATTAACTACAAGAAAAGGTACTACTGGTAAAAATACTATTGAATTTGATTTTCAATCTTCAGTGAACAGCAGACAATTACCACTTTACGATCTTATCCAAAATGAAGAAGAGTTTATGGGATTAGTTTATGATGGTCTAAAAAACACTGCTGAGTTTGAAGGAAGAGCAAATCCTTCGCAATTTGCTTTGGATAATATCTTCTCTGATAGAGGTGTTGCACCTTTATATAATATGTGGAACGTAGCTGATGGAAATGAGCTAATAGATCCTGCTACAGGTCTTGTAAGACCAGGTGTTACCAGAAAATACACCCCAACAAATTGGGCAGATGTAGGATATAGAGATGGTATCAGAAATGAAATGAATTTTAAAACCTCTGGTGGTGATGCAAAAACAAAACATTATTTTTCTTTAGGGTATTTAAATGATGAAGGGTTTATCGCAAACTCACAATTTGATAGATATTCTGCTAGATTAAATGTAACCACAAATCCTATAGAAAGAGTTAGAGTTGCAACAAATCTAGATTATTCTTACAGTGAATATAACGATGCTACAGGTTATGGTGGTGGTGTAACCACATATATGTTAGATTTTACGCCAACTATTTACCCTTTATATCTTAGAGATACTGATGGTAATATCGTAATTAACCCTAACACTAACCTACCGTTCTATGATTTTGGTGATAATTCAGCTGGTAATGCTAGAGATTTTTCTTCAACATATAATGGTGTAGGAGAATCTGTATACAATATAAATAGAACTAAAAGACACAATGTTAACGCAAATGTAAATGCTGTGGTTGACATAATGGAAGGGCTAACATTTGAAACCACGTATGGTATGAATTACTATAGTAGTAATTTAGATCAAACGAGAAACTCAATTCAAGGTAGCCAAGGTGTTGCTTTAGGTGGTACGCTTTTAAAGTCTAATACTACTTATGTTTCACAGAATTTCAATCAAATTTTAAGATATAAAACTGTATTTGGAGAAGATCATAACTTCGATATGTTTGTAGCTCATGAATCTTTTGTTGATAAAATTGAAGATTTTAATTTGAGTAAAAAGGGTATTGTTAACTTAAACCCAAATGCTGCTGGTGTTCCAGAAAACTATCTAGATCAAAATGGTGTGTCGTTTGGATCAATTACAGACACTTCATTAGAAAGTTACTTTTCACAATTTAACTATAACTATGCAAACAAGTACTATTTAACAGGTACATTAAGAAGAGATGGTTCATCTAGATTTTTTAGAAATAAATGGGGAACATTTTGGTCTGTAGGTACTGGATGGATTGCTAGTGAAGAAGCGTTCTTAAGTTCTTCAAAAGTTATTAACTTTTTAAAGTTAAAAGCTAGTTATGGTGTTCTTGGTGATCAAGGAAACGCCGCCTTTGCAGGTCAACTTGGTTTTAACATAGAAAACCTTTTAGGACAACCTTCTTTAGCTCCAAGAGCTGTTGTTGATCCTAACATTACTTGGGAGAATAGTGAACAACTTCAAGTAGGGGTGGAAATTGAGCTATTTGACGGTGCAATTGAAGCAGACTTAGATTATTATACAAAAACCACGAATAACTTATATGTAAATAAGAGATTACCACCTTCTACTGGTGATGCTATTATTTTAACTAACGATGGTTCATTAGCAAACAGAGGTTTTGAATTTAATGTAACTGGTAACATTATAAGAAATAAAGATTTTAACTTATCGTTAAATGTAAACGGAGAAATGTTTAATAACGAAATTACTAGAATGCCAATTGAAAACGCGACTGGCGAACCAAAAGTTGTAAACATTGACGGTCAATTTGCTCAGTCATTAGGACGTAGTATTTATGACTATTATATTAGAGAATGGGCTGGTGTAGACCCAGCAAATGGTAACCCAATGTGGGTAGAACACTGGTCAGATACAGATGGTAATGGTCAATATGATAGTGGAGAAGGTATTGCAGATATGTTGGTTTTTACATCAGAGAATCCAGATGCAGTTATTCAAGATAGAATAACCAATACTTATGCTAACGCAACTAGAAAATACGTGGGTAAATCTGTTATACCTACAGTTAGAGGTGCTTTTAGACTAAATAGCTCATATAAAGGTTTGTCCTTAATGGCTCAATTCGGCTATAGCTTAGGTGGTTATGGATACGATCAACAATATGCAAACTTAATGACCAATGGTAAAGTTGGTGCTTCAAGTTATCACGCAGATATGAGAAACAGATGGATGGAACCTGGAGATATTACAGCTGTTCCGAGACTTTATTCAAATGAAAATGTTCAAGTAGTTTCAACTTCAACAAGATTTTTACAAAGTACGGATTACTTATCTCTAAATAACATTAGATTAGGATATACTATACCTTCACAATACTTAGCTAAAGTGGGACTTTCTTCAGTTAATTTATGGGTATCAGGAGATAATGTGTTTTTATTAAGTTCTAGAGAAGGATATAATCCTACGACGTCATTAACAGGTACATCTGGTAGATATACCTATAATCCAATATCTAATTATACATTAGGTGTTAGAGTTAAATTTTAATAAAACTTTAAATTATGAAAAAAATAAATTATATAATAGTAATCTTTGCAAGTCTTATTCTTACCTCTTGTGGTGACGACTTCTTAGATCAGAGACCTACGAGCTTCATTTCTAATGAAGACTTAGGTGAAACAGCTTTAATTAACCCTGAAATTGTTGAAGGGAACTTAAGAGGAATTTACAATCAAATGGTAACTGCTGGTATCGGTGGTACTGGAAATCAAGAAGATTTTGGTCATAAATCTTTTGATTTAATGAGTGACTTGTTATCAAGTGATTTAGCACAAGTTGGTGCAAGATATAATAGATTTGTTAGTTTGGCAAATTATATTTGGACAGCCGACCAAACTATAACCCTTCCAAACTACACAGCTTGGAGATTTTACTACAGAATAATTAACAGTGCTAATTTAATTATCGCCGCTAATGGTGGTAACGATATAATTCCTGAATCTGACGCTGTTAAAGGTGTAGTAGGTCAAGCAAAAACAATTAGAGCTTTCGCATATTTTTACTTAAGCCAGTATTATGCGATTGAGTATAATGCAAGTGCAGAGATATTACCACTATATATTCTCCCTGGTGAAGCTGGAAAACCAAAATCAACTATGAGTGATATCTATGATCAAATAATAGCTGATTTAAATTCTGCAATCTCATTTATGAACGGTTACAATAGACCTAATAAAGCTTCAATAAATCAAAATGTTGCTAAAGGTATATTAGCATACGTGTACGCATCAATGGGTCAAAGTGATAAAAACAAATTAGCACAACAATTAGCTGATGAGGTTATTAATTCTGGTGAATTTACAATGATGGATGCAGCCGAAGTTACAGGTGGTTTTACGTCATTAAGTACTCCAGGATGGATGTGGGGATTCGATATAACAATAGCTAATGATTTAGGTTTAGTTTCATGGCATGGATTTATGGACTATTACAGTTACTCTTACCAAGCAGTTGGTAATTTTAGAGGAATAGATGACGGACTTTACGCTCGAATTCACGATAATGACATTAGAAAACAACAACACGGTAGTTCTTCAGGTGAAGGTGCAGCTGCAGTTGTAACTCCAGGTGCAGCGCCTTTAATACCAGTTGGAAAGTTTTACAATTTAAATAAAGTACCTTTTGGACAACTTCCAATAACAGATGATTACGTATATATGAGGGTAACTGAAATGTACTTATTATCTGCTGAAATGGCTGCTGTAGAAGGTAATGATGCCGCTGCAAAAACAAGACTGAAAGAAGTTTTAGCTAAAAGATTTGCTGACCCTGCAGATTATGCTTATGTAGATGCATTATCTGGCCAAGCGCTTATCGATGAAATTGTTTTTCAAACTAAAATTGAATTCGTAGCTGAAGGCAAAAGTTATTTATTAATGAAGAGAAGAAAGTTAACGAACACTAGAGGTACTAACCACTTAAACAGAGCTGGTGAAAGTATTTCTTATGACGACCCAGCAGTAACTTTCTCTATTCACCAAAGAGAGCTTACTGATAACCCTAATATTACTTCAGGTAATAAATAGTGTTTTTATTAGTTCAATTAAATGAAATTAACAATAATGCATTTTTAAGCAAAAAAATCAATAAATTACTAATCACTACTTACCAATCTAATAAAAGTAGGTAGTGGTTATCTTAATTCAATTTCAATTATGAAAAACAAGATATTTTATTTTTTAACATTTATTCTTCTAACAACCCTTACTAGTTGTGAAGAGCCAGCGGAGCCTACTGGTGTAGCATTTATTACCTTTGAAAAGGATTCTGACTCTTTTATTATAAATGAAGGAACAACTTTAAACGCAGAATTCAAAATATATACAGCTACCAATGTTGGTTCAGATACAACTTTAGAGTTAACCGTAACTTCTACATTAAATGCATCAAACTATACAGTTCCAGCAACAGTTACTATGCCCGCTAATACCAATGAAGCTACAGTAAGTATATCGATAACTGAAAATAATCTTGACAAGATTAACGGAGAAACGTTATCAATCAGTGTGGTGAGCCCTGATGGTTATTATTCTGGTGCAACAACGTTAGATATTACAGTTAATGTTTTTTGCCCATCACAAATTGCAGGCTCTTATGTCTACAGCGATGGAAATGGTAAAGCTGTTACTATTGTGGCTGATGCCGGTATTAATAACTTTATTATAAGTGGTGATAACGCTTTCACAACAGATTATGCTATTAATATTAATGATCAATGTGGAATTATTACCGTAACTGGTGGAGCAATTCAAACCGGATTTGGTTTAGCGGTTTCAGGATCAGGTACTGTAATGGCAAATGGTAACATTGTATTAAGTTATACAGCCGAAGGTCAATTTACAGATAGAACAATGACTTTAGTTAAGCAATAACAAAAGTTTAAAATTTTTCAAAAAACCACCTTAGTTTATAAGGTGGTTTTTTTTATTTCTCTACTTTTGCATTATGACAATAGAATCAACAATAATTTTCGGACTAAGAGCCATAATTGAAGCCATAGAAAGTGGTTCGACTATCAATAAAATATATCTACAAAAAGGCTTAAGAGGTAATCTCTTCTATGACCTCGATAAGTTAATTAAACAACATAAAATTGCAACCAGTACTGTTCCTGTGGAAAAACTGAATAGACTATCAAAAAATAATAATCATCAAGGTGCTGTTGCTCAAATTTCTCCTATTACTTTTTATGATTTAGAACAACTAATTGAAGAAACTTTAGTCGCTGAAAAAACACCTTTGTTTTTAGTTTTAGATCAATTATCTGATGTTCGTAATTTTGGAGCCATTATTAGAACAGCCGAATGCACAGGTGTTCATGGAATTATCGTTCAAAAAAATGGCAGTGCACCTGTAAATGCAGAGACTATAAAAACCTCAGCTGGTGCAGCGTTTAAGATTCCTATTTGTAAAGTAGATCATATTAAAGATGCTTTATTTTTATTGCAAGCCTCTAATATTAAAACTGTAGCTGCTACAGAAAAAACTGTTGACTCCGTTTTTGACATCAATTTTAATCAACCTATTGCAATTATAATGGGTTCAGAAGATAAGGGAGTAAATCCGTCTGTTTTAAAAATGGTAGATTATAAAGCAAAATTACCATTATTAGGTGAAATAGCTTCTTTAAATGTTTCAGTTGCTTGTGGTGCTTTTTTATATGAAACTGTTCGACAGAGGATGTCAGTAGTTAGTAGTCTGTAGTCTGTAGTCTGTAGTCTGTAGTCAAAAATAAATTAATCAGATTCATCAATTACTTTTTCTTCTATTTTTGGCGGAATAAAGTTACCCTTTTCATCAAAAAGCAAGTCAAATTCTGTTTGTGTGAATTGGTGTTCTTGTTTTACAATTCCTTTATTTCTAAACAGTATTGCAAAAACCAATCCTACTAAAAAACCTGATAAATGTCCTTCCCAAGACATCCCATCTTTTATGGGTAATACATACCAAACCATACTACCATACAAAAAAATTACAATTAAAGATTGTGCAACTAATCTATAATGTTTTCTAATAATTCCGCTAAAACATACAAAGCTAAAGAGCAGATACACCATCCCACTTGCACCAATATGATAAGAGTCTCGAGCAATGCACCAAGTTAATATTCCCGAAAAAAATCCTCCAAACAATAAAACTTTATAAGCGACATCTCTATAGAAATAAAAAATACTGCATAGTAGCACAAATAAAGGAACTGAATTATTAAAGAGATGACTAGCGTCACTATGTATGAAATGGGTTAAAAAAACACCTCTAAAGCCTTGTAAAGTTCTTGGATAAACACCATATTTATTAAAATTGAAATCGAATTGGATTTCTACCCAATAAATGATCCATATTAAAATTATATATGCGGTTGGTACTATAAAAATAGACCTTGATATTTTTAGTTGATTTTCATCACTCATAAAATTAAAAATACAAAAATCTAACCAATTTATATTTTTACAATTTCTGTCAGAAATCTTTATTATTTTTACATTATGAATGAACCTTTGGCAGAAAGAATTAGACCTAAAACACTCGAAGATTACATAAGTCAACAACATTTGGTGGGTAAAAATGGTGTTTTAACGAATTTAATCAAACAAGGTATTATTCCCTCTTTAATTCTTTGGGGGCCTCCTGGAATTGGTAAAACAACATTAGCCAACATTATTGCCACAGCTTCTAACAGGCCATTTTACACCTTAAGTGCTATAAATGCAGGTGTAAAAGATGTAAGAGAGGTTATTGATAAAGCCAAAAAAAGTGGTGGATTGTTTACCACAAAAAATCCTATTTTATTTATTGATGAAATTCATAGATTTAGCAAATCTCAACAAGATTCTTTATTAGGTGCTGTTGAAAAAGGTTGGGTGACGTTAATTGGTGCAACAACAGAAAACCCCAGTTTTGAGGTGATACCTGCCCTACTTTCTCGTTGTCAGGTCTATATTTTAAATTCTTTTGATAAGAATGATTTAATTGCACTTTTACAAAGGGCCATACAAAAAGATATATTTTTAGCGACCAAAAAAATCACCTTAAAAGAAACAGAAGCTTTACTACAAATTTCGGGTGGTGATGCAAGAAAGCTTTTAAATATTTTTGAATTGTTAGTTTCTACGGAAGATGAAATAGAAATTACCAACAAATTAGTTTTAGACAAAGTTCAGAAAAACACGGTGAGGTATGATAAAACAGGCGAACAACATTACGACATAATTTCTGCTTTTATAAAGTCTATTAGAGGTAGTGACCCAAATGGGGCTGTATATTGGCTCGCAAGAATGATTGAAGGTGGCGAAGATGTAAAGTTTATTGCAAGAAGATTAGTAATTTCGGCATCAGAAGACATTGGCAATGCAAACCCTACTGCCTTAATTTTAGCCAATAACACGTTTCAAGCAGTTGCTGTTATTGGTAATCCTGAATCGAGAATTATTTTGAGTCAATGTGCTGTATATTTGGCAAATTCTCCGAAAAGTAATGCTTCTTATTTGGCCATTAATAATGCGCAACGTTTAGTGAAACAAACCGGCGATTTATCGATTCCTTTGCATTTACGCAATGCACCTACCAAATTGATGAAGGATTTAGATTACGGTAAAAACTATAAATACTCGCACGATTATCAAAATAATTTTATAGAACAAGAGTATTTACCTGATGAAATTTCAGGCACAAAACTTTATGAACCAGGCGATAACGCTCGAGAAAATCAATTTAAAGAAATTTTAAAAAAACGATGGAAAAATAAATATGAGTATTAAAATTTTATTTGATATTCAACTTGTTGTAGTTTATTATTCTCATAATACTCAGCAATCCACTGCTCTCCTACTTTGTAAAAAATGCCGTTTTTATCGGTAATAATATACACATCTTTTAGATTTGTTATTAAAATTTTAAAAACAACTTCTGGTTTTGTATTTACCAATTGAAATCCGTTTTCAATAGACTGTGCATACAAAATTTTTAAGTTAGCTATTTTTTCTGTTAGTTGACTGGTTGTTTCTTTTACAATCTGTGGTGCAACTATAACTTTCGGTGTAGTTACATGACCTTTAATTTCTTTTGTTTCTTTCTTCTCTTCTTTTACTATTAACGAAACATTATAACTATACTCAAAATCTTCCATTGTTTCATAAGCTTTTCTAATAGCCTCTTGATACGCCTTTTTGTATTCTTTCAATTTACTTTTTCCCGTTTTTGATTTATAGACCAACTTACCATAACAATCTTTAAATTGGATACTAACTTTAGAAGTTAGCATTCCTGACTCTTCAATGACGTCTGCAAATAATACCGAGCACCTATTGCTAGCAATTTCTTTAGGTAACTTTTCATTATCTAAAAAAACTCTGAATCCTTTTTTCTTCAATAAAAATTTAGTCAAAGAGCTCGTTTGATATTGATCGGGCTGTTTTAGAAAATCGAATTTATTGGCGACTACAATACATTGATATTGATCTAAATTGATGTTTTGAGTAAATGCAGAAATACTCAACAAAATAAAAAGGAGAAAACTATATTTTTTAGTCATTTTTATTCGAATATTAAATTAAAACCTACTTGTAAAGATACATGATTTGCCGAAGACAAGTTTTTATAAGATAAAATGTTATCTAACATTGTATAGACATTTAACTTACCCAATTGTGCTGATAAACCAGCCCCAATATTAGTGTAAGAGAACTCATCTATAGTATATGTAAATTTAGTATGAATTTTATCTGTAATAGATTTCTCATAAAAACTTGTCAGTGCTAATTGAGGGCCTAAAGGTCTAAAAACACTAAACAATTGAACTCCTAATGCATCTGTATAAAAATCTTTATATCGATGATCATAACAAACTTTACTTCTTCTTTGACCAAAACTATATTTTAAAGCAGCATTTATTTTGGTTGATCTCCAAGAAATATAAGCTTCTTGGTTATCACCTCTAGGAAAATCCTCTTCAAAACGTTCGTCTATTGAATCCCAATCATTAGCAGAATCTGCAGTTTCAAATAAAAAATCTGTACCTTCAAACACAAAATTACCTGCTACTCTTGTGTTTTTTATATTTTTTTTGTGATGAATGTATCCTAAATCTAAAATACTTGCAGAAAATTTTAATTGCGAATTAATATGATATGTTACACCAAAATCAAATCCTAACCCTAAATTTCCTCCAAAAAAAGTATTCTTTACATATTCAGTCGGATCTTCCAAATATTGGTTGGTATTGGCATCTATAAAACCAGAAGTTCTAAATGTAGCATTAAAATTATTAAAATAATGCGTATATAAATTATTTGAATCCTCAACAGTTGTAAAAGTGCCTGTATTATTTTTAGACTCGAAATTTATGGATGATGAGTAAATTTTAAGTCTTGCTCATAAAGTTAATTTTTCATTCATTTTTTTCGATATACCCGCGTGGAAA
>P_2C_Liq_1_UnCtyDRAFT_1000779_pt1 | contig 13095 bp, 11 predicted proteins | sample Pon2CUnioCityCA_2_FD_10234 | JGI IMG/M metagenome (IMG submission 10234)
CTCGGGGAGCTTATGCGGACCGTTGTCGACCTGGGCGGGGCCATCAGCGGCGAGCACGGGATCGGGCTGGCCAAGTCCCCCTTCCTCTCCCTCCAGCTCCGGTCCGCGGAAAGCGAGGCGATGCGGGCAGTGAAGCAGGCCCTCGACCCCTGCGGCATCCTCAATCCCGGCAAGATCTTCGAGCCCTTCGAGGTGTGGGACAAGCCGAAGGAGAGCTACCGCTTCCCCTGGGACCACGCCTGAGCCTGGTGCCGGGCCACAGAGCGGGAAAGCGCATTCGGCGAAAAGCTGAAAACAGCGCCTTGGGTTCACCTTTCCCTGACGCGCGGGAAGACCCTTGGCCAGAATGGCATTGACCCTTCCCGCCCCCGCATGATTCACTCTCCTTTTCGTCGTGATTAGAACGACGCACGCTCGCCCTGCTGCCCTCCACCCCCGTTCCCCCGACCCACGAGCCTTTTTCCTTCCTGTCACCCGACGGATCCCGAACCCCGACGGGCTCCGCCCTTTCCTTTCTCCGCCGCGGGCGTGCTGTCTCGGGGTTTGGGCACGGTAATACCAACGGAGGCGGTCCTTCCGCCCCCTCGGTAGCCCGCGGCGGAGTCTGGGGGCGGGGCGGATCTTCCTTCCGAGGGCAGGGGTGTATGCAAAAAGAGGATAGTTGCGTATACAAAAAAGATTGACTGTTCGGCGCGGCTCCGATCCCTTGCGGTTCGCTGACCCCAGCGATTGACCCCATTCCCCCGGCCCACCAACCAGCACCCCCGCTGCAATCGATTCCATTCCTGCTGCAATCGATTGCGCTCGCCCTCGCCCCTCCCCGATCCATCACCCCGCCTCCGCGCTCCCCCTTTTTTGTGATTCTCGGAGACCCGCTGTTCGACCGGTTCTCTTTCTGCAAACATCCCCTACCCCCCCTATGAAAAAGAAAGCAAAGACCCTTATCCTCAGCGCGCTGGCCGTGGCCACTGGAGCACAGGCCCTCCTCGCGGCAACCGTGGGCGTCTCGTGGGCCCGTTTCCAGGAGGAGCGCTGGGTCACCGATGAGAAGGCCCTCGAGGAGCGGCTCGAGGAACTCGGCCACCGGCTCCTCACCGCGGACGCCCGCGGGTCCTCCACCCGCCAGGCTGCGGACATCGAGGGCCTGCTCGCGCGCGGCGTCGATGTGCTCCTCGTCGTCGGTCACGACACCCAGGCGGTGATTCCGGCGGTGCAGCGGGCTCTCGACGACGGCGTCCCCGTGATCGCCTACGAGCGCCAGATCAAGCACCCGGACGTGACCTATGTGGGCTTCGATCCCGTGCTCGTGGGCCGGGCGCAGGCGCGGGCGCTTCTCGAGGTGCAGCCCGACGGGAACTATGTCCTGATCAAGGGCGGGCAGCAGGACCAGTACGCGCACGGGACCTACCAAGGCCAGATGGACGAGATCGGGCCCCTTGTGGAAGACGGGACCATCGACATCATCGCGGAGCAGTGGACCACCGACTGGAAGCCGGAGGTCGCCCAGGCCAACATGGAGAACATCATCACTGCGCAGGGGGACCGGATCGACGCGGTTCTTTGCTCGAATGACGGGATGGCCAGCGGCGTGGTCGCCGCCATGGAGCAGGCTGGTCTCGTCGGACTGCCCCTCTCCGGGCAGGATGGGGATGTGGCGGCCGTCAACCGGATCGCCCGTGGCAGCCAGACGATGACCGCCTGGAAGGACGTCCGGGTGCTCGGGCGCCGTGCCGCCGACCTTGCCGACGCGATCGCCAAGGGGAAGGATCTCGCCAGCCTGCCCGGCGCGACCACCTTCACCGACGAGGAGCTGGGCATCGAGCAGCTCGCGTTTCCCCTCGATCCCACGACCATCACCGCGAACAACCTCGAGCTGATGATCGAGGCCGGTTGGGTGACGCGGGAACAGGTCTGCCGCGGAGTGCCGCCCGGGACCGTGGAAATCTGCGAGTCCTGAACCCCTCTGGCGGGTGGGGAGCCCCCCGATCCGGGAGGGTTCCCCGTCCGGCCCCTTGCCCCTTCCCTCCTCCGATGGCCCCATGAGCTGGCACGACGTCCTGCGGACCCTCGATCCACGGCACAAGCGCCTCCTCGCGCTCGGGGCTTCCCTCGTCGTGATCTGGGTCGTCTTCGACCTCCTGAGCGGCGGCCTTTTCTTTTCCCCGCGGAACTTCTACAACCTCGCCGTCCAGTCGAGCACCGTCGCCCTCCTCACCGTGGGCATGGTTCTCGTGATCATCACCCGGAACATCGACCTCTCCGTCGGGTCCGTGCTCGGGCTCACCGGCATGGTCATCGCGATCCTGCAGATTGAGGTGTTCCCGGCCGCGGCCGGCTGGAACTGGCCCCTCACCCTGGCGATCGGACTGATCGCAGGGACCCTTATCGGCCTCTGGCAAGGCTTTCTCGTGGCCTATGTCGGGATTCCCTCCTTCGTGGTCACCCTCGCCGGGCTGCTGATTTTCCGCGGCCTCACCTTCGAGATCAGCCAGGGCCAAACCTTCTCCCCCTTCCAGGCCGGCTACCGGATCTTTGGGGGCGGCCAACAGGGATCGCTCGGCGAGGCCGCTTCCTGGATCGTCGGCGGAGTCGCCCTCGTCGTCCTCCTCGGCGCCCTGGCCCGACGGTTGCGAAGCGGTGAGGCATCCCTCCCCTTCACCCTGCTGGGTGGGCTCTTTGCCAGCGCTCTCACCCTCTTCATGATCTACCAGTTCAATGCTTACGACCGGCCACGGACGGACCTCGGGTACGGGATTCCCTCCCCCCTCCTCCTGCTCACGCTGGCCGCCACATGGATCGGACTCTTCGTGAATCGGGCTCCCGTGGGCCGCCATGTCTACGCCGTGGGCCAGAACCTCGAAGCCGCCCGGCTCGTCGGTGTTCCCGTGCGCCGGGTCGTGCTCAAGGTATTCGCGCTCATGGGCCTCCTCTGCGCCGTCGGGGCAGTGATCACTACCTCCCGCCTGAACGCCGGCACCACCAATCTTGGTACCTTACTTGAACTCAATGTGATCGCAGGCTGCCGTCATCGGGGGCGCTTCCCTCGACGGAGGCCGGGGCTCGATCCTCGGGGGCATCCTCGGTGCCTTTGTCATCCAGAGCCTCGACACCGGCATGGTCCTCATCGGGGTGAGCAGCTCCCTCCGCCAGATCCTCATCGGATTCGTCCTCATCGGCGCGGTGTGGGTCGACCGTATCGCCGTCCGCAGGTCCTGAGATCGCCATGAAACCCCTCCTCCAGATCGAATCCATGACCAAGCTATTCGGGGGGGTCCACGCCCTCGAAGAGGTCTCCCTCGACCTGCATTCCGGTGAGGTCGTCGGCGTGATCGGCCACAACGGCGCCGGCAAGTCCACCCTCATGAAGATTGTCTCCGGGGCCCTCCGCCCCGATCACGGCCGGATCCGGATTGATGGGGAAACCGTCACCCTCGATTCCCCGATCCGTGCCCACCAGCTCGGGATCGAGATGATCTTCCAGGACCTCGCCCTCCTCGACAATCTCAACGCCACCGAAAACTTCTTCCTCGGCCGCGAGCTCACCCGCTCCTTCCTCGGTTTCCGCTGGAATGACGCCCAGCGCATGCAGACCATCGCCAAGGAGGCCATCCACAACATCAACCCCCACTTCCACCGCTTCCGCACCGAAGTCGGCCTCCTCTCCGGCGGCCAACGCCAATCCGTCGCCATTGCCCGGGCCGTCCACCTCGACACCCGGGTGCTCATCATGGACGAGCCCACCGCCGCCCTCGGGCCGGAGGAGACCGAAATGGTCCGCCAGCTCGTCCTCCGCCTGAAGAAACGCGCCCTCGGGATCTTTCTCATCGGGCACGACCTCCAGGACATCCTCCGGCTCTCCGACCGCATCGTCGCCATGCGCGGCGGGCGCGTGGTCGGCACCGTCGAGGCCGCCCGCGCCAGCGAGGATGACCTCCTCGGCATGATCATCTCCGGGAAGGTCCCCGCCGCCGCCCTTCCCGGGCCCGGGGCCGTCACCCTCGATCAGGAAAAAGATTGACGCTGTTGAGATTCCTTCGATCGTTTCGCTCTCTCGCATTCTTCCCAAGACAGCTTCTACCCCTCTCCGCAATCGTTTGCACCCGCCCTTGCTTCGGTATTCGCGCCGGTGAGTTGCCGTTTCCCCCATGACCGCCTCCCCTCCCCGCTCCCCTACCCCTCCCCCTGCGATCCGCTGCGGCATCGGCCTGATCGGTTCCGGCTTCATGGGCCGTTGCCATGCGAATGCGTTTCGGTCGGTGGGCGGCCTTTTCCCGCTTCCGGCGGAGCCCGCGTTGCGCTGGTTGGCGGATGTGGATGAGCCCACCGCGGAGCGGGCGGCGCGGGAGCTCGGGTTCGAGCGGTCGACCGCGGACTGGCGGGAGCTCGTGGAATCGCCCGAGGTGGACCTCGTGGCAATCACCGCCCCAAATGCCCTGCACGAGCCCATCGCGCTGGCCGCGGCGGCGGCGGGGAAGGCGATCTACTGCGAGAAGCCCCTCGCCCCCGACCTCGCGGCGGCCCGGCGCATGCGGGAGGCCGTGGAGAGCGCCGGCGTGGCGAACAAGGTAGCCTTTGGCTTCGTGTCGAACCCCCTCATCGACCACGCCCGCCAGCTCATCGCCGAGGGGGCCATTGGCCGGGTCACCGGATTCCGGGGCCGCCATGCGGAGAACTACATGGCGGACCCGCAGGCCCCCCACTCCTTCCGGACGGATCCCGTGGGGGGCGGGGCCCTCGCCGACATCGGCAGCCACATCCTCGCCCTTGCCCGCAAGCTCGTCGGCCCTGTGGAACGGGTCGTCGGGGCCAGCTCCACCTTCTTCAAGGAGCGTCCCGTGGCCCCCGGTTCGGAGGAGCTTCGGCCCGTGGAGGTGGACGACACCACCCAGGGGATCCTGCACTTCGCGGGGGGCGTGCTCGGCAGCGTGGAGGCAAACTGGGCGGCGACCGCCCGGACCATGGACCTTTCCTTCGAAATCAGCGGCACCGAGGGGGCGATCGCCTTCACGCAGGAGCGGATGAACGAGCTCCTCCTCTACCGCCGGGACGAGCCCCAGGACCAGCGCGGTTACCGCCGCATCGAGGCCGGCCCACAGCATCCCCCCTACGGCGCCTTTTGTCCCGCTCCCGGCCACCACCTCGGCTTCAACGACCTCAAGGTCATCGAGGCCGCCGACCTCGTCCAGGCCTGGCACGAGGGCCGCCCGGCCGCGGCCGATTTTGCGGAGGCCTGCGCCGTACAAGCCACCGTGGAGGCCCTGCACACCTCCGCGCGGAACGGATCCGCGGAAACCCCCGTGATTCCCTGAGCCCTTGCAGCGTCCCCGACGCCCCGAACCGAACAACCCACCCCAACCAACCACCCCAGTACCCCATGAAAACCCTGACTGCCCTCCTCTCCACCCTCCTCGTGGCCTCGGCGACCCTGCTCGGTGTCGCTCCGGCCCAAGCCGAGACGACGAACATCGCCTTCGTGGTGAAGGACATGACCAACCCCTACTACTGGCGCATGCGGGCCGGTGCCGAAGAAGCCGCCGCCGAGAAGGACATCAACCTCCTCTGGACCGCCGCCCAGTTCAACGGGGACATCCAGGGCCAGATCGGGATCGTCGAGTCCCAGCTCGTCCGCCAGCCCGACGCCCTCGTCCTCGTCCCGATGAACGCGACCGCCCTCTGCCCCAAGGTTCGCCAAGCCAACCGGCAGGGCGTCCCCGTGATCAATCCCGACACCCGCCTCGCCGCGGAGAACTGCGGCGATTCCGCTACCTTCGTGGGCCTCGACGAGAAGGCTCTCGCCGTCCAGCTCGCCGAATTCGTGGTCGAGGAGACCGGGGGCGAGGCGAACGTCGCGATCCTCGAGGGCTTCCGGGGCAGCTCCACCGCCGAGGACCGTCTCGAGGGCTTCGTGGAAGTCTTTGACCAGTACGACGGCATGAACGTGGTGGCCTCGAGCACTGCCGAGTGGGACCGCGAGAAAGGGCTCAAGGTCACCGAGGACTTCCTGCAGGCCCATCCCGATCTCGACGTGATCGTCGCCTCCAATGACCAGATGGCGCTCGGGGCCATCCAAGCGGTGAAATCCGCCGGCAAGGCCGACCAGATCGAGGTCGTCGGCGTGGACGCCATCCCCGCTGCCCTCGACGCCCTCCGCAACGGCGAACTCCTCGCCACCGTGGACGGGAACACCGACCGCGTCGGCTACGAGTCGGTGATGGCCGCCTACGCCGTGGCCGCCGAGGGCGCGGACGACCTCCCTGCCTGGACGAAAGTGCCCTCCCGGATCCTCCTGCAGGAGGACGTGACCGAGGAGTACCTGCAGAGCCGCGGAATCGAGCCCTGATTCTGGAGCTGTCCGGCTTTCTCACGCCCCCTCCCCTTCCCCCGACCCGACCCGTCACCGATGGTTGCCCCCCTCGGTCCCTCCCCCGCGGACCCCCTCCTCGAGGCGCGCGGCATCGTGAAGGCCTTCCCCGGCGTGCGCGCCCTCAAGGGCGTGGACCTCGACCTCGCGGCCGGGGAGTCGCATGCCCTGCTCGGGGAGAATGGCGCTGGCAAGTCCACCCTCATCAAGATCCTCAGCGGGGTCTACGCTCCCACCGAGGGATCCCTGCGCCTCGCGGGGGAGGAGATCCGGCTCGCCTCACCGTCCGAGGCGATGGCCCGCGGGATCGTGACCATCCACCAGGAACTCAGCCTCGCCCGGCATCTCTCCATCGCGGAGAATGTCTTCCTCGGCGTGGGCAAGCCGCAGCGCCGGGGCGGCTGGATCCGCTGGAAGGAGATGTATGAGCAGGCCGCCGCGATCCTCGGACGCCTCGGACTTTCCCACGACCCCCGCCGCCGCGTGCGTGACCTCAATGCCGGCGAGCAGCAGCTCGTGGAAATCGCCAAGGGCCTCGCCCTCCGCCCCCGCATCCTCATCCTCGACGAGCCCACCTCCGCGCTGACCGCCGTGGAAATCGACCAACTCTTCGCGGTGATCGAGGGCCTGCGCCGGGAGGGCATCAGCCTCCTCTATGTTTCCCACCGGCTCGAGGAGATCTTCCGGATCACCCAGCGAGTCACCGTGTTCCGGGACGGCGAAAGAGTGGGCACCGTGCCCACCGCGGAGCTCGACGAGGGCGAAGTCGCCCGGATGATGACCGGCCGCGAGGTCAGCCTCGTCGACCGGGCAACCTTCCGGGCCGATGCCCACATCGGCGGGGTCCTGCTCGAGGCGCAGGAGCTTTCCGACGAGAAGCTCTCCGGGGTCAGCTTCGACCTGCGGCGGGGCGAAATCGTCGGCCTTGCCGGCCTCATGGGCTCGGGCCGCACCGAGATCGGCCGCCGCCTCGTCGGGGCGCGGAGAGGCGGCGGCAGCCTCTCCCTGAACGGGGTTCCCTTCCATCCCCGCAGTCCCCGGGAGGCCCTCCGCGAGGGAGTCGCCTACTCCACGGAGGACCGCAAGAACGACGGCCTGCTCCTCCAGCAATCCGTCCGCCACAACCTTTCCCTCTCCGTCCTCCGGGAGATCGCCCGGCACGGCTGGTTTTCCCCGTCCGAGGAGCGCCAGCTCGCCGAGGGAGCCGTGGAGAAGTACAACGTGGCGACCTCCGGCTTGCGCAAGCAGGTCCGCTTCCTCAGCGGGGGCAACCAGCAAAAGGTGATGATCGCCCGGGCGCTCGCCTGCAACCTGCGCCTCATCATCCTCGACGAGCCCACCAAGGGGGTCGACATCGGGGCGAAGCAGGAGATCTACCAGCTCGTCCGCACCCTCGCCGACGACGGCATCGCCGTACTCTTCATCTCCTCGGAAATCTCCGAGGTCGTCGACGTCTGCGACCGGATCCTCCTCGTCCACGAGGGAAGGATCACCGGCACCATGGACCGGGCCGAAGCCGACAAGGAAAAGGTCCTTGCGGACCTACTCGAGGAAGGGGGACATGCTTAAGTGGACCCGGGAGAGGCCCGTCCTCTGGATCCTCGCGGTGATGCTCATCCTCGGGGCGATCCTCAGCTTTCTCTCCCCCTTCTTCCTGACGGTTCCGAACCTGACGAACCTCCTCAAGCAAGTCTCCATCCTCGGGCTGCTCGCCGCCGGCCAGACGCTCGTGATCATTTCCCGCGGCATCGACTTGTCTGTTGCCTCCATCCTCGCCCTCTGCGCGGTCGTCATGGGGGGCCTCATGTCACAGATGGGTCTCCCGCCCGGGGTCGCCCTGCCCGTCGGCATCGCCCTCGGCGGACTCGTCGGGGCGATCAATGGCCTCGTCATCGTGAAGACCGGGATCCCGCCCTTCATCGCCACCCTCGGGATGATGGGAATCGCCCGGGGACTCGCCCTCGTCTACACGCAGGGCGTTTCCTTCCAGTTGTCCTCGCCCACCCTCATCTGGATCGGCGAGGGCACCTTCCTCGGCCTGCCCATCCCCATCTACATCGTCCTCCTCGTCTACGCGGTCCTCTACCTCCTCCTCAACCACAACTCTTTCGGCCGCAATGTCTACGCGATCGGGGACAACGAGGAGGCCAGCCTCCTTGCCGGGATCAACGTCGACCGTCACAAGATTCTCCTCTACACCATCAGCGGCGTCTGCGCCGGCATCGCCGCGGTGGTCCTCATCAGCCGCCTCTCCTCGGCCCCGCCCAACGTTGCGCAAGCCGCCGAGCTGCAGGCGATCGCCGCTGTCATCATCGGGGGTACCAGCTTTTCCGGTGGGATCGGGACCGTGGAGAGCACCCTGATCGGTGCCATGATCATGACGATGATCACGAACGGCCTGAACATCCTCGGGGTCTCGTCCTTCTGGCAGCAGGTGTTCGTCGGCGTGATCATCATCCTCGCCGTCTGGCTCGACAAACTCAAGGGCCGCTGACCCCGCGCCCCAGTCCCCGGCCCCTCCCCATCCTTCACCCTACCCCTCAACCCAATCCCCCCCATGAAATTCGGAATCTGCCAGTGGAGCCTGCCCCTTGACGGGCCCTATGCGTGCACGGTCGCCCAGCGCCTCGGACTCGAGGGCATCCAGCTCGACATGGGCACCTGGGAGCGCGGCCTTCCCCTCTCCCGGCCGGCCGTCCGCGAGGCCTGGCTGGAAATGGCCGAGCGCACCGGCATCGCCTTCCCCTCCATCGCGACCACCCTCGCCGACTACTTCGACCTGACCGCACCCGAAGGAAGCGAGGACCGCACCATTGTGCAGTACGCCTTCGACAAGGCCGTCGAGGCGGCCGTCCACATGGGCGTGGGCACGGTGATGACGCCCACCTTCGAGAAGAGCGCGGTCCGCAGCGAGGAGGAGTTCCGGCAACTCGTCACCTTCCTGCAGTACGCCTGCGACCGTTGCGCCGACCACGGCCTCACCATGGCCACGGAGAATCCCCTCTCCGCGGAGGACACCCTCCGGCTCTTCCGGGAGGTGGACCGGGCGAACCTCACCCTCTACTTCGACACCCAGAACTACTTCCTCCACTGGGACGCCGACTCGGCCGCCCTCATCCGCGAGCTGCACGGCCTCTTCGGGGAGCAGCTGCACGTGAAGGACGGGCGCAACAAGGACCTCAGCGGAGCCATCCTCGGGGAGGGGGACAGTGGATTCGCCGCCTCCGTAGCGGCCCTCCACGAAGTCGGCTACGACGGCTGGATCATCCTCGAAAACTACTACGACCGGGAACCGCTCCGCGCGGAAAACAGGGATCCCGAGGCACTCATCCGGCGTGATCTCGCGGTCGCCCAGGGGGCTTTCAACCGATCCCCCTGAGACGCGACCCTGATGAGCCCGGAACCCACCTACCAATTCGCCGTCCTCGGGACCGGCCGCATCGGCGCGATGCACGCCGGGATCCTCGCCCGCCAGCCCGGAGCGTCCGTCCGCTGGTGCTACGATGTCGACCCCGCCCGGGCGGAGACCGTCGCCGCCGCGCACGGGGCCCGGGCCACCACCCGGCTGGAAGAAGCCCTCGGGGACCCCGACACGGACGCCGTCCTCATCGCCTCGGCCACGAACACCCACGTCGATCTCATCCTCGCCGCGGTCGCCGCCGGCAAGCCCATCTTCTGCGAGAAACCCCTCGATGTGAATCTCGCCCGGGTGGAAGAGCTCGGCCGCCGGCTCGAGGGCAGCACCGTGCCCCTGCAGGTCGGCTTCAACCGCCGCTTCGACCCCAGCCACGGGGGCGTGCAGGCGGCCGTGGCCCGCGGGGAGATCGGCGCGCTCGAGCTGCTCGTCATTACCAGCCGTGATCCCGGCCCCCCGCCCCCGCGGGCGATCCTTGAGGCCTGTGGGGGCCTCTTCCGGGACACCACCATCCACGACCTCGACATGGCCCGCTTCGTCCTCGGGGAGGAACCCACCGAGGTCTACGCCATCGCCGCCAACCGCGTGGATCCCCTCTTTGCCGAGCTCGGCGATGTGGACACCGCCATGCTCGTCCTGAAGACGGCCTCCGGCGCCCTCTGCCACATCAACAATTCCCGGCGGACGAACTACGGCTACGACCAGCGCGTGGAAGCCTTCGGGGCCGAGGGCATGGTCCGCTCGAACAACCACCGTCCCTCCGAGGTTTCCCACCACTCCGCCACCGGCACCAACCGGCGCGACCTGCTCCGGCACTTCTTCATCGAGCGCTACGCGGAAGCCTACGAGGCCGAGATCCGCGACTTCCTCGCCATGCTCCGGGAGGGCCGTTCCCCCTCCGTCGGTTATGCCGACGGCCACCGCGCCCTCGTCCTCGCGGAAGCGGCCCTCCTCTCCCACCGCGAGAACCGACCCGTCCGCCCCTCCGAGATCTCCCCCCTGTACCCCTCCCCCGCATGAGTTCCGATTCCCATCCCACCGGCCCCTTTGGGTCCATCGCCGAGTACGCCGCCGGCACCGCCGACTGCCCCGTCACCGAACAGTTCGCCGGCCGGGTGGCCGTGGTGACCGGATCCACCCAGGGGCTCGGCCTCGCCGCCGTGGAGAAGATGCTCGCCCGCGGCCTCTCCGGGGCCGTCCTCTGCGGGCGCAACGAGGAGGCCGGGCAGGCGGCGGCCGAGCGCCTCTCCTCCCCGGCGGCCAAGGTGATCTTCCAACGGACCGACCTCGCCGACCTCGATGATTGTGCCGCTCTCCTCGAGCGGGCCGCCAGCGCGTTCGGGACCGTGGACATCCTCGTGAACTCCGCCGGGATCACCGACCGCGGGGGTATCCTCGACGCCGACCGTGATCTCTGGGAACGCACCTTCGCGATCAACGCGCGGGCCCCCTTCTTCCTCCTCCAGGACTTCGCGAAGCGCCTCATCGCCGCCGGCAAGCCCGGCTCCGTGGTCAACGTCGCCTCCATCATGGCCCACGGGGGCATTCCCGTCCTCACCGTCTACGCCTCCGCCAAGTCCGCCCTCATCACCACCGGCAAGAACGCCGCCTTCTCCCTCGCCCGCCACGGGATCCGGGTGAACACGCTCACTGTCGGCTGGATGGACACCCCGGCCGAAAACCGCACCCAGCAGGTCTACCACGACCGGCCCGAGGGTTGGCAGGAGGCCGCCGGGCGAGAGCTACCCGCCGGGCGTCTCCTCAAGACTCCCGAAGTCGCCCGCTGGATCGCCCACCTCGCCGGTCCCGAATCCGGGATCATGACCGGATCCGTCATCGACTTCGACCACGGTGTGGTCGGCGTCTACGAAACCACCCCCCTCCCAGCTCCCCTCTCCTAGACAAGTCCCGGCGGGGACCCGTGCGGAGTTCGTCCCCCTCCTCTCCCCCTCTTCCCGGCCCGGGCGCTTCGCGCGCCGCAAAAAATTACATCATATTTCCTATCTGCATTTAAACTAACCCCCCTCCCCTCGACCTAAATCCCTTATACGGGACCCACTGCTTGGGCCCCCCGCCGCCCCCGGAGCCCTCTTTCCGCCGCCGACTCACCCGGACCCTTTCCCCGTGAAAGCCGGTCCGCCTACCCCAACCCACGACCCAACCCAATGAAAACAACCCAACGACCCCATCGCTCGCGGATTCTTGCCGCGGGCCTTTGTACGGTGGCGGCAGCCAGCCTGCTACCCGCCGCCGAGACCGACGCCGCCGAGGAGGCGGAGGTGTACTTCATGCTCCCGAACAGCACGACCATCCGCTTCGAGCGGCGGGATGCCCCGCTCTTTGAACAGGCGATGGCCGAGCGCATGCCGGAGGCGAACGTGACCGTGCAGAATGGCCAGGGCGACCCCACCCGCCAGCAGCGCCTTGTCGAGGATGCGATCGCCCGGGGGGCCGACCTCATCGTCTACACCTCCTCGGACGCCAACCTCGCCGCCGGCGCCCTCAGCGCGGCGGAGGAGGCCGGAGTGCCCGTGGTGCTCTACGAACACGACGCCATCGGCGGGAAGGCGGAGGCCCATGTGCTCTTCGACGCACTGGCCGTCGGCCAGGCCCAGGGGGCGCGGGCCGCCGAGCACATCAACGCCATGGACAAGGACGTCGTCAAGGTGGCCCGGGTGAAGGGCAATCAGGGCGAGTACGGGACCATGATGTACGAGCGGGGCCAGAACGAATACCTGCAACCGCTCATCGACTCCGGCAAGGTGGAGGTCGTCTGCGAGGACTTCACGCCGAACTGGAATCCCGTGGAGGCGCAGTCCTTTGCCGAGGACTGCCTCACCCGGAACGGCGGTGATGTCGACCTGTTCCTCGGCATGAACGACGGGACGACCGGCGGTTCCGTGGCGGCCCTCATCTCGCAGGGCTATGCGCCCGGTGAGGTGGTCGTGACCGGCGGCCAGGACGCGACCATCGAGGCCCTCCAGTTCATCGCCCAGGGCTGGCAGGACAACACCGTCTTCAAGGACCTCCGGACGATGGCGGACGCGGCCGCCGACCTCTCCGTCGTCGTCCTGCACGAGGGCGGAATGCGCCAGCACATCAACGGCGCGGTCAACAACGGGTACATGAACGTGCCGGCGGCTTTCCTGCCGGTCGAGAATGTCACCGCCGAGAACATCGGGATGGTGGTCGATGCCGGCATCTACACCTGGGAGGAAATCTGCCAGGGCTCCGAGGATTCGGAGGTCTGCCAGGAGAACCTCTGATCGTTGGTTCCTGCGGCGGCCCGTCCCCCGGGACGGGCCGCCCCTTCCCCCCC
>P_2C_Liq_1_UnCtyDRAFT_1000780_pt1 | contig 13091 bp, 14 predicted proteins | sample Pon2CUnioCityCA_2_FD_10234 | JGI IMG/M metagenome (IMG submission 10234)
GATCGAGGCGGTGTATGCCGCCGCCGATGCCGATGGCCGACCCTACGTGTATTGGACAACGCAGGATTTCAACCACACTGCCCGCCAGCTTTATGATCGCATCGGCCAGGTCACGCCGTTCATAAAGTATGTCCGGCCATGAGCCTGCATATTGACGCCGGGCCGGGTGATATTGCGCCCACGGTCCTGATGCCGGGNGATCCGCTGCGCGCGAAATGGGCCGCCGAGACCTTTCTCGACGGTGCCCGGCAGGTGACCACGCTGCGCGGGATGCTTGGCTTTACCGGGCAATGGAACGGCCACCCGGTCACGATCCAGGGCAGCGGCATGGGCATGGCCTCGCTGTCGATTTACGCGACCGAACTTATCCGCGACCATGGCGCGACCCGGCTGATCCGCATCGGCTCTTGCGGGGCGATGCAGCCGCATGTCGCGGTGCGGGACGTGATCCTTGCCCAGACGGCCAGTGCGGTCAGCACGCCGTCGGCCACGATCCTGCGCGAGCTGCGCTTTGCCCCTTGTGCGGATTGGGGCCTGTTGCGTGCGGCAGCCGATGCGGCCAAGGCCAGTGGTACCCGTCACCATGTGGGCGGCATCTATTCTTCGGATACTTTCTATGATGAGCGTACCGACCTGACCGACCAATTGGTGCGCCANGGTACCTTGGCCGTGGAGATGGAAGCGGCGGAACTTTATACGCTGGCCGCGCGCCATGGCGTAAGCGCGCTGGCCGTGCTGACCGTGTCCGACCACCTGCAAACCGGCGAGGCGCTTGACGGTGCGGCGCGCGAACGCGGTTTCGGGGATATGGTGCGGATCGCCCTGACTGCCGCGTTTGCGAACATCTAGAGCGTTTCGCGATCTGGTGCGGGAAAGATCTTGGGGGTGCCATCCTCTTCTGACGGGACGGCCCGGTTGGCGGGACGGGCATAGCCCGTGGCCTCGCTGTGACGAACCAGCCGCAAGTAACACAGCATCCCGACGCCGCCGCCCGTAGCGGCCAGGATCGCGGCGGTCACCATTTGCCCGCTATTGTCCGGCGCGGCGGTAAAGGCCAGGTACCCAAAAGCCCAGAACCCGGCCCAGGCGATGACGTTGGCGATGGCAATAAGTTTCGTCATGATCTTGTTTCCCCTCAGGGTGTCGGCGCACCCTCTTTATTGCATCATCACCAAACAGGCTCTGAACGGGGAAAACAAGTGGCTTGGCCAGCGGCAAAGGCATGGTGCCTTGGCGTGCTTCGGGTTTTCGCGACATGCTTTAGCGTTCGCGCAGCCGCTCGGCCATGTCACGCTCTGAGCGCAGCGTTCGGCGCAAGCCGGACAACACCTGCGGGGTAAAGCGGATCGCGCCGAACGAACAGACATCCGCGCAAAGGCCGCACCATCCGCAAGCCTTTCGCTCTGCGAGTCTTGGCAATCCGTTTGCTCCAACGTCAAAAGGGTCGAGCGGCAAACCGCGACACATTCCGAACCCGGCCCGTTGCCCATTCGGAGATCCTCGGCGATACGGCTTTTTGTGGCGGAAGAAACACTTTAACGTGCTGCCCAGATCCCGTTTCCCAACCGCCGGAGCACGCCTTGTCAGAAATCGTTCTTGTCCGTCACGGTCAGGCCATGAGCCATGCGACCGATGATGCCAGTTATGACAAGCTGTCCACGCTTGGCCATATTCAGGCCGGCTGGCTTGGGTCGCATCTGCGCGATCTGGACCTGCGCTTTGACCGGGTGATCACCGGCAGCCTGACCCGACAGCAGGAGACGGCCCGCGCCATGGGGTTCGAGATCACAACCCTCGATCCGCGCCTTGACGAGTTGAGCTATTTTGCCCTTGCCGGTGCGATGCGCACAGAGCATGGCATCCCCGCGCCGCGCGACGCCACAGAGTTCGCCGCCCATCTGCCGCAGGTGATCACCTATTGGGCGACGGGCCGTCTGATGGGCTGTCCCGAACCCTATGATGCCTTTGCCGCGCGCGTCACCTCGGCGATTGACGATATAACGGCGCTGCCGGGGCGTAGTCTTGTGGTGACATCGGGCGGCGTTATAGGGATGGCGATCCGCTATGCGCTGGGGCTTGACGATCCGGGCATGGCCAAGCTGATGCTGCAAATCTTCAACAGTTCGATGCACCGTTTGCACCATGTCCATGGCGCGCTGATGCTGGGCGGTTTCAACGCGACGCCGCATCTTGATGCGCCGGACCGCGCCCACGCGCGAACCTTCGTCTAGGTCCGGCACCCTTGCGGCCCTGCGCAGGCATCTCTACCAAAGCGTTTACCTGCAAGATCCGAAAGACCGTTTTATGACCCATCTCTGGCTGCGCGCCGAACAGCGCGAGAACGAAGACCGCACCGGCCTGACGCCCGAGGGCGCGGCGGCCCTGATCGCAAAGGGCATGACCGTCAGTGTCGAGGACAGCCCCGACCGGATCATTCCGACCCGCGCCTATGCCGATGCGGGCTGCGCGATCGTGGCGCAGAACAGCTGGCCTGATGCGCCGGATGACGCGATCATTTTCGGGCTCAAGGAATTGCCCGATGACGGCACGCCATTGCCGCATCGTCACATCATGTTCGGCCACGCCTTCAAGGGGCAGCATTCCGGGCAACGCCTGTTGGAGCGGTTCCGGGCCGGGGGCGGCACGCTGTATGATCTGGAATACCTTACCGACGAAAGCGGTCGCCGCGTCGCCGCGTTTGGCTATTGGGCGGGTTATGCGGGGGCTGCGGTGTCGCTTATGGCGTGGGCCGCGCAAGGGCAGGGCCGGGTATGCCCGGCCGTTGCGGCCTATCCTGACCGGGACACGCTTTTGCGCGATCTTGCCGCCACGCTTGATGCAACGGGCCGGGACCGCCCCACGGCCATCGTCATCGGCGCGCTGGGGCGTGTTGGCACAGGTGCGGCGGATCTTTGCGATGCGATGGGCGTGACGCCCACCCGCTGGGACATGGAAGAGACTGCACAGGGCGGGCCCTTTCCGCAGATCCTGACGCACGACATCTTCCTTAATTGCATCTTCGCGCGCCCCGGCACCCCGGTTTTCATGCCGCAAGAGGCGCTGGCACAGCCGCGCCGCCTGAGCGTGATCGGCGATGTCGCGTGCGACCCCGACAGCGATTACAATCCGGTGCCCGTCTATGACGCGGCCACTACCTGGGCGGCCCCGGTGACGCGGGTGCATGACACGCCGCCGCTTGATGTGATGGCCATCGACAATCTGCCCTCGCTTCTGCCGCTGGAATCCTCGCTGGATTATGCCGGTCAGCTCTTGCCCTCGCTGCAAGCTCTGGACAATCTGGACGCCGGTGTCTGGGGCCGGGCCGGGGCGATCTTTCGCGACCACGCTAGAAAGGACAGAACATGACGATCCATTGGTGCGGCACCGGCCTTTCGGCCTTGCCCGGTCTGCGGCGTCTGATCACAGAAGGCCATGATGTCACCGTCTGGAACCGGACGCTGGAAACCGCGCAAAAGGCCGTGGGTGATCTGACAAATCGCGTGCGCGCCTTCGATTTCGACGTGCTCAGCGCCGAGGTGGTCGAGGGCGATCTGGTGGTCTCGATGCTGCCCGGCGACTGGCACGTGCCGCTGGCTGAGATGTGCATCAACAAGGGTGCGCATTTCGTGTCGTCGTCCTATATCTCGCCCGAGATGCGCGACCTGCACGCCAAGGCGCTGTTGCGTGGCGTGGCCTGCGTCAACGAAATCGGCCTTGATCCCGGCATCGACCACCTGATGGCGCATCACCTTGTGGCGGATTACAGTGGCTCGAAGGCATTCAACCCCGAGAACGACCTCAGCTTTTTGTCCTATTGCGGCGGCATCCCGAAGCAACCCAATCCGTTCCGCTATAAATTCAGCTGGTCCCCGCTTGGCGTGCTCAAGGCGCTGCGCTCGCCCTCGCGCTCAATCCGCGATTTCGCCGAATGGAACGTGGCCCGGCCATGGGATGCGCTGTCATCCTATACCGCGCCCTTGCCATCTCTTGAAACATTCGAGGTTTATCCCAACCGCGATTCCCTTCCATTCATGGATGATTACGGGTTCGACCCAGGCTGGCGGGTCAAGGAATTCGTACGCGGCACTCTGCGTCTGGAGGGCTGGTCAGAGGCGTGGCGCGATGTGTTCACCGAGATCGAAACGCTGACGGGCGAAGTAGGTGAGGCTCGTATGCGAGAAATGTCCGAAGAATTCTGGCGCAACAACGCCTATGACGAGGGCGAACCCGACCGCGTGGTGCTGTGCGTGTCGCTCAAGGCCGAGCGCGGCGCGGATGTGGTCTGGCACAAAACCTTCGTGATGGATGCCTGGGGCGACGCTCAGGGCACCGCGATGGCGCGCCTTGTGTCGATCCCGGTCTCCATGGCGGTAGAGGCCGTGCTGGCCGGTGACATCGCGCCCGGCGTCAGCCCGGCCCCCGACGATCCGGCGCTGGTGGACCGCTTTCTGCGCAAGGTCGACAAGCTGGCCCAGCATCTGCAAGTGGTCGACCATCTGGCGTGACCGTGCAAGGCGTCATGCGGCGTCGGCGCGTCCAGTAGGGGACGCGCGCGCGTTCGCGAAAATCTGCAATTCAGCTTCTTTGTGAAAGGGGCTAATCTCCGCCTATGGCCCAGACCCAGCTGACCTTTTCCGACGATCAGGCAGAGGCGCATGACCGCATCGCAGCGGCCCTGCGCGCTGTCGGTGTCGATCTGGATAATGCCAGCCTGACACCCCCGACCGAGGGCAAATCGAATGTCATGGCTGTCGTGGGCAAGGCCGGATCGGGCAAGACCTTGCTGCTTGCCTCGCTCTACCGTGCCCTTGAGGATGCAGGCGTCGAGACGATTTCAGGCGATTGGGAGGGGCGCCGGCGCCGCGACCGTCGCACGCTGGCGATTTTGGCACCCACGAACAAGGCTGCCAGCGTGTTGCGAATGCGCGGTGTGCCCGCCACCACCATTCACCGCATTCTCTATACGCCTGTGTACCACCCGGAATATGAAAAGATCGCCGAATGGTTGGCCGGAAATGGTGACAGGCCCGATATCGACGGGTTGACTGACGAGGCGCTGGCACGCGCCCGTGCCTTTTACGAAATGCATAAATCCATTCCTGGCGCGCTGGCGGCGGCCGGTCTGCGCGGCTCGGATTTCATCACCGGCTGGAAACGCCGCGAAGAGCCGCTCGATATCGGCTTCATCGACGAGGCCTCGATGCTGGACGACCGTCAATTCGAGGATCTCAAGGAAATCTTTCCCACGCTTCTTCTGTTCGGCGACCCGGCGCAGCTTGCCCCGGTCAATCAGTCGGGCAGCATGGTCTTCGACGCACTACCCGCCCCGGCCACGCTCACGCTCAGCCGGGTGCACCGGCAGGATGCGGATAACCCGATCCTGGATCTGGCCCATGCGCTGGCTGATCCGCAGGTCGATTTCTACGCCTTTGAACGCATGGTGCAGGAGGCCGCGAAGCGCGACGACCGCGTGCGATGGTCCGAACGGGTCGAGGTCGACCTGATGGCGCGCAGCCCGGTGCTTGTCTGGCGCAATGCCACCCGGATTCGGCTGATCACCGCGTTCCGGTCGGTTCATGACGCGCCGGAAACCGAACTTCTGGAAGGAGAGCCGCTGATTTGCGATGGGCTGGAACTGCCACTCAAGCATCGCAAGAAACGGCTGGATCTGGAGGCACGGGGCCTGATCAAGGGCGCGCAAGTGATCTATCTTGGTCCGGGCCGCAAACCCACCTTCTCGCGGCTGCATGTGATCGGCGCCGAGGATCCCCGTGTCAGCGCCGCCAGCATCGTCAAGATCGAGAAACCCGACGAGGAAGAGCCGTTCATCCCCTATGCCGCGCGCATGGGAGCCACGTTCCTGCATGGCGCGGCGGTGACCATTCACAAGGCGCAGGGCAGCCAGTGGCGCGACGTGCAGGTCTTCGCGCCCGACATCTACGCCGCCTCGCGCATGGGCCGCACCGAGGCCGGTCAGCCGCTGTGGAAACGGCTGGCCTATGTGGCGATCACCCGCGCCGAGGAGCGCCTGCACTGGGTGGTGCGCAACCGCCTGTCCAAGCCAACGGGGCCCCTGCGCGTAGACGATCTGCCAAGCGCGGTCGCCCCGCTGGAACTGGCGGCGGAAAGCTGACGATCTGTTGTGTCGGGATGCAGCGTGGTTGAATTGTCTTGATTTGTAGCACGATCACAGCAAGTCTTGGGCATGACGTTTCAACCCCCCACCCCGTTTCCCGCTGCGCATGATCCGGCACAGGTTGCCTTTCACCGCAGCGAACTCATGGTGATTCTGTCGCTCTATGGGCGTATGGTGGCGGCTGGAGAATGGCGCGATTATGGCATTTCCTGTCTGTCGGAGGTCGCCGTCTTCTCAGTGTTCCGCCGTACCGCCGAACACCCGCTTTACCGGATCGAAAAGCGCCCCAAACTGCGCAGCCGTCAGGGGCAATACGCGGTTGTGGGCATGGATGGCCGCGTGCTCAAGCGGGGGCACGACCTCAAGACAGTGCTGCGGGTGCTGGAACGCAAGCTTATCCGTTCGGTGGACTGACCACGATCAAGTTGCCACACGACCCCCGGGTTCTTCTGGGCGAAAATACATCATCCGCCCGAAGGCATCACCGCCATCCACCGGCAAAAAGGCGGTTTCCCAGCCATTTCCTGACCACCTTAGACCTTGCCTTCAAAATCCTTGTGAACAAGTTTCGCGTCACAATAGGGGCATTCGACGAAACCCGTCTCGCGCGGGATCGACAGCCACACCCGCGGATGGCCGAGCGCGCCTTCGCCGCCGTCGCAGGCCACGCGCCATGTCTCGACGATGCGGGTTTCGGGGGCTTGTGTCACCATCTGGGCAATATCCTGTGCTGGCATTCCATGATGTGAAACTATATCGGAGGGACAGTCAGGAGCAAGAGGGCCCATGAGCGACAACGCCATAGAAATCCGTGGTCTGCAAAAGACATACACTGCCCGCAAGGGCGAAGCGGCCAAACTTGCCCTGTCGGGGATCGACCTCGATATCCCTACCGGGTCCGTGTTCGGGCTTCTGGGGCCCAATGGTGCGGGCAAGTCGACGCTGATCAACATTCTTGCCGGACTTGTCGTCAAAAGCGCAGGCCGGGTCACGATCTGGGGCTTTGATCAGGACGTGAACCCGCGTCAAAGCCGGGCGGCCATCGGCGTGATGCCGCAAGAGCTTAACCTTGATCCGTTTTTTCCGCCGCGTGCCGCGCTCGAAGTGCAGGCCGGGCTTTATGGCGTGCCAAAGTCCAAGCGGCGCAGTGATGATATTTTGCGGCTCGTCGGGCTGGAGGATAAGTCCAATGCCTATGCGCGCACGTTGTCGGGTGGTATGCGTCGACGGCTACTGCTGGCCAAGGCGCTGGTGCATCACCCTCATATCCTTGTGCTGGATGAACCCACAGCCGGTGTCGATATCGAATTGCGTCAGATGCTGTGGGAAAATATACGACGGCTCAATCAGCAGGGCATGACCATCATCCTGACGACCCATTACCTCGAAGAGGCCGAGGAGATGTGCGACGAGATCGCCATCATCAACGAGGGACGCCTCGTGGCGCGCGACAGCACCGCCAATCTGCTCGGGCGGCTTGACGCCAAGACCATGATCATCGAGCCGGACACACCGCACACGATCCTGCCAAAGGCCGATGGGATCGAGGTGCAGGCCCGCGCCAACGGCACGCTGGCGCTGACCTACAACTCGTCAAAAACCTCTGCGGAGGCGGTGCTTGCCGCCGTTCACGATGCGGGTATCCGCATTCGCGATGTGCGCACCGAACAGGCCGATCTTGAGGATGTCTTTCTGGACCTGACCCGCAGCCGGCCACTTGTCGGCTGAGACGGCCATGGGTCAGTCGCGCTTGTCCAGCGCCTTTTCGATAGCGGTGAGCCGTGACAGCACCTCGTCCCGGTAATTTCCGGTGATTTCCTCGGCTTCGACGTTGTGGGCATCTTGCATCGAGTTCACGATCAGGCCCACCACGAGGTTCACCACCGCAAAGGTCGTGACCAGGATGAAGGGCACGAAGAACATCCACGCAAGCGCATGGACCTCCATCACCGGGCGAACTATTCCCATCGACCAGGACTCCAGCGTCATGATCTGGAACAGCGAATAGGCCGACCGCCCGATCGTGCCGAACCATTCGGGGAAGTCAGCGCCGAACAGCTTTGTCGCCATGACCGAGCCGATGTAGAAGATGATCCCCATCAGGACAAAGACAGACCCCATGCCGGGCAACGCGTTCATCAGCCCCTCGACCACGCGCCGCAAGGATGGTGTGACGGACAGAACCCGCAACAAGCGCAGGATACGCAGCGCGCGCAGTACGGTCAGTCCCTGACTGGCGGGGACTAATGAAATCGCCACGATCGAGAAATCGAAGATGTTCCAGCCATCCCGGAAAAAGGACGCACCACGCGCATACAGCTTCAGCACGATCTCGATGATGAAAATGATCAGGCAGATCAGATCCAGTGTGCCGATCAAAGGCCCGGCTGCGGCCATCGCCTCGTCAGAGGTTTCAAGCCCGAGAATTATGGCGTTGAACAGGATGACCGCAAGAATGAAATTGCTGAAGCCCGAATGCTCGACCAGGACGAGAACACGGGACCGGAAAGAGGAAATGGGCGGAGTGGCGTTTTTCATGATACCGGATATGGGCTAAGCGTCAGACCAGAGCAAGCGAGCAGCGCGCGCATTGGCGCGATAAAGGGCGCAGCGATGCCAATTTGGGCAGTGCCCGGCGTTTATTGTTTCTCAAGCAATGCGCCAAGGTTCCGTCCGCCCAGGATATGCAGATGGTAATGGGGTACCTCCTGCAATGCGTGCTCGCCTGCATTGCCGATCACGCGAAAGCCCTCTCCGCCTTCGCCGGGCGAGATGCCTTCGGTGGCGCAGATCCTTGCGGTGAGGCGCATGAAATCAACGATCTCGGCATCGCTGGCCTGGGCCGCGAAATGATCGTGACACACATACGGCCCCTTGGGGATGACCAGCACATGCACCGGCGCTTGCGGGGTGATATCGCGAAACGCCAGGCTGTGCTCGGTTTCCATCACGGTATCGTTGGGGATTTCGCCACGCAAGATCTTGGCGAAAATGTTCTGGTCGTCATAGTCATAGGGCATTGGCCACCTCAATCGGCATAAAGATGTTCTGTCTGGGCAATCTCTAGCCCCTTGTCACGGTTGACATCAAGGAAGCGCGCAATGTGGCCTGCGGCTTCCTCGGCATCGTGGGATTGTCGCACGATCATGTGGTTCTCGAATTCGGCGTCGCGAATGCGATCGGACTCGAAATTGATGTCCCCCCGTATTGTCGGCAACAGCCTCTCCAGCGTTTCATTGTGGGTTTGTTCGCCTGCCAGGCCGACCCGTTTGGCATGACCGATCAGATACTCGTCAGTGAACTCGCACTGGATTTCCAGAAGGCGGGTAACGGCGCGATCACCGCAGAAATCGTGCAACAGGTCCATGCTGCCGGGATCCATGCAGATCACCAGGCGGTCACTGTCGAAATAGTCGAACAGCATCCGCATCAGGGCGCGTCGGTGCCGGGTGCGTTTTTCAAGGCTCGCCTGAATCCCGCCAAGATCCGGCAGTTCGGTGTTCTCCTCGTTGAACAGATAGGCGATGGCGGGCACATTCGTGACCTGCTGAACCTTGGCGACCATCCGCTTGGCGACATGCCATTTCTTGCAAATGACGATCATCAATTCACGCTCGCGCCCAAGCGAGCTTTCGGTTTCCCAGAACCGAAGCCCGAACCGGCGCCCGATGCGCCCGCGCCCGGTCAGGAATTTGTAAAGGCTGCGGCCCTCGTCCGAGATGTTGAACTGCGCGGACTCGTCCGAATAAAGCGCGCCAAGCCGGGTCTTGAGCTCGGTCGCCTCGGCGCTGATCTTGCGGGCAAAGAGCGCATCCTGACTGATCAGAAGATCATAATGGTCGTTGTAAAACGTCACCGGCATTCCGTAATCGGTGAACATCAGGAAGGTCAGCGTGCGTGTCTGGATCTCGTGCTCGGGCACCAGATGGCGCACCAGGGTCTGAAAAAACGTTTCATCCGGGATCCAGGTCGTGCGGAAAAACCGTATCACGTCGCGGCGGCGGCGCGTGAAATCAAGGATCCATTCAACGGTGCGCCGACGCAGGCACCACCACTGGCTGCCGATCTGGATCTGTAAATCGGCCGGGATCTCACGGGTGAGACCCAACCGCTTCTGGATCGCGAAAGAGGCGTAGAACAACCGTTTGCGGGTGCGTTCGTTAAAGAAATGGCGGTAGATCAACCGCTCTTCCTTCATCCCGGTCTTGATCCAGTCGCTGTCGAAATAATCGAAGCTTTCAATATAATCCACGTCACGGCTATCAAGAAATTCATGCGCAAAGCTGGCAGATTTTACTGCCGAGCAATCGCCGGACAGCATGTAGAAATGCGTGGCACGCGGAAAGGCGTCGACAGCGGCCTCGATGGCGTACAGCGTCGCTTGCACCAAAGACCACTCCCCCCAGCCGCATTTGATGCGCTTGCGGGCAAAGGTGACATTGGGGTTTCCGTCAAGGGCCGTGCGGATCTTTTGATAATGGGCAGGATTGGCGCGCGCATCAAAATGAATCGACATGTAATCGCCCACGGCGGTCAACATGTTGGCTTGCCCGATGATTGCCTCGGGATCCTTGTGACACAGCAGGATGAAAGCGATTTTTGCCATATTGGAAACGATTTACCTATACTTCGGGCTACTATTTACAGTCTTAGTGATGAAGACGCCTTGAATAAACAGGCTTTCGGTGGCTTTTTTTACGCGGTATGAACAAAATAACCCGACAAAAGCAACGTAGCGGGTTTGGAGGCAGAAAAATGGGCTTTCCAGGAACTTGGATGACGGAAAGCGAAAGCGTCGTCTATCGCGTGGTGCCGAAATGTGCGTGCTCGACCATCGGGCAGATTATGTATTATTCCGATCATGGCGAATTTTTTGACGGCGACATTCACGATGCGTCCGAGGGGCTTCACAAATGGTCCCGCGATGACAGTCAGGTTGCGATCAAGGCCAATGTGCAGGCGCACGAGTCTTACGCGTTTACCTGCGTGCGGAACCCCTATACCCGCATTCTGTCCAGCTTCTTCGACAAGATCTGCGGCATTCAACGCAATGGCAACCGCTACCGCGGCAAGCTGGTGCCGCTTCTGATCCAGAAATACGGAATCGAGGTGGGCGGCGACGACGGCAAGCAGGACTTTGACCAGATCAAGAGCTTCCGTCGCTTCCTGCTATTCGCGCGCGACACTATCCGCTGGCGTCGCCCGATGGAGCCTGACATCCATTGGTCCGCCATGTCGGGCCACGTGTCGACCTTCATCGTGAACGGCGGCACCTATGACAAGATTTTCTGGACCGAAAGTTTCAATGACGGGATGCAGCAGGTGCTTGATGCCATTGAGGCGCCCAATTCCGTGGATCTTGCGGCGATTCCCCGCTTCAACGAAAGCGAGGGGCACGGACCCAAGCGGGCACATCCGGTGGCGGATTATTTCGACGATCTGTCGATGCACCTGATCAAGGAAATCTACCACCGCGATTTCGAGCTTTTCAAATACGACTTCGACGATCCGTCCAACAAGATGCCGATTGCCGAGATCGACCTTGACGAGGTGCACGCCAAGCTGGGGGAATGACCCCGGCCTGAAAGTGCGCGGGCGGACCGGGTGCCTTGGGTGCCCGGCATGTGAAGTTTTCGTGACAATGTGCGTTTCTTGATCTGGATCGAAGGCCCGTGGCGACGAACTGCGCCATATCGGCGCGTAGCCCCACCACAGGAGCGGTTCATGTACGACAAGCTGCAATCCCCCATGCCCGTCATGCGCAACGCGCGGTCCAACCGGCCGCCGCTGATGAACCTGCGCGACGTGAACCTGTGGTACGGCGAGACGCACGCGCTTCAGGACGTCAGCTTTGATCTTTACTCCGAAGAGATCCTCGCCTTCATCGGCCCGTCAGGCTGCGGGAAATCCACCGCTTTGAAATGTCTCAACCGGATGCATGACGGCACGCGCGGCTTGAAGATCACCGGGCAGATCCTCATGGACGGGCAGGACATTCACGACCCGAAGATCGACCCGCCGTTACATCGNCGGCGCTTTGGCTGGGTCGCGCAAAAACCCAATCCGTTTCCCGGCACGATCTGGAAAAACGTGGCCTACGGCCCGCGCCTGCACGGGTTGATGCGCGACGGGGCAGAGCTTGAGGCGCATGTGGAAAGCTGCCTGCGTCGCGCGCATCTGTGGGACGAGGTCAAGGACCGGCTTCACACGATGAACGGCACCGATCTTTCGGGTGGGCAGCAACAGCGGCTTTGCATTGCGCGTGCGCTCAGCATTCAGCCCGACGTGTTGCTGATGGACGAGCCGACAGGCTCCATCGATCCGGTCGCCACCGCCAAGATCGAGGAGTTGATGCTGGAACTTCGGACCGACAACGCCATCGTTATCGTCACCCATTCGATGATGCAGGCCCGCCGCATCGCCGACAGGGTGGCCTATTTCCACCTCGGCAAGCTGCTTGAAATCGGTCCGACGCAAGAGGTGTTCGAGCGTCCCGCCACGGACGAGGCGCGCCGGTTCATCGCTGGCAAGTTCGGTTAAAGCGCCCGTTCATATCAGCCCCTCGGCGGCAAAGCGCGCCTTCACATCCGCCTCGGGCCGCGCGCCATAATGGGTGATGACCTCTGCCGCGGCGATACAGCCCATCCGGCCCGCTGCCTCTAGTGGGGCACCATTGGCCAGCCCGTACAGGAACCCGGCGGCGAACTGATCGCCCGCGCCGGTGGTGTCAAGCGGGGTCACCCGATTGACGGGCACGGTGACGGTCTCTTCGTTCTGTACAATCACCACGCCCTCGCCCGAGCGGGTACACACGATCAGACCGCTTTCCGATGCGGCCTGTTCCAGCGCCGCGCCCAGATCCTGTGTCTCGTACAGCGACATCCATTCATGCTCGTTGCCGATCACGTAATCCAGCCCCTTGGCGAGCGTGCGGAAATCGGCGCGGTGACGATCC
>P_2C_Liq_1_UnCtyDRAFT_1000782_pt1 | contig 13087 bp, 14 predicted proteins | sample Pon2CUnioCityCA_2_FD_10234 | JGI IMG/M metagenome (IMG submission 10234)
CCAGCCGCCATAGCATAGACGATATAGGCGGGGAAATTGCGATCGAGACGCTTGAACCAAAAATACTGCGATCGCACCGACAGACCCCGTAATTCCGCCGCTCCGGTAGCTGTTTGCCAAGCCTCTAGGACGGCTAACACAGCCCGAACCTCAGCGCGGGCATACTTTAACCGAGCTAAGGTAGTTTCAGCCTCAGCTAGATCCAGTTTTGCCAAATTCCCAGACATCAAACGGCTCAACTTGGCCACCATCACCGGCGTGGTTTTCAGAGTCGGTCGCAAGGACTGACGCAAGCCAGGAGCCAGGTGTGGCCAATCAGCCATGAGTTGTTCGGCCGCCGCATCAATGGACGACAACTGGTCGAGGGAACCCGCCTGAGCCTGGGGAAACCAACCCGATAATACGCCATCCCGCCAGGCGTCTTGTAACCAGGGAGTTCCGGCGGCATTGCCGAGGAGATAGCTTAACTCAGAATTAACCCGTTCAGCGGCCACTTGATTTAACTGGTTTGCCAGTTGACGAATACCCTGGCGCGTCTCAGCCTGAAGATGAAACCCTAGCTGTGCCGCCTGTCGGTAGCCCCGTAACAGTCGCAGCGGGTCATCTTTGAGGTTTTGCAAGGCGATCGTCCGTAACTGACGCTGCTGCAAGTCCTCGTAGCCGTGCAGTGGATCAATTAAGGTCTGGCTGCGGGGATTGTAGGCGATCGCATTCACGGTAAAATCCCGTCGTCGTAAATCCGCTTCGAGGGAGTCTCCTTCCTGGACGGCAAAATCCACCGTCATCTCAGGAAACACCACCCGAGCAATCTGACGGGTTGCATCGAGAACGACAAATCCCGCCTCATATTTCTCAGACAAACGGCGGGCCGCCTCAATAGCCCCCTCAGGAACCACAAAATCCAAATCCAGATAGTCCGACTGTCGCCCCAGTAAGCCATCTCGAACGGCCCCGCCGACTAAACAGGCATCCGGGGGAAGATCCGCCAGGGAAAAGCCCCAACTCTGGGGGGAAAACACCGTCGGTTTCCCGTCACCCATGAGGAGATTGCTCATCATTAGATTTTCAACTCCCCAATCGCCCATGACGTTCTCGCCCATTACCAAAATCATTCACTCCCTTAAACGGGGCCTTGCAAAATCCCTACGTTAAACTAACAGAAACTGCCAACCTTCGCGCAAAGACGTTTATACCATGTGTATCTGTGTCAACTGCCATTATGTCGATCGCTGTGCCACCTATCACGAGGTCGAACACCAACATCAACAGTCTCATCTGACTGAAACTCCAGATTTCCAACCCGTCGAACCAACCATTAACGTTAACATCCGCACCCCCGAGGGCGGCGATATTGAAATGGAATGGGATGTCGTCGGCTGTCAAAGCTTTAAAGCTGAGATGGGGAAATGGTCGAAATTGCGTCCGGGTGAGTTGATTCCCACCTAGCCTGTTTTGAGGAGTTCCCCGATCCGTGATCGAACCCCCCACCTCGATTCGAGCTGAAAGCAGAGTAGAATCGTCAGGATTCTGTCTCACTCAGCTTGATAATGAACTTTAATCAACGCTCTTTTCCCCTTGCAGGAGTATTTGCTCTGTTACTGATGCTTTCAGCCTGTGGTGATGCTCCTGGGGAGATCGCGACGGAGACTTCCCCTGAAGCTACGCCTAGCGAGTCTTCCTCCAATCCTTCTGCCAATGATATGGCTGAGTCGGAGTATCCCCCGGAGGTAATTGCTGAGTTTCTTAGCAGTTGTACTGGGGGCGATGCGGCGATGCAACAGTTTTGTGAATGTTCCATTGAGGAGATTCAACAGCGATATTCCTTTGATGAGTTCGTTGAAATCGACGCAAACCTCACGGCTAACCAAGACCCCCCCGAAGCCCTGATGGAAATTTTTGACGCTTGTCAATCATAAGTGGTTAACGCGTCGGTAGTTAACACGTCGTACCACATTTGAGCGATTTTGCGGTGGCCCTGGCGATTGGGATGAATGCCGTCGGCTAAGTCTTCGGGAGTTAGGCCACTGTAGAGATCCACAAACGTGAGCCGATCGCCCTGGCGTTGCCGGGCCTGAATCTGCTGGGCGATCGCCTGGTTGTAGGCCTCAACTCGTGCATTCAACTGTGGCTCATCGATAGGCGGAATTGAGCCGACGAAAACTTGGGCCTGGGGACAATGGCGAAATAACTCATCAATCAGGGCATTAAGACGGGCTGGGGCGCGCTCAACGGCATAGCCTTGTACGATATCGTTGGTTCCAATCAGCAGAAGAATGATGTCGGGTTGTGCGGCTCGTAACCAATCCTCGACCTCTTGATGTAACTCGTCGATACGCCAGCCTGGATAGCCTTCATGATGACGATCGCCGAGTTCAGGGGGGCCGTTTTCTTGGCTGCCAACAAATTCGAGGCGATCGCCGCGCTCTTGCAAGGCTCGCCAAAGGTCAATTCGATAGCCGCCGGGGACGTTATAGCCCTCGGTTATCGAATCCCCGAGGGGCATAATTTTGACCACCTGTTTTTCCCTCATGCTGCTATTCTCTTAGTCTTGGCGGCTAAAGGGGAGATCCTCGTTAATCGCGGCCACCTCCCGTTCTTCCATCTCGTTGACTTGTTGTAGATAGGGCAAAATGATTTTGCTCAAGCGAGATGAATAAAAGCGATGGAGGCTCACGTTAGGAGTGGCCGGGAAGCCTCGGCGTTTTTTATGACGGCCCCCAGCACCGGGATCGAAGACCTTGATGTTGTGGTCGATGGCCCATTCAATAGGCTGGTAATAGCAAACATTGAAATGCAGACAGTCAATCTCATCATGACTCCCCCAATAGCGGCCATAGAGGCGATCGCCTTTGGTTAGACAAAACGACATTCCGACGGGGTGGCGATCGTCTTGAGACGACTCAGGATAGGCCCCCACAAAGACAACACGATGACGATAGGTTGAATAGAGTTGTTCAAAAAAGCGTTTGCTTAGATACTTGCTGCCCCACCAGCCGAATTTGTCGCAGGTATTCTCATAAAAACGATACATCAGCGGGAACAGAGCGCGGGGAATTTCATCGCCAGTTAACGTTTTTAAGGTTAACCCCGATTTTGCCATGGCCTTGCGTTCTCGCTTGATATTGCGCCGCTGATTGGCGTTGAAGGCTTTGAGATAGTCATCAAAACTGCCATACTGATCGTTTTGCCAGATGTAGTTATGATGCCGCCAGGGGGAAAAGCCGCACTGTTGTAGACGAGCTTGCCATTCCGGCTGCACATAGAGAAAATGACAGCTACTAATTTGGTTGCGATCGCAGAAATGGTCAATTTCGGCCACCATCAATCTCAGAAGTTGGTCTTCGTCTTCATCAGGAGCCATTAAAAACCGATAGCCTTCGGCGGGAGTAAAGGGACTCATCCCGAGGAGTTTGGGATAGTAAGACACTCCCANACGCTCGGAGAGATCGGCAAATTGATGATCGAAGACAAATTCACCGTAACTGTGGCCTTTCAGGTATAACGGTGCCGCCGCCACCAGGGTGCGATCGCGCCAAACGGTCAAATGACAAGGCATCCAGCCGGCTTTTCCCGTGGCACTTCCAGAAGATTCTAGGTTATGCAGCCAATCCCATTCAAAAAAGGGCGTTGTCAGGGGTTGAGCGAGGGGGTCCCAGGCCTCTTTGGGAATTTCGGCGATCTGATGAATCCAGGAAACTGTGTAGTTCGAGGCAGTTTTATCCATGGGGTCAGGGGGGTATAGGAGTGCATCCGAATTGTTAATCCCGTCAATTTAAGCCAATTTAATCGAGTCAATCAGACATCATGAATCGTTGACAGCAAGGAGACCTCTGACTCGTTTTGGTTTGACGTTTTTTGGGGGGAGGTTAGGGCTAGAATACGTTTTCCCAATCGGGACAATCTTCCCCATCCCAGCCATAGGGGTGCATCCCACAGACAAATAGGGTGTCCCCATACTGATGACCGTGATAATGTCGGCAGTTGATACAGGCTGGATTTTGGCTCTTACTCGGTTCAACATAGGTGATCTGAACAAAGGGATCTGAGTCTTGTTCAGACTCTCTTAGATTGCCATCCCAACTGTAATCCTCAGCAAAGAGAGCATCTAACCCTTCTAGCCACTCATCGAGAGTGCGATCGAGGTCTTCAGAGACTTCATCCAAGGGCAACAGTTGCTGTAACTGCTGATACATTTCATCGGAACAGTCTTGAGACCAAACCAACAACTCCTGAAGCTGTTTATCGACCTGATCCACCATCTCATCGGTCCAAGTCTCCAACGACTCAGCCGTTTGGTTCAGGGCCGCTTCAACGTTTTTTTCGAGGCTATTGACCCATTCTGTGATCCAATCTTCCATGATTTACTGGTCTTGCTGCAAACGGCGCAATTCCTCTTGAAGCGATCGCACTTCTTGGTGCAGATTCTCCACTCCCGAGTCCGGTTGACGAGCCTCCCCTGAGGTTGACGAGGACGAGGGAGGGTCATTCCCCTCGTCATCATCATCGAGGATTTCGATGCGGCGAGGTTCTTTGGGACTGGTGTCCTCTTGAACTTGGCTTGGGGAACCGGCCTGTCGTTGGCCTTGGTTAACCATATCTTCAACAAAACGACGGGCCTCGTCGGCGTTCATTTCTCCCCGTTCCACTAGCTCATCGGCGAGTTTTTGGGCGGTTTCGCGTAACTCAATCAGTTTCTCACTGGCTTGTTCTCCGGCGTAAGAGGCTAAGCCAACCCCAAGGTAAAATGCCTTCTGAAACAAATTGCCAAATCCAGCCATAGTCGTGATGGTCCTTGTTCCACGGTGTCATAGTTCCAGCTTATCGCATCCCTTGGGGGTTGTGGGCCAGACCGCTTAATCGGGTAGGGGTAAGTCGGTGGGAATCCAAATCGAGAAACAACTCCCCTGGCCCGGTGTGGAGTCGAGTTTGAGTTTTCCTCGATGCTGCTCGACGACGATGTCGTAACTACTGGTTAACCCCAGTCCGGTTCCTTGGCCAACGGGTTTACTGGTATAGAAGGGATCAAAAATTTTGTCTTGCATTTGACTCTCAATGCCAATCCCATTATCTTGAATTTCAATGGTGACAAAGCCTCGCTCCTCTGCATCCTGAGTCGTATTGAGGCGAATCTGAATTTCTGGGCTATAATCGGTCATTTCAAGGGTGCGATCGCGCCGTCGAGTTTGGCCAATACGCTCGTCGATGGCATCAATGGCATTGCCGATAATGTTAATAAAAACTTGGTTGAGCTGACTAATGTTACAGACAATCGGCGGCAGATCAGCATAGGTTTTGCTGATCTTGATCTCACAGCCGGTACGGGTTTGTTGCAGTTTGGCGTGACTTAAGGCGATCGCATTATCGAGATGCTCCCGCAGCTGAACTGGCTTAATTTCAGCTTCATCCAGATGACTAAAAGTTCGCAATGACGTGACAATTTTTTTTATTCGGCTTGCACCAGATTTCATAGACTTTAAAAGGTTTATAAAATCCTCCGCAATATAGTCAATATCAACCTGATCCAAAAAATGGGCTAGTTCAGGTTCTGGGTTTGGATAGGTTTTTTGATACTGAGTGAGCAGAGTGAGTAATTCTTCGGTGTAAGTTTGGGCATGAGGCAGATTCCCCAAAATAAAACTTACGGGATTGTTGATTTCATGGGCAATTCCAGCCACAAATTGTCCCAAAGCTGACATTTTTTCTGCCTGAATTAAGCTGGCTTGAGTTCGCTGGAGCCGGTTCAAGGTTTGGCTTAGCTGAGCAACGTTGCGGCGTAACTCCATCTGGGCCACAACTTGACGGCTGAGAGCCTGCAATCCCTGCACTTGTTCGTCTGTTAACTCTCGCGGCTGGCTATCGATCGCACAGAGGGTTCCAATCGCCTGGCCATCGGGAGTTTGCAACGGCGCACCGGCATAGAAGCGAATTTGCGGGCCACCGGTAACCAGAGGATTATCGGCAAAGCGCGGATCGGCTTCAGCATTGGGAACCACTAAAACCTCACTAGGATCGAGAATAGCATGAGCGCAAAAGGCTTGATCGCGCGGCGTTTCCTCGGCATCAATGCCAACTTTGGATTTAAACCATTGCCGATGGCGATCGACTAAACTCACCAAAGCAATGGGAGTATTGCAAACATGAGCTGCCAGGGTTGTGATATCGTCAAAGGCTTGCTCAGGCAAGGTGTCGAGCAGGTTATATTGCTCAAGGGCCTGTTGGCGTTGGGCCTCATTTTCAGGATAGGGTGCGGCGGGCATATCGAACGATAATGGAGCAATCAGTTTCAGATCTTCGTTTGTGAGCCATCAGGAAACAGGCGGTTCAGCTCACTTGAACCGCCTGTCGATAAAAGGGATTGTTCTAGGATCAGACTGTGGATTCAGACTCTGGATATTGATGATGAGTTTAGCGCATGGTGACAAATTCCTCAGCAGAACTCGGGTGAATGCCAATGGTGGCATCAAAATCGGCTTTGGTGGCTCCCATTTTGACGGCGATCGCCACCCCTTGGATGATTTCGGCGGCGTCTTCTCCTACCATATGCGCTCCGAGGACGCGATCGCTGTTACCATCCACGACGAGCTTCATCAGGGTACGTTCGTTGCGGCCACCGAGAGTATGATACATCGGCCGGAATTTAGAGCGGTACACTTGCACCGCATCCCCATACTGTTCTCGGGCCTCGGCTTCGGTTAAGCCAACGGTGGCGGCTTCGGGGGAGGAGAACACAGCGGTGGGGATGTTCTCGTAACTCATGTCCCGAGATTTACCGCCAAAATGGGTATCGGCAAAAACGCGGCCTTCGTTAATGGCGACGGGAGTGAGGTTGACGCGATCAGTACAGTCGCCAACGGCGAAAATATGAGGTTCGGCGGTTTGGCTGTAGTGATCGACGGCGATCGCTTCCTTCTTCACCTCGACCTTGGTGTTTTCTAAGCCTAACCCCTCTAAACGCGGTTTGCGACCGGTGGCTGAGAGAGTGATCGTATCGGCAACAATACTACCCTCGTCACTATCGAGGTTCAGCGTCAGGCTTCCATCGTCTCGTTTCTCAACGGAGGTGATGTTGGTGTTGTTGAGGATGCGAATACCGTGGTTAGCCATTCCCTCCTGAATCGAATCCCGCAGATCTTCATCAAAGCCATTAAGGATTTTTTCACGGCGAATCACTACTGTCACCTCAGACCCTAAGCCTTTGAGGATACAGGCAAATTCTACGCCAATATAGCCGCCACCGAGGACCACTAGATGCTTCGGCTGTTGAGGAAGATGGAACATCTCATCAGAGGTGATGGCGTGTTCTAAGCCGGGAATCGCGGGTTTGACGGGTTTTCCCCCCACCGCGATGAGAATCTTCTCGGCGGTGACTTGGCGATCGCCGACCTGTATCGTATGAGAATCGATAAATCGCGCCGAATCCCGAAAGACTTGCACTTCGGACTTATCAAGCATCTTCTGATAGATGCCATTGAGGCGAGTCACTTCATCGTTGACGGCCTTAATCATCTTCGGCCAGTCCAGTTGACTCTGCACGGCACTCCAACCATAGCCGACGGCATCATGGAAATGCTCGGGGAAGTGGGAGGCGTAGACCATCAGTTTCTTGGGAACACAGCCTCGGTTAACACAGGTTCCCCCAAGGCGATCGTCTTCAGCAATCCCCACCTTAGCGCCATATTCGGCGGCTCGGCGAGCAGTGGCGATTCCCCCGGAACCGGCACCAATTACAAATAGGTCAAAGTCGTATGTCATAGATTCTAAATCCTCTCAAGGTGAGTTGTTGGACGATTGCTATTGAAATTTTGCTGTATTAGGTCGTTGCGGCAAGAGCCTAAAACGGCATAGCTATTGCCATCCTATAACTGGCAAGGGTATTTTTTCATGGGAAATATCCGGGACTCCCGTCTCTGGGGAATCCCGGATGAGTTGAGGCAAAGACTCACCAGTAATGACTCAGGTAAGTCCTCACGGCTGAAGTATTATGCCGATTTCAGGTAGGCTTCGAGTTCTTCAGAACCGCCAACCAACTGACCATCGACGAAGACTTGAGGGGCAGACGTCTTGCCAGTCATGGCTTTCAGGGATGCGGTAGAGGCATCGCGGCCAATGACGATTTCTTCGTAGTCCCAACCTTTGTCGTTGAGGAGGGATTTGGCTTGGGCGCAGAAGGGGCAACCCACTTTTGAGAACAGGGAGACGTGTTTGGGCTTGGCTTGAGGGTTAATGTAGCCCAACATGGTTTCGGCGTCGGAGACTTTGAAGGGATCTCCGGGTTCTTCGGGTTCGATGAACATTTTGTCGATGACGCCATCTTTGACGTACATCGAGTAACGCCAGGAGCGCTTACCGAAGCCAAGATCGGCTTTGTCCACTAACATTCCCATTTGTTCGGTAAAGTCACCGTTTCCGTCGGGAACGAGCGTCACGTTGTCACATTCTTGGTCTTTGGCCCATTCGTTCATGACAAAGGTGTCATTCACTGACAAGCAGACAATCTCATCGACACCGTTTTCTTTGAAAACGTTGGCAAGCTGGTTGTAGCCGGGCAGGTGACTCGACGAACAGGTGGGGGTGAAGGCTCCAGGAAGGGCAAAGACGATCACGTTTTTGCCGTTGAAGATTTCTTTGCTATCGACGTCTTTCCATTCGCCATCTTGACGGGTGCGGAAGGTGACTTCAGGTACTCGTTGTCCGGTTTTATCTTGTAACATATGGGTTTAACTCCTTTTGTTGTAACGGTGTGCGGTTAACGGCGTTTCCATTAACTCATAATCGTTATGAGTTTATCATAAGGGCTAAGGGAAGGGCTGTCAAGTCTCTGGAGCCAACGCCGTCAAAATACAGCGGGTATCGAGGAGCCAGTCTTGACCGTCACCGCTCTAGCCGCAGCGGCGTAGCGGCGAGACTAGGTCAACGAAGGTCTATTGACGTTCCCGACGAAATAACCACACCATTAGGGCAACAACCCCCAGTTGTAGAGCTAAATTAGGCAAATCAGACGACAAATTTTGTCCGGCTGCCACCCGAGCCATAAAAACGAAGGCCCCGAGTAGGCCCGATGCCCCTAAACTGACATAGATAAAGAGACGAAAGCCGCGATAGGGGGCTTTGGCCTCGGCCACCAGGCGTTGATACTTCTCTTCACTCAGTCCCTGAGCTGCTTTAGGACGGGATGAGTAGGGTTGAGGAGTTTGATCATTCATAAGATTTTGAAACAAAAAGTTGATGAAACAAAAAGTTGAGCGGATGCAGCCTTGAGCTAGGCTCGGGTATCATGCCTATCCTATCGAGATTCTCCAATATCTTGAATTTCTTTAAAGTCCTGTACGAAACGAGCTTGACCTGAGTAGAATTGTAGGGTAAAGGTTTAAGTTTTCGAGAGTTTGCTAGAGGTTCCTGTCGTGCAATTACAACGAGTCGCCGTCCAACGTGTGAGTGGGGCCTATGCCCTGATAGATAGTCTAAAACGCCATGGGGTTCGCCATATCTTCGGCTACCCCGGTGGTGCAATACTTCCGATTTATGATGAGTTATATCGTGCCGAAGCCCAGGGTGGGATTCAACATATCCTAGTCCGTCATGAACAGGGGGCATCTCATGCCGCCGATGGCTATGCCCGGGCCACGGGACAGGTGGGGGTCTGTTTCGGCACCTCGGGTCCTGGGGCCACCAACCTCGTCACGGGGATCGCTACGGCTCACATGGACTCGATACCGATGGTGGTGGTGACAGGACAGGTTCCCCGGAATGCGATCGGCACCGATGCGTTTCAGGAAACGGATATTTTTGGCATTACGCTGCCCATCGTTAAGCATTCCTATGTGGTACGAGATCCGAACCAGATGGCGAGAGTGGTGGCCGAAGCCTTCCATATTGCCAGTACCGGCCGGCCTGGCCCAGTGTTGATCGATGTGCCGAAAGATGTCGGCTTGGCTGAATGCGAGTATACGCCGATTGAACCTGGCTCGTTGAAGTTGCCGGGTTATCGGCCCACGGTTAAGGGCAATCCGCGACAAATTGAACAGGCGATCGCCCTGATTCGTGAGGCCAAATCGCCGTTGCTGTATGTGGGCGGTGGGGCAATTTCCGCCAGCGCTCATGCGGAACTGCTCGAGTTGGCGGAGCATTTCAACATTCCCGTCACCACAACCCTGATGGGGAAAGGAGCCTTCGACGAAAACCATCCCCTCTCGGTGGGAATGCTGGGAATGCACGGAACCGCTTATGCTAACTTTGCGGTGAGTCAATGTGATCTCTTAATTGCTGTTGGCGCTCGTTTTGATGATCGCGTCACCGGAAAATTAGATGAGTTTGCCGCTCGGGCTAAGGTCATTCATATCGATATTGATCCGGCGGAAGTGGGTAAAAATCGCGCCCCCGATGTTCCAATTGTCGGCGATGTGCGCCAAGTTCTCATCGATCTGTTGCGTCGTCTCAAGGAACTCGGACTGGGCCTGGAGTCTCATCAGACGAAGCCTTGGCTCGATCGCATCAACCGCTGGCGCAAGGATTACCCCCTAGAGGTTCCTCAATATGCTGAGTTACCCTCGCCGCAACAGGTGATTGTGGAACTGCATCGCCAAGCCCCCAACGCTTATTACACAACAGATGTGGGGCAACATCAGATGTGGGCGGCTCAATTCCTCAAAAATGGTCCTCGTCGCTGGATTTCCAGTGCTGGATTGGGAACGATGGGCTATGGCCTACCAGCGGCGATGGGGGCTAAAGTGGCTCTCCCTGACGAAGAGGTGATCTGTATTAGTGGTGATGGTAGTTTCCAGATGAACCTCCAAGAACTGGGAACGATGGCCCAATATGGCATCAACTTCAAAACCGTGATTATCAATAACGGTTGGCAGGGGATGGTTCGTCAATGGCAAGAAACCTTCTACGGGGAACGCTATTCTTCGTCCAACATGGAAGTGGGAATGCCGGATGTGGAACTTCTCTGTCAAGCCTATGGACTCAAGGGGATTAAAGTCACCCATACGGATCAACTTCAGGAGGCGATCGCCGAAATGCTGGCCTACGATGGTGCCGTGGTCATGGATGTCCGGGTTCATCGCACGGAAAACTGTTACCCCATGGTGGCACCAGGTAAGAGCAATGCCCAAATGCTCGGGTTGCCGGAACAGAATAAGTTAGAGCGGGCCGTTGAACTCGTGTATTGTCCCAACTGCAACGCGAAAAACGCCTCAACTAACCATTTCTGTCCTGAATGTGGCACGAAGTTATAAGGCGCGAGTAACCAGGTGAGGCGAGGTGAGGGCGAGTGACTCGACACTTGCCCTCATTTGGACTGCCGCTCAAAGCTGATGTTGATGAACAGCCGAGTCTTCCGATTCGGCTTCTAGGCCATAACTGGCCACGACTCTACGGCCCACTAACACTTTGACCCGTTTCGCCAGACGTAGGGCTTGAATGGGGGCTTCAAGGAGTGGGATCACATCGTGGATACGTTGCGCCATGGCCGGAGTTTGCACCCGGATGCAAAATGACCCCCAAAACCGGAAAACTTGACAGTTTCCCAACAGTTTAAGCTGTTGGAGTTCCTGGGGATCTTCTCGATAAAAGTCCCACAGAAGTTGAGTGAGTTGGCTGGGACGTTTCATGGCCATAATAGATTTCTGTATTACAGTTTATGACAGGATTTTTATTAAATCGGGAAATTTAGCAGACTTAGAGATTGCCTCTCCAAGAGAGTAAACCGAGATACCAACGACCTCATTTTCATTAAAACCTAGATCGCTCCCCAAGCGCTCGTTCATGACAAAAGACTTAACGTCTGTGGCAAAAGACGTGATAAGACTTAAAAACCTGTTAAACTCAAAAACTATCTCAAAATCGCTTAAATTCAGCAAATTGTCATGAAACGTCGAGCCTTTGTCACTCGCAGTGCCGTTAGTGCAGCGGCTGTCTCAGCCCTAGCCGCCTGTACGGAAACCGCCCGAACGGGGACTGATGCGAGTTCACTGCCCCGTGTGAACTGGCGCATGGCCACGAGTTGGCCCCTATCTCTCGATACCATCTATGGTGGCGCGGAAACGGTCTGTCGTCGGGTGGGCGAGATGACGAATGGACGCTTCAGCATTACACCCTATGCCGCCGGTGAGTTGGTCCCCGCTTTACAGGTGATGGATGCGGTACAGGGGGGAACTGTTGAATGTGGCCATACGGCAAGCTACTATTACATCGGCAAAAACCCCACTCTCGGCTTTGCGACAACGATGCCCTTTGGCTTCACGGCTCAACAACAAAATGCCTGGCTATATCAAGGCGGTGGTTTGGAGGCGATGCAGAGAGTCTATAGCGATTTCAATATTATTAACTTCCCGGCCGGAAACACCGGCACTCAGATGGGGGGCTGGTTTAAGCGACAAGTTAACAGTCTGGCTGACTTGAATGGCTTGAAAATGCGTATTCCGGGGCTGGGAGGAACGATTATGGCCGAGATGGGGGTGAATGTGCAGGTGTTGCCGGGTGCGGAAGTCTATCTGGCCCTGGAACGAGGTGCGATCGATGCGGCGGAGTGGGTTGGCCCCTATGATGATTTGAAATTGGGGTTACATAATGCCGCTGAGTATTACTATTATCCCGGCTGGTGGGAACCCGGCGCGACCTTGGATGTGTTGGTAAATCGTTCAATGTGGGAGCGTTTACCGGCTGAGTATCAACAGGTGTTTGTGACGGCCACGGTTGAAGCCAATATGATGATGTTGGCTCGCTATGATGCCCTCAATGGTCAGGCGCTACAGCAGTTGGTGGATGAGGGGGCTGTGTTATCTGAGTTTTCTCAGGAGATTATGGAGCGGGGTGAGACGATCAGTTTCGGGATTTATGAGGAAAATGCCCAAAATAATGCGTCCTTCCGAGAGGTGTATGAAGGTTGGCTGGCGTTCCGAGAGGTGGTCTACGGCTGGCATCAACTGAATCAGTTGAGTTTTATTCGCCATTCGTCCCGCGATCGCTCCTAAGACGACTGAGGGAGATCTTGAACCTCAGCGGCCGTGCCTTCGAGGGGGGGACGTAGACTGAGATAGAGCAATAGCCCCAGGAGAGGGGTTAGGGACACAACCCAGAAAAGTTT
>P_2C_Liq_1_UnCtyDRAFT_1000783_pt1 | contig 13071 bp, 13 predicted proteins | sample Pon2CUnioCityCA_2_FD_10234 | JGI IMG/M metagenome (IMG submission 10234)
TTTTTCAAGGTGTGCAACATCAGCCAGCATATCATTAATGCCTGCTTCTGCGTTTGCTTGTGCAACTTTTTTGCGAATCTCGTACAGTGACGCAAACAGTTTGTCGCGTGTTGCACTGTGAGCGAAGAAACGTTCACGGACTGTGTTGATCTGATCTTCTACAACCTCAAACTCGTTGAGCGTTACAGTTGTGTCAAGATCCAAGCTCTTGATCATTTCGTTGATTGCTGTTTGTACAGCGTTTGCTTTGCGTAGTGTAAGTTTCATTGCATTTACCTTTTGCTATGTGTGGATTTTGGCGGTCTGTACGGGAATCGAACCCGTCTCACCCGCGTGACAGGCGGGAATTTTAACCGATAAACTAACAGACCAAATTATATGCGGGAGTTGTGGCTATACACAAGGAGGAGCCGAAGCCTGTCCTAGTTCCCTAAATTCCCTTGACAGCGATCAACCTGCCTCAACACGTAAACATTCGTGCATCCTATCAAAGATAGTGGTCGACTAAAATCTTGTGCAGGTCTCTCCCTGCTTGTCACGATTTCACTCGTCGGCACGGGCGCGACCCGTTGCTTGCTTTGGAGCGGGCAATCGGGTTCGAACCGACGACATTCAGATTGGAAATCTGACGCTCTACCAACTGAGCTATACCCGCAAGAATTAGAAGCAATGACTCCAAGTTGCCTACACTCTTTGTCACTGGATACGTTAAGGTGTTTAGTCTCTTCACCAAGCCGATTTGAAGACATATTACAAGGCAGCTTAACCCTTGCTTTTACTCCTCGGTCATTGAGCTTCACTGCAAAGGCATTAGCAGGATAGGCCTGAGGTGTCATATTTATTTGGGATGCCCTAACGCCCAGACAAAGATACACTATCGAATGGCGTATAGCCTATCCCCGTGTAACTGAATACCCTAAATAGTGTATCCGTGACTAGACGTTTTGATTTCATCCTATGCCGACATCCAACATAGGTATAGATTGTTACTACTAGATGATAGGCTCGCACAATCTAACCTTACTATCATCACCCAAACACTTATGGGATTTGTGTATACTGTCCGGATTTAACGCTTTACCGGAAGGAGCCGTCGATCCTAGTCAAAAAGACCTTAGCAGTATATCATATCCTAACGTCAATCTTGTTGCAAATCCTGAGGAGGAGTTTATCGGTTTACCAGCAACGTTGTTGATTGTAAAGTGAATGCCTCGTTTCCAGACACACCGTTAGAATTTTGGAGCGGATGATGAGATTCGAACTCACGACATTTTCGTTGGCAACGAAATGCTCTACCACTGAGCTACACCCGCAATTGGCTTTCCAGCTACCTTAGGAGTCTAATCATATCGGATTAAACTTTACGCTAGGACAGCTTTTAACTGAGAGGTCCTAGCAACTAAGACTGGAAACTTGGTATCAATTGAGGAATCGAACCTCACCGCAGTATTTGACATGACGCCTGTGGTGTCGGTTACTGTTAGCAAACCTGCATTGACATATTCTATGACTAGCCGCTGCCTAGTCTGTTACTACTTGACTTTTACAGTCTGGCCGTAACAGGCGCTACGCGGAACACTTCTGGTCTTTAAAGAGCGTGGTGTCTCAAACACACTCTGTCTTGGTGGAAGATATCGGACTCGAACCGATGACTCAGCCGTGCAAGGGCAGCGTTTTCCCAACTATACTAATCCCCCAAACTATAAACTTGGCAGTCAAACATGCATTCTTTTAACCTATCCGCCTTATGATAGGTACCAAGTTGTTATGGCGGAAGCGCAGGGATTCGAACCCTGGGAACACTATTAATGTTCGTCGGTTTTCAAGACCGGTGCAATAAGCCTGACTCTGCCACGCTTCCATTATCTTGGTCTCCCAAGCAGGATTCGAACCTGCGGTCTCCTGGTCCCAAACCAGGCGCTTTAGCCAGACTAAGCTACTGAGAGATTATTTTGGTGCCCAATGAGGGAATCGAACCCCCACGCTGTAAAGCAATGCCACCTAAAGACATCGTGTCTACCTATTCCACCAATTGGGCATTATATGGTGCTGCTAGCAAGATTCGAACTCGCGACATCATGATTACTAATCAAGCGCTCTACCAACTGAGCTATAGCAGCAAACAATAAAATATTATGGTGCCCCCACACGGACTTGAACCGCGGACCTACTGATTACAAATCAGTTGCTCTACCAACTGAGCTATAGGGGCACTATCGTCAATTTTCTGTATTTTGGTGCAGGATGAGAGATTCGAACTCCCGACCCACGGTGTGTAAAACCGTTGCGCTACCGCTGCGCCAATCCTGCTAATCTATCTCTATACTTTCTTTGATATCTACTACGAGTAGAATTCTTTTTGTTTCTGCCTTTAAATGTATCAGTTTGGCTATGACAGTTTGGACATAATAAGCGTAAATTATTAGGAAAGTTGTTGTCACTATCACCATCGATATGATCAACAGTTAATGTTAATGGCTTTCCGTTATATTCTGCACCAATGCCACATTCTACACATTTTTCTCCGTATGCTTCGATTAAAAATCTTTTTAGTACAGGACTTCCGTCCTTAACTTCTCCTGCAATAACTCGAGGTTTATGTATAGTTTTAAACTCATATACTCGTTGGCAATCAGTTGAACAGTACTTGTTTACTTTACTGTGTCCCCACTTACAAACTTTTTTACAATGTATACATTCATATGTTTTCATAGGTAGAGCTCCTTTATTTTATTTATTAGATCTACCTAATTCCGCATGTCACTGTTTACCGCGTGACTAGAAAACTTGCCATCAAAGCGGGATTTGCTTTCAACAAGCTAAACAACAGGCTTCCCCGTTGCTCAACAAGTTTCCAACTGGTCTCGGTCTACAACTTTGATACCGCGTGTACTAACAGTGCAGTACTGTTCAAGTTAAACAGCTTACACAGTGTTCTATGCGGCTTTTCCAGCCCCTCGGAAAACAGTGACTTTATAATGGCGGTGAGACAGGGATTCGAACCCTGGGTACCCATTTCTAGGTACGACGGTTTAGCAAACCGCTCCTTTCGGCCACTCAGGCACCTCACCAAACCTTTTGCAACTTGCTTGTTTAAGCAGTGCATAATCTTTTATCAATGGTGCTCCCGGTAGGATTTGAACCTACGACCTACCCGTTATGAGCGGGCAGCTCTGACCACTGAGCTACAGGAGCATTCTTTGGTTGCGCAGGATGGAATCGAACCACCTATCTCTTGGTTATGAGCCAAGTGAGTTACCATTTCTCTGCCGCGCAATATTCTTTAGTAAGGGCAACCGTTGCTACGCATTGAGACTGCCGTTGTTATCCCTTACCACTGGCTCTGCCCACTCGACCCTAGGGCGACTTAGCTATCTTCGGATTACAAAGATAGTACCTTAATTTGGCTCCCTGTGCTGGGCTCGAACCAGCGACAATCTGATTAACAGTCAGATGCTCTACCAACTGAGCTAACAGGGAATAAACTTTATTTTGCCTTCGACTCGCGTCCTCTCCAACTCCCACGTTGGTATTTTAAGCTTATTGAACATTATCTCACTACTGGTGCACCAGCAATGCCTTATCTTTCAAATATGCAACTCAACGCCACAGCCGCTAAACCGTCGCACGCCAAGTTTCTCTAAACTATCAGGCAAACTCTACTTACAACCATACACCCTATCAACACTACTTCCCTCACCAGGATTTTACGGCTTCGGCAGCGCTACCTATCCTACCTGTCACGTTTCATAGCTACTTGATGTATGGCTGAAAATAGAGTTTTAAACTCTACTTACAAGTACACTGCTTGCAGACTCGAACTGCGGATACCCGTCGGTCATTTTGAGGACCACCTCACGAACGGAATCGAACCGTCTTCCTCCCATTGTTCACAGTGTACATGTAAGTAGAGTTAATGAACACGCTTTGGTAGTACGTGTTCCTCTACTTACCGTTCTATCATCGCTAGTGCTAAGAACTAATATTGTGTCTAAATTGTCAAATAGCGTTGTAAGCACGTTGCCTACTTAGTTAATGTAACACTGTTTATCCTGTGTGTCAACCAGTTTGTTTAACTTTTATTTTAGGAGCATCTAAACTGTTGCATCTCTTAATGCTGTTGTTCTTTGCGTCCTATATATTAGTTATAGTATATTAAGTGTGCCTTGTCAAATGTTTTTTTGCCTGTGTGCAATAAAAAACCCTCCTTGCTAGTGCTTGGAGGGTTACTTGCGTTTCAATGTTAGTGTGACCTAACCGCCGTAACCCTCAGAGCATAGACTATTGCCCGAATCTGTTGACCCGGGTGTCCATGGGTTGAGTTGTGCGACTGTTAGTAACATCGAAATTCGTAACTCCATTGTTTTATTACCAGTTTATTTATCATCGACGAATTCAAAAGTTTGGTTTTTTGCCCAACTTTTGTAAATTTTTTCAATCCACGTTGTGTTTTCTACGGAAAAATGTTTGGTTAAGTCGCAGATAAATCTGTCACTGTTGATATTTTTAATATCAAATCTATTCTCAAAAACAAAACTGTTTTGCCAATTAACAATTAGATCGGTATACTGGTTTTCAAAATTGTCTAGATCAAACCCTTGTTGGTCGCACACTCTTTCTACTATAGTGTGGCAGTTAAACTGCCTAAAGCGTTTACTAAGCCAATGAATTTTATCACTGTCGCTGCAGTATATTTGTATTACAGAATCTAACTTCTTACAATAATCGGTATCGTGTGTAATTGTATATACAGTTTGGGGAAATTTATTAAATCTATTATGGTATATATCTTTCTGAGTTTCGCTATATTTCCAAAAAGGTTTCATTAGGCGGCGAGCTTTTTTAATTTTATAATCTGCAAAGTTGCTTGCATGCCGAGATCCAAGTACCGATGTTTGGTCGATTAATTTTAGTACTAGATCGCCGCACATGCCACCAAGGAATAGTATAGGTTTATGCATTTAAGAACTCTGTATTAATATTATGGCTGTTAGTGCCTAGTTGAAATATAAATTTAATATTACCATTGGTGGTATCTGGGTTTTCCATCATGTCGTAATTTCCAGCCCCATCTTTGATCTTTTTAGCAAATTGTATATCGTGCCATAGTAAATTTAAATTGTAGGTTTTTTCTAAGTGCTTGGCAAAATCAAGAAAGTAATCATGATGATTTTTTGTTAAACGATTCCAGCCAGGTATTTGTGTGTCTCGCAAACTATAAAATATTAACCCATTGGTGTTTAGCGACTTTACATAACTATCAAAATATTCACTGATAGAATCTAGTCCATTTGCCCAGTGATCTCCTCTGCTATTTGACACTACAAAGTTGTCAAATTTATTAGGAAACAATTCGCCGATTTCTTTTTGTTGTTTGCAAATTACTACACTTGGATAAAACGTTTTAACAATAGGTTTGCTTTCAATTACAGTTAGATTGTCAATTACTTCGTCCAAATAATAACCTGCGCTAGCATATATACAAGTATTTCCTGGCTTTAAATTATTGACTATAAACCAATCATATGGGTCTATATGAAAATCAATTTTATTTTTTCTATTTTTTAACCAAAATTCATGGCGTATAACACCAACACGATACTTTATATAACTACTTTTTGCAGTCTCGGTTGCTGTATAATCCGAATAGTGTTCAATTAACTTTTTCATTGATTTGTCTTTTTAATAAAATAATGCCGATCGGGGCATGCCCAGGTAAAATAACCTCCGTCGTCGACGTAGTCTCGACTAAGGTCAACTACAACACAGTTATCTAATTTTGCAGATAGCCATTGAGTAATTGCTATTTGGTAATCGTCGTTCACTGAAATATCAATTGGTTTATTGTCAATGTTCAAGTAATGCCTGTTTAAACAAAGATACAAGTCACTGTGTTCTAGCCACCGATTGCACTGTTCAATGATCCCGTCCAGTGGGTATCTGCTATAACCTTGGTGTGTTACCAAGGCCAAATCAGCTTTTTCTATTACATCAACTACCGGAATATTAAGATCAAGGATTACTTCTTCGACATGAAACACACTTGTATAATTGTTTAACCGAACAAAGTCCTCGATTTGCTGCAAGCGGCGAATTTTGTAATTTCCGTCCCAGTAGTTTTCTTGTATTCGTTTCCAGTTCTTAGTCCATTGATAAAGATTTTTATCTTTTACTATTTTGATATTTTTATTAATATGTTTCATGCACATTATATCCTATAGTTGTTAGCCAACATACTATTTGTGTTTCTGCAAGTCAAACACAGGCACATTTCTTTATATTTTGCTGCACAAAAAAATTTATTCATTGATAAAATTTGCTATCTCCGGAAAAGTTTTTTGGAAACTTTCTTGTCTATATCTATCGTGAATTTCGGTATATTTTAAAAAAGTTTTCCATTGATGGCTTTCGTCGTCATCAAGCCAGGAAGTGATTTTTCTTAAATCTTCATATTTGCTATTTTTTAATTTTTCTCGAATCTCTTGTTTAAAACTACTCGGCAAAACGCTTGCTCTGTAGTAATACGGGTGTTGCAATTTCCCTAGCCACGGCTTTGGTATATTGTTCTCATACATAAAATCAAAAAACTCTTCAAGATAAAAAATTGTAAAAGCGCTGACTGTGGTGCTTATACTAAGTTGCAAATTATCGCCTGCTTGTATTCTGTCTCTGTACTTAAACAAATTCTCTTTGACTGTACTCCATGTTGCCGGGTGCCTGTTGTAGTCAAACCGGTGCTCCATGTCGTCAATGCTGCATTGAATATCGATCCATTTAAACTTTTTCCATTTTTCCCAATATGCGTCATGGGGGAAAATTGTTCCATTGGTAGTATAATGTATTTTTATTTTTTCGCTGGATAACGAATCTATTAGGTGATCTAATAATTCGTGATGTTCGGGTGTATCATAGAGAAAAGGTTCACCTCCATGTATGTGTATTTCTAAACTATTTTCACTGTATTTTAAAATTTCTTTCCAAATATTTGGATTTTTATGCCAGTCCTGAATGGGTCTTTTTTCGTTGAATAAATCATTCCATTCTTTAATCCAAGTAGTACTCGAACTTGGCCCACATATTCTACATTTAAGATTGCAAAAATTTCCTACTGGAATTGCCACAAACAAAAAATTATCTTGAGCGCTTAGATCACGACTATCTAGCTCAGAAGAAAAATTATCATAATCCATTTGTCTTTTGCTTAGATAACCAGCTTCCTCGTCTTTCCAGCACCGCAAACAACCTTGAGGTTTTTTGCCTTCCAAAAATTGTTTTTTTAAATTTAAAACTTCATTGCTGTTGTTGTAGGTGTCAATGCCGTTTTGTATGTAAAATTTTTCCCAATTTTCAAGTTCTGGTTGAAACTTACAACAAGGTTTAATTTCGCCATTATTATTGATGTCTAATCCGGCCCAAGGGTGATAGCAAAAGTTTTGATTCATATTATGATTTATCTTTATAACAAGCTTTACAGTAAAATGACCGTTTGCGCCTCTAAATATGCATTGCAGAGATTTAGTGCTCACTACTAGTTAAAATTAACAACACACCACGGTCAACAATGTGATATTGTGGATATAAAAATTTTACTATACTTTTTAATGTGTTCGTCCAGCTAGGCTGGTGCAAATAATAATTTTTAATTTTACTTAATGATTAAGTGCAATTATTTATACATTCATTATAATGCCATTCCAGTCTTTTGGTAAATCTTTTTGTCTTAGGTCTACTAGACGTGATGTCATTTCAATGTAAAAACTATCAAGTTCGCCTTTCCATCTTCCTTGTAAATGCTCAATTGCTTGTTCACAAAAATTCCAATTTTGCTTTTGGTATTCCAGCATCATGTTATTGTGCAATTCAACAAAGTTTTCCAACACAGGAATTTCCTGTAGCGGAATAGCAGTATTATCAATTACTGCATAAGCAGTAATAGGTTCATCCAACCCAGGTTGAAAAAAAGTATCCAACTCTAGTATTGTCATTCTATTGCCAACTTGCTCGGCTTGTTGTTTTCCAAATATTACTTTCATAGCTTTAATATATGCTATTTTTGTAACTTGGTCAACCTTTTAAAATAAATATTGTTATAATTGCAAAGGAGCAAAATCAAAATGACATTCAAATTTGAAGAAGGACATCTAGCGCAGATGATTCCTAGCAACAAAAGTGCGGCAGGCAAATGGTTTGCAGCAATGGAAGATATTTTTCCTAAATACAGAATCGACACTCCGCAACGTGTTGCAGGTTTTATAGCACAATGTGCGCACGAAAGTGCAGATTTTAAGCGACTAGAAGAAAACCTAAATTACTCAGCCAAGTCTCTTCGTGCTGTGTTTGGTCGTTATTTTGGCAATCCGCCGAAGCGCAATGCAGATGAATATCACCGCAAACCAGAAATGATTGCAAACTATGTATACATGGATGAATTCCGCAAGTACAAAATGGGCAACACACAAGAAGGCGACGGATGGAGATTTCGTGGTCGTGGACTAAAACAACTTACTGGTCGCGAAAACTACACAGCGTTTGGCAAAACTGTAGGCATGACGGCAGAAGAAGCCGCAGAATATGTTGCAACAGAAAAAGGTGCTATCGAAAGTGCTTGCTGGTTCTGGGATAATGCTGGATGTAACAAATATGCAGATGCTGGCGATATTGTTGGTCTTAGCAAACGCATCAATGGTGGAACAATTGGCTTGGAAGATCGTGTACGTAGATGGAACGCTGCACTAGAAATACTCGGTGCACCTGCACCAGCAGTTGATGCTGTAGAAGAAGACAACGATGATATCATTGATGACATTGGTGTACTACGCAAGGGTTCACGTGGCGAAGGCGTTAAACTAATGCAGGAAGCACTAGGCATTAGTGCTGACGGTGCATTTGGTCCTGGCACGGAACGTGCGTTAAAAGAGTGGCAAGCAGCAAACGGTCTCACGGCAGACGGTATTGCAGGTCCTGCTACATTTGCAAAACTATTTGACTGATTTAATCACCAGGTGTGCAGTTAGCTTGAAATAAAGAGTAATACTGCACACCATTTATCTTTTAGTAAAAATCTAAATCTTAATTTTTTAAAATTAGATTTGCAAATTCTGGAAAAGTTTTGTCAAAGCTTTCGCCTCGAATAACATCTAAGGCCTGAGTGATTTCTAAAAATTTATCCCATTCGGTGAGATCCTCGGGTTGCTTGATTACATTAATTAGATCACCGAACTCGTCAGGGTCGTTTTGCAGTTTATCAATAACCGAAGCTTTTACATAGTCTGGCATGTTTTTAATAAACAAGTGTTTTGGTTCTACCAATAAATTCCAAAATGGACTCAACGGAAGAAATTCCATAATAGATGATTTTATTTCTGGTAGATAAAAAATATTCAATATTTCGACTGTGCAAATACAATCAATGAAATAACTTATGTTGTTTTTTTCAAAATATTCTTTCCATGTTTCTACATTCTTTTTAACTACTGCATAGTCTAATCCGTGACGTATGTAATCAAAATGATTGTTTATTCCGTCGATGCTTACGCCAATTTCAACACGTTGAAAATGTTTAATATCCGGTATAAATTTAATAATATCAACACTTCCGTTTGTGTTGATGTACAGTGTAATATGATTACTATCGCCTGTTTTTACTAACTGTTTTAACAATTTAGAAACTTTTTTATTAAACATAGGCTCGCCGCCAAACAGTTCCAACCTTGTTAGCATAGGAGCAATTTTTAATATTTCTTCAACTTGTTCGTCGGACCAATTTTTTTCTTTTTGGTTTACTGCATAGTATTCTTTGCCCAGCATTTGTTTTAACTTAATGCTGTCAGGAGCCCAACGGCTGCTATCGCCCGGATGGCACACTCTACATTTTGCATTACAAATGTTGCCATTTTTAATAGTAAGTACTTCGGGTCCGTGCAAGTATGATTTATTATTAATTTTTTCAATAAGATTTTCACTGTATTTGACAGTGTCAATTTGAGACATATCACTGGTTAAATTAACAGGATCGAATAATCTTTTTCTTAAACTACTTTTACCATTATCTTCTTCGTGCCAACAGCGGGTACAAATTTTATCCTTCTCGTTATTGATAAACGATTGGCGCAAATTTTCTATTTTTTCTCCTCTCCACTGTTCGAGTATAGTATTGCCGGACTCTGCCCACGTAGTGCCGCCGAGGTACGGACAAGGAGAAAAACTTGTTGACGGATGAGTAGTACACTGTATAAATGGTGCAATACAAAAGTTTTCTGGTAATTTTTTCATTGAATTAACTCGATATACAAATTAGCAAAGAGAGATACAGATTGGAGCTTATAGTTATAATACACAATCATTCAGGTTCAATTTTAACCTGCAACGGATATCCGTTTTTTCGAGCAATTAGTGTAGTTTCAAGACCTTTGTGTTCTGCAATTTCAAAAGGCAACACAGCCACAACAGCACTGCCCTCTTCGTGCACTCTCTGTGTTAATACTTCTGCAGTCGAAAAATCATGATCAAACACATCAATTAAGCTATCAATAACAAAATCCATTGGTGTTATTTCGTCATTTAAATAAATCACCTTGTGTTCACTAGGGGGCAATAAGTTTATTAGTGTCTTTGTTTTCACTGCTATGTCAGTGTCGGTTTTGTTGCTCATGTGTTTATCCTTTGGTGTAAAATGGGGGAGATATTTCACTCCCCCGTAGACTGCTTAAATCTCAATAGGATCAGGTGACCCAATTGCAATCTTCTTAGGTTGTAGTGCTGCCGGCACTTCACGCTTGAGATGAATATTTAACATACCGTGTTCAAGGTTTGCGCTTTCTACGTCGACGTGGTCGGCAAGTGTAAACTCTCTGCGGAAGTTGCGTTCTGCAATTCCTTTGTGCAAATAGTTTACGTGTTCTGCACCATTAGGCGAAGTACCTTCTACACGTAGAATATTGCCATCTTTGGTAATATCTAGGTTGTCCATACCAAATCCTGCGACTGCAATGCTAATCATGTATTCGTCGTCGTTGACTTGTATAATATTGTATGGTGGGTAACCTGCTGTGTTAGGACTATTTTGTAGCTGGCGATCCAACTCGCTAAACAATCTATTAAAACCAACAGTACTGCGGGTAAAAGGTGTTAAGTCAAAAGTTCTTGTCATGTGGTTTCTCCTATATAAGCAAGAATATAATGTAGACCCGTTTTGGCATCTACACTACTATATATACAACTTTTTTCAATTGTTGTCAATAACAATCAAAAAAATGGCGCACTAACCATGGTGCGCCGCGGGCTTATTTGGTAGCCACCCTCGCAGTACATACTATAATAGTAGAGGTACTTTGATTCTTAAATTAGAAGTTAAAAGTTACACCAGCGCCAACTGTGGTATCTTTTGCATCAATGTTGTACGAACCTTCTGCGTACACATCCAATCCTTTAAGATTAGTTGCTACACCTGCTCCTACATTTTGAAGCATATCTGCGTCATCGCCGTTTACAAATGCAGTTACAATGCCATAGCCTGCACTTGCTTCATACCCAAACAGCTCAGTGTCACTTGAGTAAGTAGCAAGCCCACCAAGATTGATGTTGCCAAAATCAGCTGATGCTTTAGTACCTAGTGTCCACTCAGTTGAGTCGATGTTGTAGTCAGCTGCGGTAGTTAGTGCAACTTGTCCTGCAGAAAACGTATACAAACCTTGAATATTTTCTACGTCCGATACATCTGCAGTAACATCAGTTAATCCAATCATTACTGCAGCACTGCCCATTGAAACTTGCAGTGATTCGTGGTCATCTGCTAGGTCTGCAATAGTTGTACCGCCAACGATTTCAAAATCGTTTCCAACCATTAGGTCGCCTTGTTTGCCGAAACTAACAGTGCCTGCACCAACATGTGCGCCTACTTGCCACTCGTCAATTTTAAACGTTGCGCCGTCGACTGATTCTACTGTTGCAGATCCAAATGCAACACCGCTTGTTGCAATGCCTACACCCAATGTAGTAGTTGCTACATAATCGCCTGCTGCATTTTCGGTTACTTCGACGTTGATTGAGCCGCCGATTACAGCGCCTGCTGCTGGAGCAGTATTGCCTTCAGCAAATGCTGCGCTTGCTGCAAACAAAGTAAGTGCAGTTGCAAGAAAGATATTTTTCATAGTATGATTTCCTTTTCTGTATTCGATATACTTGTTTAATTATTACCAAATAACCAACAAATCATATTGTAACTCGTACAGTACATTAGAAAACCAACAACTGTTGTATTTTAGTTACGCCAATCTAAATGGTTAGATATTTTCTTGTTGCGAAAGGTATTTTTTCCAACGCTTAACTGCGCTGGCTTTTGCCCGTTTGCGTTTAAGACTAGGCTTTTCGAAATACTCTTTATCTCTAATTTCCTGAAAAATCTTTTCTTGTTGCATCATTTTTTTAAGTTTACGCATAGCACGCCCGATATCGTTATTTTTAACATATATCTTTGTGCCGTTTTTTGTATTATTGTAGTCGTCTTTCATTTGGTTCCTTGGGATTCTTGGTGTTTTTCAATATTAATTAATAATGTTGTTAATGGGTCTTCTGTGTAGCCGTGCCACAGATCTTGTAAATCTCTGCGACCAGTATACCAGACATTGTGCTTACTTATAAGATAACCTTTAATTATGTCATTGTTTGTGGTCTGATTTAAATCCATAATTACTGCATTGCACGAATTTGCAGTGTTTAATAACCATTCTGCGTTGTTATCCGCTGCAGTATAAATGTGTATAGCCAAATCAAGTGTGCTACTACGCAAAGGATTAATAATATTTTCAGCCAATCCCCATTCAAAATCAATCAATAATATACTATACGCATCACTCCAGTATCTGTCAGGAGGAGTAACTAACACATGATTACTCGATGTCTTGGTTTCTGCCATGTTCTCGTATGTATCCTTTAATTTGACTTTGTTCAATTTCGGTTAATTCGTCATATTCTCTACGACCGTGTTTTACTTCCATAAGCAAATATTTAATGTACTCTTTATCGTATACTAATGTATCATCGACTCTATCAATATCTACTTCGATCCATTTT
>P_2C_Liq_1_UnCtyDRAFT_1000784_pt1 | contig 13071 bp, 17 predicted proteins | sample Pon2CUnioCityCA_2_FD_10234 | JGI IMG/M metagenome (IMG submission 10234)
GCCAGCGGTTTACGGTCATGTCCGCTCCTTGCTACAGTGAAAGCATGTCACCGGCTGGCCTTTGCGTAGTAGCATGGCAACAGACCCGCAATCGGGGCATGGTTTGAATGGGGGTATGGTCATTTCTCTTGTCTCTTCTGTTGCATTTCACCCCATGCCGCACTTACTGCATCGGCGGCTAGGTCCGGGTCATGGCCCTGAGCCTCAAGCGCGGCTTGTGCGTAGTCGCAAGCCCTGCTTTGGCACGTCCAGCCAAATGACCGGGCTGCGTCAATATGGCGGCGGGCTTCGGTGTGTAGGTAGGTTGTCATAGTTTCCTCATTTTGGTTTTAGGGCTTTAAGTAATGACGCTTGCGTAGCGTCTTTATTTTTCAAAACAGACAAAACGCGCGCGTCAATTGTGTCGTCGGCAACAATGTGAACGACCCTGACGGGCCGATCTTGCCCTTGTCGATGGAGGCGGGCGTTAAACTGCTGATACAGTTCCAGCGACCAGTTCAACCCAAACCAAACGCACAGCGCACCGCCTTTTTGCAGGTTCAGTCCGTGGCCCGCACTGGCCGGGTGCGCCAGCAACATTGGGATTTCGCCTCGGTTCCAAGCATCAATCGTGCTTTGGTTTTTGTCTAGCACGCGCGCGTCAGGAAAGCGTTTGCGAAGTCGCTCCAAATCCGACTTGTAATTATACGCCACAAGCATGTTTTCGCCGGGGTTATCCTCAACAATTTCTGCAAGCGCGTCTAGTTTTTGGGCGTGTGTTTCTGTCCAGTTTCCTGTTGCGTCAGTGTATAGCGCGCCATTGGCGTATTGCATTAGCTTGTTGGCAAGAACTGCTGCGGTTGATGCCTCGACCTCTTTGCCGTCGTCCAACTCGGCCAGCATGGTGCGCTCGAAGTCTTTGTATCCCGCTTCGGCTTTTCCCAGTGTGACCGTCTCAACCAGATCAATCCGATCAGGCATGTCCAAGTAATCTTCGGCGCTCATGTGGATGATTTTGTCAGACAACAAAGCGTGTATTTTCTCAGGCGATCCGGGACGCGGTTCAAACTTGCGACCAAAATAATCAGCTTCAAAAAACCTGCTCTTGTATCCCGTCATGGTTCGACCAAGGCGCTCCCCGTAATCGACAAGATACATCTGCGACCACAGATCGAGCAAGCCGTTGGGGCTTGGCGTCCCGGTCAACAAAACAACTGTCTCAATGTTCGGCAGCATCTTGCGCAGCGCTTTGAACCGCTTGCTCGATGGGTTTTTGAAAGAGCTGCTTTCGTCAATCACCACCACGTCAAAGGGCCATTTCTTGCCATAGTTTTCAACAAGCCACGGGACGTTTTCGCGGTTAATCACAAACACGTCAGCGTCAAGGCTTAGGGCCGCCCTGCGCGCCTTGTCTGACCCTGTGCAGACCGATAGCCGCAAATGATTGAGATGCGCCCACAGGCGCGTTTCCTGCGCCCACACGCTATTGGCTACGCGCAAAGGGGCGATGACCAAAACCCGGCGCGCGGTGAAGCCGTCAAGCATGTCGCTGATCGCGGTCAAAGTCGAAACGCTTTTCCCTAATCCCATCTCAAGCGCCAACATGCAGCGCCGCTCAGACAGGATGAAATCAACCGCGCGATTTTGATAGGGGTGCAGGTCATGGCGCGAAAGCATTTGCGGCCTCCATGCTGTCGATAACCCGCACGTCACAGCCCAATGCCCTGCGGCGCTCGTGGTCACGATGCTGCAATTCAGTCGGCTTTTTGCCGGGGGCTTTCAACTCAACGAATATGACGCGCCCGCTGGGTAGTGTCACGATCCGATCCGGCACAGATCGAGACGTTGGGCTGGTAAACTTTTCGCACAAACCGCCAAGGGCTTTGACGCGCTTGACCAGCGCCTTTTCAACATCACGCTCAAACATCATTCACCCCCAACTGTTTGAAAACCATTTGCGCCATGCCAACATACCGCTCAAAATCCACATCGTCGGGGAATGCGTCGGGCAGATCGAGGCAAGGCATAGCGCCATCGCTTTGCGGCACCTTGTTGCTGTTCTTGGTGTAATTGATTGTTTCATCAATCCCGACCGACGTGCTGTAATAAAACCTCACCGCCTTTCCCAAGTCATGTCCGCGCCAAGTCGCGCCACCCGTCACCTTGCGCACCATTGCCAGCTTGCGGAGGTCTCGGCAGGATCGGATTACGTCTTTGTAATCTTCAGCGCCAGACAAGTGTGCAGCAACCGCATCTGACACGATTTCAAACTGAGGATTTTTCATCAACCCAGCTTGTGAAAACGCGCCTTTGCGCTTTGCTGTGCCGTCAAGTTTCACCGCGATATAGTTGTTTACGTCACGGCTGTGCAGGCTGCGGTAGTCGCTGCGCTCCAACTCATATGATGTGTCTAACTCCCAATCAAACATGACCTGCGCCAGATCAGGCTCAAGCCGCTTATGCGCGAAAACCACAATCCCGTCGGTGTTTGCACTGACCACCTTTGCACCAATCGCTTCAACGCGCTCAATCAGCATTAGCAGCGCAAGCTGTCCCGTGATCGTGGTCTGGATCAAAAGATTAGGGGCGTAAAGTGTGCTGTATTTGCTGCCCAGCTTGCCGAAAGACCCATTGACCACAATCTTCAGCGTGTCGGCTGTCACCTTGTCGCCAGCGCGCTTGGCCTTGATGCGGCGGTCAACGATGCTTTGGTAAACGCGCGTGAAGTTTTCACCCATGCTATCGGGCGCAATGTCTTGTTGCAGGATGATTGACGGATAATACGACGCCACATCAAAGTCTGCCAAGATGTGATCTGACCCGGCGTAAACGCTTTGCGCTTTTTCGCATGAATGCAGACCCCCCACGCCCATCTGATACTCGGTGTCGCCAATCTTAATCTTGGTTTCTTTCAGCCAATCAGGCATCACGATTGATCCGTTGCCGCCGACCTCAAAGCGATGCGCAACCAGCCGATTAAGCACGTCGCGCAGCGTCGGGTCTGCAAAGCGGATGATCTTTGGGTCGAGGTAGCGGAAGGTTTCGTCACTGCCGATCTTTGGAACGCGCAGCGTCTTGCCGCTGACGTCTTCAACCTCAGACCGCAGCACAGCCTCGGCAATTTGAGCGTCAGACTTTGAGCGTAGGTCAATGCCATATTCGCGGCTCATGTCCACGCGCAGCATGACTTGCTTTTCGACTGTGCAATACAGCGCATCCGTCACCCGCAGATCGTTGACGCAATATCGCTTTAAGACCTCGCGCTGCTCGGGAACAATGTTGGCGCTCGGCGCTATGGGCAGATCTTGCAGCTTTGGGTATTCGATCCGACCGGCGTAAATCTTGAGGCTGGCCTGACCCGGCACCACGTCAAAAATGTCGATGTGATCCCACTGGCGTGGAACCTCGATCCCGTTTTCTTTACAGACGCGCCAAGTCTGCCCGTTGCCTGTCACAATGGCATCGCTAATCCTCTTTAAGTCTGCGCAGTTTCGTCCGTCCAACGCGGCGGCGATCATCGGCAAGTCGTAATTATTGCCGTTAAAGCTGATCGTCGTGTTGTTGCGCATGTGGTGCGAAACTTGTGACACGGTCAAAGCCTTCCCGGCATACATGTCGTATGATGCAACCTTACCTGTGTCTCGATCCAAGAAACAAATCAGAAAGTAATCCCGATACGTCTCAACATCTAAAATCAGTGCCATGAGAGGTAGCCTACATGTTTGGCGAAATGAAAAGGGGGCGACAATTACCGCCCCCTGAATTTTACATAAAGTCGTCGGCGTCGTATTCGTCCATGACCTCAAAGTCATCAACGCTTGCGCTAACCCCATCGGCGAATGGTTCACCGTCCTTGAGAAACTGGACGCCCAAAAGATTGGCGTTAATGCGCTTACCGTATTGATTATCCTGCGCCCACAATTCGATAATTGCGTTGACGTAGCAACCCGCATAAATGCGGTTGTCGTCCTCGGTCAAGGGGCTGCGGTCGCGGTCCAAAACCATAGGGCGTTTTGCGTTGGACGCCTTGATCGACATGTGACCAGCGTAACCCGCATAGTCAATGTCGTCACCGTCCTTGAGGCAAATCTTGTCGGCCTTAAGCTTTGCACCTTTCAACTTATCGGCAACAAGGTTTTCAATCGCCTTCTCGATCTCGGAAACCTTGTCGGCTTGGGTGTCCTTGTGGATCAAGAACGTGCCTTCAAACTTGGTTTCCTCTCCCGAAAAAGTCGCCTTGCGGAACAGGGACGGGAAAGAGAGGCGCACATTGTTCAGTTTGATTTTCGTCATTTTGTTTTACCTTTCGAGGTTTTATGCGTCACGTTTTGTGACGTTCTTGCACAATATACAACATATTTAGCTAGTGCAATCGCTAAAATCATTAGGCGACACGCCCAGCGCGGGGCGAGGGTCGGTGGCCTTTGCCAGCGTTGGAGCCCCGCTTGGCTTAACGATCAGGTCGGCAACCTCACCGGCCCGCTTTTTGCCCAGTGCCTTTTCAGCTTGCGCGGGGCTAATGATCTTACGCGGCACGAAAGCTGCGTCTTCAAGCATCTCGACCAGCTTTCCCTTAGCTTGTGCTTCGTCATGCCAGCGGCGGTTGCTGCGCCCCTCAACCAGCTTGTAACCGTCAAAGGTTTCGCCATCAGACAACCGATCCTTGACCACTGCCTCAACAGCAGACAGCCAACTTTCGATCAGGGGTTTAGCATCAAGGGCCGCGCGCATCTGCGCATCGCTTAGGGTGTTCGCCTTTGGCATATTGTCCAAGTCGTCAAACTCGGACAGGATCACAGCTTCAGTCATGTCGCGCAGCGCCTTGCACGATGCTTTCGCCTTGCAGAACCGACATTGTTTTTCGCCCGGAACGCGCGGGGCATCTGGCTCTGCCGTCGTCTCGGCCCGTTGCTTTGCCCATTCAGCCCAACGCAACAGCGCGTCAATGCTGATTTCCCATTCGCTGATATGGTCAAGGCGAGGCTGCACGATGCTGATGCGCGCCGTGTGAATATTACCTATCCAAGCGTTTTCAGCGTATGCCCCCAAGGCGTAAAGCATACCTTGCGGATTGTTTTCAGCGTCAACCCTGACCCCCATGCCATACTTGAGGTCGCAAACATGGATCACGCCATCCTTGATGATAACCGCATCGGCAGTGCCAAACCCGCCTTCAATCCAGTCGGCGTAGCTAACGCGCTGCTCGATCTCAAACAGGTCTGAGCCTGTTGCCGCTTGCTGAACATATTCGAGGTATACCCTGACAAAATCAGCCATTTCAGAGTTGGCATAGGCGTCAAGCGCGGCTGGCCCGGACCTTAAAGACAACTCAGCCAGTTCGTGTGCCTCTGTGCCTTCAGCCGCAAACGGGCTTGTGGTGTTTGGTATGTCGCGTTCGGCCTCGACGCTGCCGGGACAAACTAACCAGCGATGTGCGTTTGACGCCCCTAGTGTTGCGTGCGCGCTCATTAGTTTGCACCCAAACCAGTCACCCACTTGTAAAAGGCACCAACGTCCGAGCCTTGGAGGTCTTGAATTTTCGACACACCCATCTCGGCCAGCTTGTCCCGGATTGCGTCTTTGTTGCCAGCCCGCGCAGCCTTAAGAGTTGCGTCCTTCAGGTCTTGTGGCGAAGGGTCCATTTCGCTTGATGCGTCAGTTTCTGGCGCTTGCGCTTCAACATCAGCAACGGGCATTGACGAAGCAGGTGTTGCACCTTGCGCGATCAGTGTTGCAGTCAATGCCTCAATGGCTGCTGTCAGTTCTGCGATTTTTTGTTCAAGCATTTTACGTTTCCTTATGTTGCAATATCAAAGGTTGTAATATACGTTTCGGGACAATGCAACACGAAAGGTGACGATATGTTACGATCTTCAGAACTTGCGGACCAACTGGGCCTTAGCAAGAACACTATTCTCGATCTAGCCAACAACGGCAAAATCCCTTCGATCAGACTACCTGGCGGACATTACCGCTTCAATCTAGATGAGGTTCTGGACGCGCTGCGCACGGGCGGGGCAAGCAATGATGATTAAATTCACCTATTGCAAAAACTTCGCGCACGCTGAAACCAAAGAAACCGAATGGGACGACTTCGCGCGCGTTGCCGTCAAGTCCGTCGGCTTTGATACCAAAGAGCAAAGCGTGCAGCGTGCGGCAGTTGTTGGCGGCGTCAGGGCCGACGAAAGCGTCGGGCGCGCAGAAAACATCGCAACCCGCACAATCGCATCTCTTGATTATGATGACCTGCCAGAAGGAACAACGCTACTAGACGTTGAGTTGGCATTGTCGATCAATCTTGATTGCGCCTTTACCGCTTACACCACATTCCGGCATACCGACGCCGCGCCACGCTTTAGGGTTTTCGTGCCATTGTCGCGCGCGGTGACGCCAGAAGAATATCCCGAAGTGGTTGACGCCATCCGCGACAAGATCGGGTTGGACGGGATCGACAAGTGTTCTTACATCGTCAATCAGATCATGTTTCTGGCATCACACAAGCACGGCGTGACGCCTTGGAGCCTATCGGGTGACAAGACCACGCCTTGGGATGTAGGTGACGTGCCTGCGGGCCGCATAGTGCGAGCAGAGCGTGACGACGATGATCTCAGCATTGCGGTTATCAATCAGCCGTTAGACCTGACGCCCGATCAGGTGGACAGCGTTCTTGCAAACTATCCCCCCAACAATCTCGACTATGATGAGTGGGTGCGTGTTGGCATGGCGCTGTTTCACCAGTTTCAAGGGTCCACTCAAGGCTTTGACCGGTGGGTCAACTGGTCAAAGCAGGACGCAGAACGCTTTAAGCAAAAAGAAATGAACACAAAATGGCGCAGCTTTGGTGGATCATCTCGGCCCGTCACAATGGCATCGATAATAAAGGCGTCTGGCGGCATGGCGCAAAGCGCGGTTGTGTCGGCAGATAGCCCGGTTGCATTGTCTCTTGAAAGTGAAGCCGAGCAAGTTTCGGACCGTGAAACTTACTCGGCTTTTAAGCGGCGCGTGCAGGCGCTCAACGAAATTCAGCTTTCGCCAGATATCAGATCACTTTTAGCGAAAACCGTTCATGAGGTCTATGCCAAAGACGCGGGGATGGGCCTGCGCGAGGTCAAGGCATCTTTCAAGCCGATAAAAAAAGCGCGCGTGTCTGACGACGATGACGCGACTGCCATTGACGCGCCCGAATGGTTGGATGGTTGGGTTTACGGTGAGGCCGATTGCCTTTTCATCAACACCGCCCTAGCCGACTACGCAATCAAGCGCGAGGCGTTTCGGGCTAAGTTTGATCGCAAGCCCGAAGTTGTAGCACTCGAAACAGACGCGGCAAACTTTGCGCTAAACATGGTCCAAATACCAACTGTTGTGCGCGGTATGTATTGGCCCGGCCAACCCAAGCTGTTTGACAGCGAAGGCAAGCCTCACGTCAACACATACTTCCGCAGCGGCATGGCACCCTGCAAAGCCATAGATGACGACGGGCAAGCGGTTGTGGATATGTTTGTGCAGCACGTCCGTAACACAATATCCGATGAGCGCGAAGGCGACTTGCTCATGGACTTTATGGCATATGTCTATCGGAATGAAGGGGCGCGGGTTCGTTGGGGTATGCTGCTTTGGGGGATTGAGGGGAACGGTAAGACGTATTTCTTTCACGTTCTTCAGCAGTTAATGGGCCGCAACGCGACAATCATTAACACCTCGATGATTGAAAGGCCTTTCAACGACTGGGCCGTGGGGTCGCGCCTCATCGGCATTGAAGAGATACGGATCAGCGGCACAAACAAGTGGCGTGTTCTGGATCAGCTAAAGCCAATGATTTCAAACGACAGCATTGCCGTCGAACCAAAAGGCGCAACGCGGTATCATGCACCCAACTTTGCATCATACCTTATGACGACAAACCACCAAGATGCTGTGCCGATGAGCGACAATGACAGGCGGTATTGCGTTATATTTACCCGGCATCGTGAACAAGAGGACTTGTTCTTGCAGCATGGCGGGAAAGAGAAAACAGGGGTGTATTTTGATCGCCTGTTTTCGGAAACCAATCGGCGCGTTGACGCAATCGGGCGGTTTTTGTTGGATCGGGTTTTGTCACCAGAGTTCAATCCGCACGGGCGCGCCCCGATAACAACCGGGTTGTCTGAAATGAAAAAGGCCAATGTATCTGATGACAGGCAGGACGTAGAGGATGCCATCGAGGATTATGCTTCGGACATTGTAAACGACAAACTGATCGATGTGACGCATCTGAAAAACTGCGCTGAGATGGACAGCAAATCCCTGCCGCAGAAACGCGCCCTGTCACAAATCTTGCGGGACATGGGCTACCAGCAAGGTGACAAACGGCGCGTCAAACTGAAGTCACGTCAACATCATTATGTCTGGTTCAAGGGGTCCAAGTTCGCAAGTGAGGATGACGCACTTGAGGCTGTGAGGGCATGGCATGGGGGCGAAAACGAGTTTAGCGATGTGCCGTTTTGAGTGGGGCGCAAAGTTGTTTGTCTTTGCGCCCCAAGGAGCGCGACGGTTGGGGCGCAAAGCGGGCTTGGGGCGCAAAGATGGCTGTTTTTGACTTTGCGCCCCAACTTTGCGCCCCATCCCCTAACCCCTTGATTTTATTGACTTTTACTATATTATTTTTCTTTTTGGGGCGCAAAGAAGAAGAAAAAGGAAGTTGTAGGCAGAAACAGTTTCAAACTGTAAAAAAAGGGGTTTTTGGGCAATTTTACAAAGTTCATATATTTGTATGGCGACTTGAAAACTTTGCGCCCCACGCCCCATGCGCCCCTAACACCACCCCAGCATTGTTTGGCCAATGGTGCAATAAAAGGAGTTGACGTAGCGCGCCGCGCGCCTTAGTCTGCGAGGGCAGAAGGGAGCAACTTACAAATGGCAGTTACGACAACAGAACGCCGAAAGGCAAAGCAAGCGGGGCTTGTGTTTTGCAAGCAGCCGCTTCTAACCCCCGCGCAAGCTGAACAAGTCCAGCAATGGGACGCCGCCAATCGTGCAAAGACCCTGGGCAAGGAAGGGGATGAGGGATGACCACCGCATTCCAAGAAGAGCTTTCCGAAATGGCAAAGTATGCCGCGCGCGAAAACGCCCGTATGCGTGAAAGACGCGGCCACCACACATGGGACAGCGAAAGCCAAGCCAAGTTACAGCAAGCCAAAGCAAAGCAGATCGGCAGAACCCCGACAACATGCGCCAAGATCAAACAGGCATTGCGCAACGTTAAAGGCCCGCTGACCTCGCTTGAGATAGGTGCCCTGCCTGAAGTTGGCGTAAGCCGTGATGCAGCCAATAGCGCGCTGCACACGCTCAAGGCTCAGGGCAAGGTTAAGAGGTTAGACAAGCGCGGCCCGCGCGGTGCAGTGTATTGGGTGGCGCTCTAATGCCTGTATCAGACCACCGAGACCTTATCGCCCAAATGCGCAAAGATGGACTTACAGCGCGCGAAATCTCAGAGCATATCCAACTCACAACGGGCGAATTCTACACGCACAAGAACATCGGCAAATACGCAGTAACCGAAAATCTGCATCGCAAGCGCAGGACATATCAAAACGGCATGGCAATGGGCAGTTGCAGGCTAGGCGCTGCACTTGACGCCTCGCAGCTTTACACGCTTGAACGTCAGGCCAAGCTATGGGGCTGCGATACGCTATCTGAGGCTGCAATCGAAATCTTGCGGGATTATCTAGACGAGCACGCAGATGCCCGCTAAACTAAAGGCCGGAGAGCGGAACCCGAAACACTCCCCGGCCACATGCCACATGGAAGGAACAACACATGGCACTGACAAACGATAGCCGCGAAATCGACACGTCGCAAGACCTGCCCTGACCAGACGGGATAAGTCTGGCTGCAAGGCGTTTAGAGCAGGTCGCGCTTAAATATGAGGCCAATCACGCCAGCGGGGATATGGGATTTATATAGCGCTAATCTGCCCGGAGACCCCGCAACCTTGAACAAGCCGCACAAGCGTGGCATGATGTGAGAAATGGAAGGCATAGGATAGATGGCAACTGATTTTCCCGATTATAAAACGGTTCCGGTTGCTGACCTTGTGCCATACGCGCGCAATTCACGCACGCACAGCCCCGCGCAAGTAGACAAGATTGCGGCAAGCATTCGTGAGTTTGGCTTTCTAAACCCGATCATCACGGACGGGTAGAATGGCATTGTGGCGGGCCATGGGCGCGTTATGGCGGCGCAAAAGCTAGGGCTTGACACACTGCCTTGTATTGACGCTGCCCACCTGACGGATGCTCAAAAGCGGGCCTATATAATCACCGATAACCGCTTGGCGCTAGACGCAGGCTGGGACAACGATCTGCTCAAGGTCGAGTTGCAGGACTTGGACGCGCAGGGGTTTGACCTGACGCTGACCGGGTTTGAGTTGGGGGAGCTGGCGGCTTTGTTTGATGAGCCAAATTTTGAACCCGGAACGGAAGATGACCAAGGTAAGCTGGACGAACTAGCGCCTAAGATGGTGACTTGCCCGCATTGCGGCGGTGAATGGGACTTGCGAGAACATGGGCAAGGCTGACCTGCGCATAGACTGGGCAACCCATGCCGCGGCGAAGTATGCCTGTGAGAATTGGCATTATAGCGGGTGCGTCCCAAAGTCTAAACTTTCAAAGGTCGGCGTTTGGGAGCGCGGCAAATTTATTGGCGTGGTGATTTATGGGTGTGGCGCAACGCCCAATCTTGGGAAGCCATACGGGCTAGAACAAAATCAGTGTATTGAACTTGTCCGCATTGCTTTGAATAAACACGAAACGCCGGTTTCTCGAATTGTCCGCATCGCTAATGATTGGATGCACAAAGCCAACTCCGGATTGAGGTTGATTGTCTCTTTTGCAGATACATCGCAAGGCCATCATGGCGGTATTTATCAGGCTGGAAACTGGATTTACACGGGACAAGGCGCATCTGCGCGGTTCTACATGATCCACGGCAAACTGACCCATCCTAGAACACTTGGTTCGGCTGGTTTGGTGCAAAATTTAGAAGGGGCCAAAAAACGCGACCCCCGCGCAACCGTTGTTGATGTTCCCGGCAAACACCGTTACATTATGCCCCTTGACGCAGAAATGAAAGCGCGTATCATTCCCCTTGCTAAACCATACCCCAAGCGTGCGAAGCAGGCGATCACTGGCGACCAGCCAGCAGAGCGGCAGGGCAGCACTGACCCGCACGCTCCAAAGGTTTGGACATGAGCCGCAAATCACACAGCCCGACAAATGCCACGCGCGAAGTGGTTAAGCTGCACGCCATGATCGGCACGCGGCAAGAGGTTATTGCGGACATTCTTGATATTGACCCCAAGACGCTGCGCAAGCATTACCGCAAGGAACTGGACCACTCACTAGCGCAGGCTAATGCGCAAATCGGCGGCCACTTGTTTAACAAAGCCAAGGGTGGCGACACGGCTGCGCAAATATTCTGGATGAAAACCCGCGCAGGCTGGCGGGAAAAGCAAGAGATTGACCACACGTCTAGCGATGGCAGTTTAGCCCCAACACAGATCATCTTGCGCGCTGCAAAGCCCAATGCAGACAGCGACAGTTGACCTCCCGGAAAAGCTAGTCGATCTGTTTGAAGCCCCGCGAGGCTCATATCAGTATCGCGCAATGCACGGCGGGCGCGGTTCCGGTAAATCATTTGGCGCTGCAAAGATGGCCGCGATATGGGGCTTGATTGAGCCGCTGCGCATTCTCTGCACCCGTGAATTTCAGGCCAGCATCAAGGAAAGCTTCCATGCCGAACTAAAGGCCGCAATTGCGTCTGAGCCGTGGCTAGAGGCGCATTATGACGTGGGTGTCGATTACCTAAAGGGCGCAAACGGCACCGAGTTTATTTTTCGCGGCTTGCGTCATAATTCATCTAGCATAAAGTCGCTTGCGAAAATCGACCTGACCATTGTCGAAGAGGCAGAGGATATTCCAGAAGTGTCATGGCTGGCGCTAGAGGCAACCGTTTTCCGCCAGCCCAAGTCGGAACTATGGGCGATATGGAACCCGCGCCTTGACGGTAGCCCGGTTGATTTGCGCTTTCGCAAGAACCCGCCAGACAATGCCGCAATCGTTTGCCTGAATTGGGATGATAACCCATTCTTTCCGGCTGGCCTAAACGAATTGCGCCAACGTGAACAATCCCGGCTTGACCCGGCAACCTATGCCCACGTCTGGCAAGGAGCATACCTACAAAACAGTGACGCGCAGATATTTGGCGGCAAAGTGGAAGTGCGGGCGTTTGAACCCGCGCAAGGCTGGAATGGCCCATACTACGGAGGTGACTTTGGCTTTTCACAAGACCCAACGGCGGCGGTGGAAGTTTGGATTGCCGGGGATGAAATCCTTATCAGGCGCGAGGCATTCAAGACGGGCTTGGAACTGGACGATACCGCGCCATTTGTTACTGGCAAGATACCAGGCTTTGAACGGGAAGTAAGTCGCTGGGATAATGCGCGCCCGGAAAGCATATCGCACTTGAAGCGCCACGGCCTGCCGCGCGCTCAATCGGTCGATAAGTGGAAGGGCAGTGTCGAAGATGGCATTGCCTACCTTCGCAGTTTCCGCAAGATTGTAATTCACCCTGAGTGTGATAACATGCAGCGCGAGGCGCGGCTTTACAGCTACAAAGTGGACAGATTGACGGGCGATGTTACAACGGCCATTGTGGACGCGCATAACCACGGATGGGATGCCGTGCGCTATGCGGTCGGGCCGATGATACGAAAAAGGCAGGGCGGAAAGCTGTCATTCCGCATCTAACTTTGCAAGTTTGCAAAGCCGTGCTATAAGGTTTGCAAACCATTAAAGGCCGCACCATGCCCGCAAAAGTGCAAGACCGTTCCAAGATTGTTTCTGACATGCTTTCGCAGTCTGAGCCTATTCGCGATCTTATCGCAGGCGCAAAGCACATGCGAAGCCGTGGCAGGACGTATCTGCCCAAGTTTACGCTTGAAAACGAAGACGATTACGAAGAGCGCAAGGCTGGAACATGGCTGTTCAACGGCACCAAAAAAGCCCGCGATGACATGGCGGGAAAGGTGTTTGAAAAGCCGGTTCGGCTAGAAGA
>P_2C_Liq_1_UnCtyDRAFT_1000785_pt1 | contig 13068 bp, 13 predicted proteins | sample Pon2CUnioCityCA_2_FD_10234 | JGI IMG/M metagenome (IMG submission 10234)
TAAGAAAATTAAGTATACTGGCTCACTCCAAGACCTTTATAGAGATAACTTTACCAAGTATATTTACTATAACGTAGTCGATTCAATATTGGTATATTATATAGATCAGCAGTTAAAATCAATGGAAGTTATTTTAACCTTGGCCAATATTACAAAGATGCCTCTTTATAAAGCAGCCAGCCCAGTGGCAGTTACTGAAGCGTTAATGGCTAGAAAGTTATCCGAGCAAGGGATGAGAATTGGAACTGAACAGAGAGAAGAATCCGAAAAAAACGCACAGTATGTTGGTGCCTTTGTGAAAGAACCTAAGATTGGTTTTTATGAAGGTGTTAGTGCATTTGACTTTGCATCTCTATATCCTTCAATTATGAGACAGTTTAATATTTCACCAGATGCATATATTGAACAGGTGTCCAAATCTAAAATCGAGGAAAAAAGAAAGGATAAAAATGTCATCGTATGTGATAATGGCGTAGTATACACAACACAAGATTCTATCTTAAAAAAGATTTTATCAGATTTGTATACACAGCGTAAAGAATACAAAAAGACATCTTATGATTTTTTCACCAAGGCTGACAATTTGAAGAAAAAGATTAAGTTAATATCTTAGTGTCAAATGTCAAGTTTTAATTCAAATTATAATATATAATTTACATCTATAAAATATCAAAGGGCATTTATTAAATGCCCTTAATAGTCTAATAACATAATTATTAAATATGAACAAGAATATTTTTAAACCTAGGGTAAATATTTTACCATACGAATATCCTCAATTATTAGCATATAAAGATGCTATTCGACACTCCTATTGGATCGATACAGAATTTAATTTTACAACTGACATTGATGATTTTAAAACTAAAGTTTCTGAGCATGAAAGAGAATCTATTAAAAGAACTATGTTGGCAATTGCTCAAATTGAAGTAAATGTAAAAACATTTTGGGCTGACCTTTATAAGAGAATGCCAATTACTGAAATTGGTGATGTGGGTATGACCTTTGCTGAATCTGAAGTAAGACACAAAGATGCATATGCAAGATTACTTAGAATCTTAGGTTTAGAAGAAGAGTTTAAAACTGTGGTAGAAATTCCTGCAATTAAGAATAGAATTAAATATCTAAAGAAATATTTAGACGGGTCTCGTAGTAGAGATGACAAGATGTATACTAAGTCAGTATTATTGTTCTCACTATTTATAGAGCATGTAAGTCTATTTAGTCAATTCTTAATTATGATGAGTTTTAATAAAGACCGTAATATTTTTAAAGGTATTTCAAACGTAGTAGAGGCAACTTCAAAAGAAGAAGACATTCATGGTAATTTTGGATCTGAAATTATTAATATCATTAAAAAAGAAAATCCAGATTGGTTTGACGAAGAATTTAATGATTTAATATATTCTGCTTGTCAAAAGGCGTATCAAGCAGAATGTGGAATTTTAGATTGGATTTTTGAAAAAGGTGAACTGGATTTTTTATCAAAGGAAACTATTAGACATTTTATTATGAATAGATTTAATAATTCTTTAAAAAGAATTGATATGAAACCTATATTCGAAGTAGATGCTAGTGAAATTGAAAAAAGTTTATGGTTTGAAGTAGAAATTACCTCAACTAAAGAAGGCGATTTTTTCTATAAGAAAAGTGTCGATTATAACAAAAAATCTAAGTCTATTACAGAAGACGATTTATTTTAACATTAAATACAATATAAACAAATGAAAGAAAACCTATCAATTGACGTAAAGGGCGCAGTTCAATCCAATGAAACTGCATACGATTACCATAGTAAATACTATTGGTTAAATGAAGAAAGTCGTAAATTTTTAAGCAGAGGCTATTTAGATGAAACGCCAGAACAAAGAATTAAAGATATTGCTAATACTGCTGAAAGATATTTAAAAATTGAAGGTTTTGCAAAGAAATTTGAAGACTATATGTCACGTGGATTTTATAGTCTATCAACTCCAGTTTGGATTAATTTTGGCAAAGACAAAGGACTGCCAATTAGCTGTTATGGGTCAAATGTTGATGATACGCTAGATAGCATTTTAAATGCCAGTCGCGAAATTGGAATGATGTCAAAATACGGCGGAGGAACTTCAATTTATTTAGGTAATATTAGAGAAAGAGGCGCTAAAATTTCTACAGGAGGAACTGCCGATGGCCCAGTACACTATGCCAGAATGTATGATACTACAGTTGATGTATGTAAACAATCTGAAGCACGTAGAGGAGCATGTGCAGTTTATTTACCAGTTGAACACCCGGACGTCTCAGAATTTTTAGATATTGGTAGTGAAGGTAATCCAATTCAAAACCTACAATATGGAGTAACAGTAACTGATCAGTGGATGGAAGAAATGAAAGCTGGTGATTCTAGTAAACGTAAAATATGGGCTAAAATTATTCAACGTCGTAGTGAATTTGGGTTTCCTTATATTATGTTTAAAGATAACTCAAATAACAATTCACCATACAAAGAAATGGGACTAGAAATCACTGCTAGTAATTTATGTAGTGAAATTCAATTACCAACAGACAGTTTCAATTCGTTTGTATGTTGTTTAGGAAGTATTAATCTACTACACTGGGATGAAATAGAAGACACAGATGCAATCGAGACATATACTTTATTCTTAAATGCAGTTATGGACGAGTTTGTATATAAGTCTTCTAATATGCCAGGTATGAAACGTGCATGGAGATTCGCAGATCAACACAGAGCGATCGGAATGGGTGTGCTAGGGTATCACTCACTATTTCAATCTAAGTTAATAGAATTTGAATCCTTAGAAGCTAAAGCGTTAAACTCTCGTATTTTTAGAACAATGAAAGAGCGAAGTGAACAGGCATCGAAGTGGTTACATGATGAAAAAGGGTATCGCTCACTTAGAGATGGATTTGCTAATACAACTCTAATGGCAATTGCACCAACTAAGAGTAGTTCATTTATTCACGGCCAAGTAAGTATGGGAATTGAGCCAATTAAGTCTAACTATTTTATTAAAGACTTAGCAAAAACCAAGTCAATCTATAAAAATCCATTCCTAGAGGCAGAGTTAGAAAAATACGATCTAAATACACCTGAAACTTGGGAAAGTATTTTAAAGAAAGATGGAAGCGTTCAGCACTTGGATTTTCCAACTAAAACAGTATTTAAATCATTTATTGAAATCAGCCCAAAGGAACTAGTTTTACAAGCTGCCCAGCGTCAACAATATATTGACCAATCGCAGTCTCTAAACTTAATGATTGACCCTTCAATTTCAGCTAAGGATATTAATCAACTTTACATATATGCTTGGGAAGAAGGAGTGAAGACTTTATATTATCAGTTTAGTCAGAGTTCAGCTCAGCAATTTAGCCGTAATATTTTGGAATGCGCCTCATGTGAAGGCTGATAAAGATCCGGTGGCTTGAAACACAGTCACATTTTAGGACCGTTCTTAGTTAACGGAAAGAGGCCGGAAGTTCGCTACTATCCGGCCTCAAATATTTTGAAACCTTTGCCAATTAACGGATATAATACTAAATTCGTAACACTAAATAATAAGTATGAAAATTCAAATTAACAAAGTAGACCAACAACACTTTATTGATTTTGTCAATAAGTTAAAGGTAATCGATTCATTTATTTACTTTAAGATTAAAGGTGATGGCGTTCAAGCTTCAGCTTATCTTCCACAAAGAGATGCAGTTAAGCATCATCGTATGCCACTTGCTGAAATATTTCAAATTGAAGGCGGTATCGATACAGACAAAGAGCTTAAAATTGCATTCTTTGATGCTAGTAGATTAACAGATGCATTCAAGCAATTCGAGTATGATTCTATTCAAGGTGAAATTGAATTCGTTGAAAACGAAGAAGATTTCGTAGCCTCTTCTTTTAGAATCTTTAATGATGAGCTTGAAATTACACTGGCATGCTCAGAGCCTTCTTTAGGTTATAAAGACTTAACAGACTCTCAAATCCAAGCTATTTTTGATGTTAGTGGCGCAAGTTATAAGTTCGACATGGACTATACTACATTATCTAAAGCAAGATCAGTATTTAACTTAGATAAAGATGAGACATTTTCAATTAATGCAAATGGAACTGGAGTAAGATTTAAAGGTAAAACTTACAATATGTTAGTAACTCCAGATTATGATGGTAGCCCATTGGAGAACATAACTTTATTTAAAAAATACTTAAACCTATTAGACAAAGAAGATTATACAGCAAATGTGTTAGGTAATCGAGTTGTATTGAGATCTAACGACTCAGAAACTCTATTAACTATTGCAACATGTCAAACTGCTGAATAAACACTCTTTAAATGAATATTGAACACTTATTAAATAAACCTGAAGACGAATTATCTAAGGATGAAATGCAAAACTTGGTGGACTATTATCAAATGATGTCCGCCAAGTATACTGCATACGAACAGGCAGTTAAGGTTACACTTAACTCAATTTACGGCGCCTTTGGTAATAAGTGGTTTCACTTCTTTAACATTGACATTGCAGAATCAATCACACTACAAGGTCAAAGTGCAATCCTGTATTCAGAAAAGATCTTAAACAGATACTTTCAAGATTTCTGGCAAAAAGACACAACGGTTCATGAACATTTTAACATTAACATTAAAAATAAATTAGTTCAACCATCTGTAGTTTATATTGACACAGATTCATGCTATGTTCAGTTTGAAGAAATGTATGAATCAATTGAATGGTTAGGTGAAAAGCTGCCAATTGACAAATTCATTATGGAACTTTATAATTTCAGGCTAAATGACTATATCGTTAAAGCAATGGAAAAATATGCTCAAGTAATGAACACTGATAACTTTTTAATGTTTGAATTAGAAACTATCGCGTATTCTGGAATTTGGCTAGCAAAGAAAAAGTATTTGCAAAACATTGCTTGGGAAGATAAACTAGAAATAGATGACAGATACCCTAGATTAAAAAAGATTAAGACCATTGGATTTGATACAATTCAAAGTTCAACCCCAACTCTAGCCCGAAAACACTTAAATGAAAGTCTGAAAATTATTCTATCTGAAAAGCCAACCTCAGAAATGTTAGGTAGATTGGTAGACTATTTAAAACAGGCTAAAAAGGAATTTAAGCTAGCAGATATAGGTCAAATTTCATTTAATAAAAGAACTAATAATATTGAAAAGTATATTGTAGATGACACAATTGAGTTTCAAATTGGTTCTAAATGTCCACCTAACGTTAGAGCGGCTGGTTTTTATAATTTCTTAATGAATCAAAACGCCAAGTATAAAAACAAATATAAAATGATTGGTAATGGTGAAAAACTTAAACTATATCATTGCAAACATAACATTTCAGATATGTTTGCATATTTACCAGGCGAACATCCATATGAAATAGCACCGACAGTAGATTATGATACGCAGTTTGAAAAAAGTGTAATTGATCCTTTAAATAGAGTGTTAAAATCAGTTGGATTACAAACCCTAAATAGTAGTTTAATTTATTCAACTTCTTTATTTTAAAAATATGAAAATAGAACAAATAAAAAAATTAGTAGAATCCACGCCTAATGACTTTGAGTTAGGAGAAAAGGTTAGAAAATTATATCGGGATTCTAAAAGTATTAATGAAGTAAATGTAGATCCTAATCAGCTAGATTTGGAAGACATGATAAAAGAAATCAAACAGCATGGAAAATAATATTAACCCGGATGATTTAACAAAAGATTTAACTCAAGAACAGCTTGAAAAAATTCAAGACTATCAGCGCATTCACGCTAGGTTAAGAATTTTAAGAGCACAGATGGATGAAATTAAGGATGAAACTCATGACTTAATTGAAACTCTTGAAAAATTAAGAATACAAGAAAATAAACAAGATAGCAATGGCAAAAAAGAATAAATTTACATTTGACGACTTAAACGCAGAACTGGCAAACTTAAACCCCCTCGGCTCAGTAATGGACCAGTCTAACTTTTCAGAAGTAACTGAATGGATTCATACTGGGAATTATCATTTAAATGCATGTGTTAGTGGTTCACTGTTTAAAGGTTGGCCTAATAATCGTAGCTGTTCAGTTGCTGGCCCTTCAGGTACTGGTAAAACATTTCTAATGTTAAATACAGTTCGCGAAGCAATTAACATGGGTTACAACGTAATCTATTATGATTCAGAAGCAGCTGTAGATAAAGAACAAATGGAAAAGTTTGATATTGATACTACTAAAGTTAATTATCAACCAATTAATACGGTTCAAGATTTTAGAACTTCATTAACCACAATTACTCAAAAAATGCAAGACATTAAACGAGCAGATGGTGAAGTGCCAAAGGTAATGATCGTATTAGATAGTGCAGGTAATTTAGCCACTGCTAAAGAAATAGAAGATGCAGCAAGTGGTAGTGAAAAAAGCGATATGACACGTTCAAAAATACTTAAGTCTATCTTTCGTATTATTATGACACCTTTAGCAGACCTTAAAATACCTTTCTTATTTACTAATCACACTTATAGAACACAAGATTTTATTAGTAGACAAGTTGCAGGTGGCGGGACAGGACCAGAGTATGCTGCTTCTATCGTGTTAATGTTAAATAAAGCACAATTAAAAGACGGCGCTGAAAAGGTAGGTATTATTGTAAATGCTAAACCAGACAAGAATCGTTTTGCTAAACCACATCCAGTTAAATTTCACCTGCACTTTACAGAAGGAATGAATCCTTATGTAGGACTTGAAAATTATGTTAGTTGGGAAACATGTGGTATTACTAAAGGCGTAATTGAAAAAGGTGAAAAGATTCCAAAGAAAACTGCACGTAATTGGATTTGTAAGCACTTAGATGAAACAATTCCAAATCGAGACTTTTTTACTGAAAAGGTATTTACACCTGAAGTGTTAAAGGCGATAGATGAACAGATTCAACCGCTTTTTAATTATAACACTGAATTGGATTCAATGGATATTGAGTCTATGTTGAATGAAACAACTGAAGGTTAATGGAAATGGATTTAACCCGAATTGATGAAGATAAACTACCTATTAAATACGTCTTAGGCATCCAAACTCAATTGGATGCCTTTCCAGACGCCTTTGATATAATGTATATTTTCATCAAAGAAAATATTAAAAGACCTTCTAAGGGCGGCAAGAACTTTACTAAACATGCTCTATTAAAGTATTTTAGTGAAGGTAATCACGAAAACGCGGAAGAAGGATTAAAAAGAGCGGTTCAATTAGGCCTAATTGAACCTATTAATGAAACAGAAGGCAAGGAATCATATAGAATACTTATAAACCCATTCATTTAATGAGATTCGGACAAGACTTTGAAAAGATATTTTTTAAGCTTTCTTTACAAAAGCCTAAATACTTAGAAACAATTAAGCGTGGCTTTTATACTACGGAAGAAATAGATACACTTCATTATTTAGCAACTAAGTTCTATAATAAATTTCACGAAGCTCCTACTGGAGAGCAGATGAAAGCCCTGGTACAAAACCCTAAAGTTAAGGATAAAATTAGTAGTGAAATTATTGATTTAGTATATGACGTAGATTTACGTGAATACGATGATGAATGGTTAACTTCTACTGCTGAGTCTTGGATTAAATGGCGTAACTTTGACAATACTTTAATGGACACTATTGAGTATGTTAAAACAACCGAAGTTACTCCAGAAAATACAGATGATATTATTTCAAAAGTTAAGACTTTAATTAACGATAGAAATGCAATTGTATTTAATTCAGATATTGGGCTTGATTTCTTTAATCCAGGAGATCACTACGATGAAGCNAAAGAAAAAATTAGTAGTGGTTATAACTTTTTAGATAGAGTGTTAGCNGGTGGTTATGAAAAAGATGGTTCTTTAGTAGTGTATGTAGGTGAACAAAATATTGGTAAGTCTATTTTCTTAGCTAATGATGCAGCTAATTTCGTAAAGATGGGAGTTAATACAGCTTTTATCTCAGCAGAGATGTCAGCTCCAAAGGTGTTAAAGAGAATAGGTTCAAATATGCTTAGCATTCCAATGGATGAATATGAAGAAAAGGCTAAGAACCGAGACTTAATGAAACGTAAATTAGAAACAGTAGGTGACGGTTTTACTCCACCTGGACAATTATTCATTAAACAGTTTCCAACGTCTCAGGCATCTGTAACAGATATTGAAGCTCATTTAAAGCAAATTGAAGAAGAACGTAGAATTAAATTAGGATGTGTAGTAATTGACTATATTAACATTTTAGCTAATTATAGAAACCCTAATAGTGAAAATACATATTTAAAGATTAAACAAATTGCTGAAGATTTAAGAGCAATGGGTCAACGAAACGGCTGGTTAATAGTAACAGCAACGCAAATTAATAGAAACGGCTATAACTCCAGTGATATTTCAATGGGTGATGTGGCAGAATCTGCAGGTCTTTCACACACTGCTGATTTAATGTTAGGAATTATACAAGATGAATTAATGCACGCTAACTTAGAGTATTGGTTAAAGATTTTAAAGATTAGAGATGGTGAAGGTAAGGGTACAAAATGTAAACTTAACATTAACTATAACTATATGAGAATTACAGAAACAGACGAGGTTAGCAGCTCAAATATACACAGTTTATAATGGCAAGAACAAAAAGAGATAAAATATTTGATAATACTTTCGAAGAAAAGGAATACGAGTACGACTCATCAATTTCATTTGAAGTATCTCCCAGAATCACAGACAATCGTTCAGAAGAAGAAAAAATTGAAAGCAGTTTAATTTCAAATGAAATTCATCGCTTGATTGACAATTCTAGATTTAAAAAGTTTAATAAAATAGATGAGTTTCAACAAACTATTAAACTAAGAAAAATAGACATTAATGAAGTATATGAATTTATTTCAGATGAGATGAGAGACAACTACTCAATGGTAGATGTTTATTCCGAGTTATGTCATTACTTTAACGTAAATCCAACAAAGTTTTATCAGTCACTGGGTAATAAGTTCAAAGAAGAATTAATTGAAGAATTGGATAAGAGAACCAATGTATTAAAAAAGAAAAATATTAGTAGATTATTTTAAATGATTGATAATAAAACTGCAAACTTACCGGTAAAAAGAATTTGGATCCTAGGTGATATGCACCTAGGAGTTCGTTCAAATTCCATGGAATGGTTGGAAATTCAAAAAGATTTTTATGAAAACCAATTTATTCCAACCTTAAAAAAACAGATTAAACCAGGGGATATATTAGTGCAAGTAGGTGATGCCTTTGATAATAGACAAAGTATCAATATTAAAGTGTTACATTATGCAGTTGATTTATTTGAAAGACTAGGTCAAATCTTGCCAACATATGTAATTGCTGGTAATCATGATATTTGGGCTAAAAAGAGTAATGAAATTAGTTCAATAGATTCACTGAAGTGGATTCCAAACGTATCAGTTCACAAAAAACCTAAACAATTTAAGTGGGGCGGAAAGAATGTATTGTTAATGCCATGGCGTAGAGATACTGCACATGAAGTTGAAACTCTTCAACAATACCCTGAAGCTAATATCGTATTTTGCCATTCAGAAGTTAGAGGCATTAAGTTAAATTCAAAAGTAACTAATGAACATGGGTTAGAAGCAGTTTCATATGATAGATATGATGCAGTATATTCAGGTCATATTCACTATCGTCAAACTAAAGGTAAATTAAGAATGGTAGGAACTCCATACCAATTAACTCGATCGGACGCAAATAACTCAAAGGGGTTTGACCTGGTTGATTTAGAGACAATGGAAGAGACTTTCTTTGAGAATAACAGATCACCTAAATTCTTAAAATATTATCTTAACGCTCTTTATAATGTTCCTCTAGGTGACTTTAAAAAAGAAATTGAAAATAACTTTATTGACTTATACGTACCTTCAGATATTGCTTCAACTAATGCTTTAAGCAAATTGATTAATAAAATTCAAGGCATTGGTAGAAAAATAGAACCTACCATTTATGAACAGTCTACATTTATCGATAAAGATATGTATGACATGGATGAAATTGAAGACTTATATAAGAACTATAACATCCTTCATCTGTGTAATATGTATATTGATGGTACTGCACATGACGATGGCATGAAAGATATGATAAAAAATAAAATTAAAGAACTACACGATCAGTGTGTTTATAATTATCAGCAAGACTAATGAAAATACAAAGTATTAAATTTAAGAACTTTGCCAGTTACGGTAACTCAATTCAAGAAATTACATTTGAGAATGAGATTGCTGAGCTGTTTTTAACCTTAGGTAAAAATGGACATGGTAAAACTACAATTGCAAACGCAATAGTGTTCGCTTTATACGGAAAGGTGGAAGGTATTAAAATGGCAGATTTACCTAATCGTATTAATAAAGAACTATGGGTTGAAATTAAACTTAAATGCGGTAGTATTAATGTAGAAATTGAAAGAGGGTTGGCACCTTCAAAGTTTAGTGTAAAACTAAATGGTGTAGAATTTGATAAAGCAGGTAAGCGTTCAGTACAAGAATACCTAGAAGAAGAAGTATATGGCATTCCGTATCATGTATTCAAGAACATTATTATTTTATCAGTAAATGACTTTAAGTCTTTTTTAACGATGAGCAATCATGATAAAAAACAAATTGTAGATAGAATGTTTGGCTTTTCAATCTTAAATGAAATGCAACAGGCGGTTAAAGAACAGAGAAAAACTTTAAAGTCTGATTTAACCCTATATGGCAGAGAACTACAGCAGATCACTGAGAACATTGAACAGGTTAATAGTAAGCTGGATGAACTGGTGAAGGAGTCAGATGCTAAGAACAAGGAAAAGATTGACGAGTTAAAGGCGTCTCTACAAAAATATGCAGCTAATAAAAAAGCTCTAGAAGAAGCTCAACAAAAAATATCGACTAAGCTTGGAGATTTTAAAGAAGAATTAAGTACTTCACAAACACAAGAATGGCAACTTAAAAATGAGCTAAAAGCTCTACAGAAAAAGTTAAAGTTATATGAAAGTAACGCATGCCCAACTTGTGAAAGTCCACTAACAACTGATTTTCATCAAGGTAGAAAGCAGGAAATAGTTACTCAAGTTGAAGAAATGCCAACTGAGATTGAAACGGCCGAGCAAAAGGTATCTGAAATAGAAGTTCAAATTGAACAGCTACAGAATAAAGATCACGCAGTTAGAGAAAAAGTATCATCATTGAACACTAACATCGGCAATTTAAAGAGAGAATTGCTTAAAATCAAGGAGTCTTTAGGAGAATCAGATAATTTTTCACATTTACAACAAATTATTACCGACTTCGAAGAAAAAGAAAAAGAAAAGACTGAACTAAAAGATGAAGTTAATAGTGAATATTATTTTCTTGAAAACTTAGAAGAAATTCTAGGCGAAGACGGGGTTAAGAATTTGGCAATTAAGACTATTTTACCAGGGTTGAATACGAACATTGCAGCGATGGGGCAAACAATGCACCTACCCTTTCATATTAGATTTGATGAAAAGTTTAATTGTATTATTAATCATTTAGGTGAAGAAATTAATCCAATGACTCTATCGACGGGTGAGCGTAAGAAAGCAGACTTTATTATCATTATTGCAATTATTAAAATCCTTAAATTAAGGTTTCCTCAATTAAACCTATTATTTTTAGATGAGCTATTAAGTTCAGTAGATGCAGATGGAGTTCATAATATCTTGAAAATATTAAGTCAGGTAATTAAAGAAACAGGGTTAAATACATTTATCATTAATCACACCGAGTTACCTAGAGAATTATTTGATAGGCAAATTCAAATATATAGAGAAAATGGCTTTTCTAAGTTCTCAATTGAAAAGATAGAATAAAGATATATATTTATATGGCATCATATAATCAAAAATTTAATAGCGATGATAGCGTAGTTAGGCATATCATTATTGGGCTTCTAGCTGATTTAAATAATAAAGTTTATTTTTATCGCCAACTAGATAATAATAACAGGGTAGTTGTAGACGTACCTTTTTATTATTCAATTACAGGGGATGATCAATTCTTACGAGACAATTTTCTGTTTTCGACAGCTAGCGGCCCGGATTGTTATCCTGATAAGGGATTTGCAGATGGTAACTATGATCAAGTGCCGAGAGGTGTAGTTAATTTAACTTCAATTTCTATAGATTCTGGTAAATTAATTAATAAAAGAAATCCAGGCACTTATACTAAAATGAATGAGGAAGGTGCAATGGAAGGATATACTGCTGAATTTGAAGCTATTCCGATGACCTTAGGTGTAGATATTGAAATATTAGTTAGTTCAACACTAGATGCACTAAAAATTACAGAAATGATTATTAAAAGACTGTATAAGTCTAACTATTATAATGTTGAAGTTGGGCACCTAAATGAAGGTACTTATAGATTGCCTGCATATTATGCAATGCCTGATGATTATGACGTTCAACGCCCAATTGACTTTACATTTGAAGACAAAGAAAACTATAAGATTACCGTACCAATAGAAATTAATACACATTTACCCTCGTTTGAATGGGAAACTGAAACACATATTGGTAATAGAATGTTTGAAATTGTAAATAATATTATTCCATCTATTGATTCAGGTGCTAACGGAGATACTATCACAGTTGATTCTAATGGAATTTCAACAAGTTCTGAATCTATGCAGTCGATTGTAAATCCGCCGTCAACTAACACGTTAAATATTACTGGAACCAATAAATCTTATAATTTTGTAGATGGTACGATATCATCAAACGTGATAATAACGTCAGATTCTACATCAGTAGAAGTAACTTTAATTGCAATTAATGGAGATGTTATTCTTAATTCAATTAATTTTCCTGGAGTTAATGATATTACTATCTTAGAAAATGGTTCTATTACCATTAAAAAATCAAATAATGTGTGGTATATTATAAGCGAAATCAATTCAAATATTTCATATGATAATTAGATATATAAAATTATAAAAAGAAAATAAATTAAAACTTATGAAGACTAATATTTTAGCACCTTTTATTAAAGTGGAAGATTCATTTCAATTCTATGTTAATGG
>P_2C_Liq_1_UnCtyDRAFT_1000786_pt1 | contig 13042 bp, 7 predicted proteins | sample Pon2CUnioCityCA_2_FD_10234 | JGI IMG/M metagenome (IMG submission 10234)
ATAATTGCCAATTGCTATTGTAATTAAACTTTTTATTTGGCTTTTCTGAGATAATATATGCAATAGAAGCACCTTTGGTTGTAGAGTTTAATTCAACTTTTGTATTCTTTTTGTCAAAAGTAATTTTTGCAGTTGTGGGCTGTTCAAAATTAGGCCACATATTTTCAATTAATTCAGATTCAGGTATTGCACCATAATCGGTTTTATCTTTTTGAAAATCTACTAAAGCATTTCTCATTCTTGTTAAAGTTGATGCATATTCTTTGTTTTCAGCAAGATTTATTAAATTATAAGGATCATTTTTACAATCGTACAATTCTTCTGATGTTTTGGTTTGAAACCAAATTTGTTGTTGTTCTGTAAGCTTGTTTTCTTTGTTTAATTCTAAGAATTTAGCCATCATTGGTATGTTTTTTCGATACCCAACATCTTTGTATTTGGGTAATTCTGGGTGATAATTTTTTAGATATAAAAAACGTTTGTCTCTTACAGAACGTATTCTGTCTGTAAATTCATCAAACCTATCAGAACTTCCATAAACATAAGTTCTATCATCACTTTTAAACTCGCCAATAAATGCTTTACCCTCCATGTATTTTGGTGGTTTTACACCAGCCAAACTTAATATAGTGGGTGCTAAATCAACAAAAGAAACTAATGCCTTATTTTCTCCTTTTTCTCCATTGATTCCTTTTACCAAAAGCGGAACTTTTAATCCAGAATCTAATATTTCTCTTTTTTGACGAGGTAATGGACCTCCATGATCACTGTAAAAAAAGATGATAGTTTTGTCATACAAACCATCTTCTTTTAATTGTTTTATAATTTCACCCACTTGAGCATCCATCAATTCTACATTACTGTAATGTCTTGCAATGGTTTCTCTTGTGTCTTTATTGTCTGGTAAATAGGGTGGTACAGATACTTCATTTGGATTTACGGTCTGTGTAGAATCTTGATGTTTCCATAACCTACTTTCGTGCGTTAATCCAAAATTAAAAACCGAAAAGAAAGGTTTGTTTTTAGGTCTGTTTCTCCAATGGGCTTTAGCATTATTTTCATCCCAAGAAGTGATGGGTGCAGCAAACTGATAATCTGTTTTTTGATTGTTTGTGCAATAATATCCATCTGCTCTCAGGTATTCTGTAAAACATTTTACTTGTTCTGGTATTACAGCAGCATATTGTTGAACAGGGTTTTCTTCTAAATCTTGAATGCTTGTTTTTTCATACCCTCTTTTTCCCCAAGAAAACACGTCTTTTCCTGTTCTCATATGCATTGTTCCCAATGATGTTGGATGCATTCCTGTTATGATAGACGATCTGCTTGGTCCGCAAACACCCACAACAGCAAAAGCATTTTTATAGACTACAGCTTTTTTGGCTAATCTATCTAAATTGGGTGTTTTGGCAGTGTAATCTCCATAAAAAGAAAGTGTAGGACTTATATCCTCAGTAACAATCCATAAAATATTGGGTTGTTTCTTTTTCAGTTTGTTTTCAGTATTTTCTTCTGTTGTTTTACAAGAACTAAAAATGACTAGAATAGCATAGAAAACTACCTTTTTCATTTTACATCAATTTGAATAGGTTTTCTGTTTTTAGGACTTAAAAAGAATGTACCAGACACCAAATTGCCATCAGCATTGGTGTATGAATATTTGTAAGTTCCGTAAAAACCTCTGTTTTTTAGATTTCCAGAGGCATCTGTTTTAGCAGAAAAATTAGTTTTCCAATCTTTTTCAACTAAAGAAAAATAAGCTTTACCCATGGCTCCAATAGTCCAGTCTTTGTTAAAAATATCGACTTTATTTCTATCGTCTTGCACATATCCCCAAAATAAAAATTCAGTAACACTTGGGTGACTAAAAGCAGCAATCATAAAATCTCTAGTGTATTGCTCTCTAACTTTTGGTTCTTGTACATCCATTGTAAATTCTGAAATACTAATTTGTTTTCCTAAAGTTGCATAAAAACTTAATAGTCCTAATACTTTTTCTGGAGGTGTTAAATCTGACCCAATATGACTTTGTATGCCAACACCATCAATTAATCCATTAGTTACAGAGTCAATTCTTTTTACAAAATTATAATACCATTTCTGCTTTCTAGTATCTAAACCCCCTTTACTTATAATTCCGTATTCGTTTGTAAATGCACCTAATTTTGGATTCTTCTTCTTTAACATTCGAAAGCCATCAAAAAGTATTTTTTCTGAACCCGTTATTTTTTGGAGGTCTTTATTGGTGTAAGCTTCGTTTACAACATCCCAATGAGAAACTTTACCACTTGTTGCATCTAAAACGCTATTCACATGATTGTGTATGATTTCTGTAACTCGTTTTGGATTGTTTTTATTTTCTTTGATTTCTTTAGTGAGGTAATTAAACCCAGGCCAAATTAAAACATGTCCTTTAGCCAAATAACCATCATCATTTAGCATTTTTAGGGCTTTTAGTGTTCTTGGTTTTTTCTTGTCCCATTGCCAAGATTTAATTTTTAAATCATTTGCTAAAACAACGTGATTGAATGCTCTTTTAAAATTTTTATAATTGATAGGTTTTTCAGTGATTTCTTTTGCTGAAATTGCGCCTCCAAAAGGAAAGAAATGTTTTACAAGTTCGACATCTATTTTTTTAGCAGCCAAAGGTTTTCCATTTTCGGTAAATTGAATGTTGATGTTTCCTTTACGAATCATTTCTATTCTTTTTAAAGCTTCTTTTCTCCATTTAGCATCAGCTTCCATTCCTGCATATTTGATTTCGGTTCTTGGAAGTTCTGATAATTGAGTTCCTTTGTCAAAAAGCTCACATTTGATATCTTTTATTAAAAAAGTTTGCGGTCTAAAGCCAAAGTGTAGTACCAAGTTTAAATCATTTTTTGAAACATCAATATCAGACTGAATAGGGATGTAATATTTTTTCCAATTAGATGATATACTTTGTGTGGAAACAATATTATTCTTGTAAGATTTCGATTGTTTAAACAATACATTCACCTTTGCCTCACCAGTTTCTAAGCTAGATTTGGTGGTCTTTGCAGAAAAGCTAAATAAGAAAACGCTACCAGAAGAAAAAGATTCTTTATGTAAAGGAATTGCAGATGCAGATTTGTAAATAAATTTGGGCTGAGTAGAAGTGATTATCTCAAATGTTGAATTATCAATTTGATTGACTTTTCCAAATTCGCTATTGGTTCTTAGGTTCTTTAACTGTTTGTAATTGATTAAGTTTTTTCCTTTTGTTACTTTTTTTTGTGAAAAACCAAAAATTGAAACACAACTTAAAGCAACAAGTAAAATAGTTTTTTTCATAATGATTTAAAAATTAGATTTCCAATTATTTAGTTCTTCCAATAACTGTTTGGTTAATTGAGGTTTTTGTTTTGAGATGTCATTTTGTTCTGATGGATCATTTACAATATCGTATAACTCAGTTCTTCCTTCTTTGTACCAATTGATTAATTTATAATTTCCTTTTCTTATAACAGAAGACTTTGTGTCTCCAGTATTTTTTGGTCTTGCTTTCGATGAATGCCAAAACACAGTTCTATCTTCCCAATGTTCTTTGTTTTTTAAAACGGGTAAAAAACTCTTGCCATCAGTATGTAAAGATTTTTTTGAAGTAATGTCTAACAACGTTGGAAAAACATCCATTAAAGTAACCAATGATTTTGTTTCTGTTTTTGGGGTAAAGTTTTTATTCCATTTTACAAACAACGGAATTTTAATTCCACCTTCATACAACCAACCTTTTCCTGCTCTTAAAGGAAAATTAGAAGTTGCTAAATCTCTTTTTTTAGTTCCATCATTAGACAAACCACCATGATCTGATGAAAACACGATAATCGTATTATCATCTATATTTAAGTCCTTTAAAAGTTGTAAAAGTTTTCCAACATTTTCATCCATAGTTTCTACCATAGCTGCATATTTTGGGTGATTTTGGCGCATTTTAGTTCTTCCTGTGCCTTCTTTGATAAACTCAGGTTGATTTCCAAAATCGAAATTCTTGATTTCTTTTTTATTTCTATTGATGTCTTTCTCTTTTGCCTCTAATGGTTGATGCACTGCATAAAAAGAAAACATGGCCATAAAGGGTTTGTTTTTATCTCTCTTTTTAATGTATTTGATGACATTATTTGTCATTACATCCATTAAATAATCACCCTCTTTACTTACTTCTTCCACATCTGGAATTGGTGATTTTTTAGACTTTTTTTTCGTCCATTTTGGAGTGTTAAAAGGATACATAAAACTGATAGGAGAACCTGCATGACCAGCAGCAAAACTGTAATCGTATCCAAAAGTTTGTAAACTTTCCTTATCACCCAAATGCCATTTGCCAAAATAAGCAGTTTTATATCCAGCTGCTTTGATGGTTTTTACGAAGTTTTTATCATCTTTAACGTTATCCATTTTAAAACCATCATCAGGCACATCTCCATCTTTAATAGGATAATTCCCTGTCATCATTGCATATCTAGAAGGTACACATCTTGGGTAGTTTGCGTAGGCATTTGTAAACCTTACAGATTCTTTTGCGAATGCATCTATATTAGGGGTTTGATAAATTTTAGAGCCGTGAATACTTAAATCGTGATAACCCAAATCATCAACATGAATGATTAAAATATTGGGTTTATCAACTTTAGTTGAAATGTTTTTTGAATCTTTTATTTTACAAGAAAAAAAAACAACACAACATATGCCTAATATAAAAAGTATTTTGGTTTGTTTTTGTTTTGTAAAATCAATCATCAATTTATATTTTTATAATTTTCTTAAACTCAGTTCCTTTATCTGTTGCTATCTTTAAAATATAAATACCTGTTTTTAAATTGTTTAAATCAATGGAATTGTCGCTTATTTTCTTAAAAGTAGAAATAAGTGATCCCCTTAAGTTAAATACATCAACAGATTTAATATTACTTTTTGTTGAAAAATTAAGTTTATTTTCAACTGGATTTGGGAAAACTGAAACCTTTGTTAGCTTCACTTCATGATTGCTTAAAGTTTCTTTAGGAACTTCTATAACTGATATTGAAAATTTTCTTGCAACAACTGTTTCTGAAATATCCTCATTATTAAATTTAATGTTAGCATCTCCTAAAGCAACAGGTGTAATCCAAGGTTCTAAAGAACGATATTGGGTTAGCGTTGGTTTTCCTGTATAGTCTATTAAATTGTCAAATTTTATAGTTCTATTATTACTTCCAAGATTTAAGATAATTAAAGTTTCTTTTTTATCATTAGAAAATTTTAAACCATGTATAGAGTTAATGTTATCTGCAGCAATAACATTGTTACCAAAGTTTATTTTTTGCATATATTGCATCTCTGCAGATGCTTGTAAAAATAATTTTGAAGCTATGCCTACAGGCGCCAAATTCAGGGGGTTACCTTCTTTAATTACTGTGTTGTCTGTTATGTAATGAAAATGTAAATGCTCTACTTTTTCACCTAAAGTTATCCAGCTATACGTTAATGCTGCATATCTTAATGCGTCTGCCCAAGTTTCTTCTGCAATACCTTTAACTTCGCCATATTCTGTGTACCAAATCTTATAATTGTTTGGTACTAGATTATAATCACTTTTTTTATCAATTGGATATTGTATGCCTTCAACAATAGCTTTTTTGGCGCTATCAACATCGTTAATTTTAGTTTGAATGCCATAATTTTGATTTAAATAATGGTGTTGCGTAACTGCGCAAATTTTTGATTTTAAGGAAGCATATTTTGCGTTTGTAGTAAGCTCATTAAAAATAGTTGTATTCCAACGTTCTCTTATTTGGGCGTTTGCTTCTTCTTTTGTTGTAGTTAATGCAAATTTTATATCAGGATATGCTGCACTAATTTTTTCAACAATAACTTTACATTGGTCTAAATAAAACTTTGCATTAAAAACGGTAGCTTGTTTTTTATCAGAAGATTCATAAGGTTTATTATAGGTTGCATCCCAACCTGAATAATACTTCCCATTTATTTCTTCAATATGAAAAATTCCACCTTCTTCATTGCCAAAATAAAATTCGTTACCCAATTCTATTGCATAAGGTTCTTTACCTTGTGAAACAAACGTATCAATTGCATCAATCATATCAGCAATTTTTAAATTTAGTGTAGCATCACTTTTTAAAACTTGCTCACTAGCATTAACATCAATACCTGTTGCTGGTGTTGGTCTTGCCATGTTAACAACGTAAACAACTTTAGTTCGAAATGGCAAAGCATTTAAAAATGTTGGTATGGTTACAATTTCTTTATTTCCCCAACTTTTATCTGTATTCTCTAAAAATTGACCTGTTTTCCAGTTCCAATAATTGGCTTGAGTACCTGCAGGATATCTTACAACATCTGGATTTATCTCTTTAAGCAAGTCTTTAAATGTAGTATTAGACCACCATGTACCTACATCTGATCTTCTATTAAAACCAATACTTAAACTAGTAATATCCCTCTTTTCGTTATCGAAAGAAGTAGATATTTGACTATTTGAAGAATGCGAAAATATTATTACGTATACAAAGAAAAAGAAGTGGGTAAATGTTCGATTCATTCAACTGTTATTTATTCTTTTTCTTCTTCTTTTTTGAAAACTTCGGATTGGTTTTCATTATCTGAACTCTCTCTTTTACTAAAAATTCTTTTTTCCAATCTTTTAAAAGCGTAAAAAGTTCTGCTGTTTTTTTAGGTTCTTTTTTAGAAAGATCATTTGTTTCGCTAATATCTTTTTTCAAATTGTATAATTCAACTTTATCTTTTTCAAAAAAGTGAATTAACTTATAATCTCCTGATCTTACTACTGTTGCTTTAGAATCTCCTGTACTATGAGGTCTTGCTTTTTTAGAATGCCAAAACACGGTTCTGTCTTCCCAAGAATCTTTGTTTTTTAAAACGTTTTTGTAGCTTTTTCCATCTACATCAATTCCGTTTTTATCAATCGCTAAATCTAACAAAGTTGGGAAAATATCCATTCCTAAAACAATCGACTTTGTGTCTTGTCTTGGTTTTAATGCTGCAGACCATTTTATGAATAAAGGCACTCTAATTCCACCTTCATATAAATGCCCTTTACCTGCTTTTAAAGGTAAATTTGTAGTGGCTAAATGGCGTTCTCCTTTGTGACCATCATTAGACAAACCACCATGATCTGATGAAAAAACAATAATGGTATTTCTATCAATTTTTAACTCTTTTAAAGTTTTTAAAATCTTACCTACATTTTCATCAACATTTTCAACCATACCAGCATAAGCAGCATCATCCTGACGCATTTTACGTCTTCCTTCTCCTTCTTTGATATACGCTGGAGTATTGCCAAAGTTTATAGATTTTAGTTGCTTTTTATTTCGCTTTTCATCTTCTGGTTTTGCTTCAATTGGTGTATGCACAGCATAATACGCCAACACTGCTAAAAATGGTTTTTTACCAGCATTTTCTTTGATGAAATTAATAGTTGAATCCGTTAATAAATCTGAAGCATAATCGCCTTCTTGACCATTCTTTTCTAAATCTTCAACCTGTTCTTTATGTCTTTTCCCATTTCTTTTATTGATGTTAAAAGGATAAAATCGGCTACCTAAACCACCTGCCCTTCCTGCAGCATAAGTGTGGTTAAATCCAAAAGCTTCAGCACTACTTTTGCCTTCTCCAATATGCCATTTACCTACATAAGAAGTATTGTAACCGGCATTTTCAAATTGCTTGATAAAATTTTTGTTTTCAGGAATACCTCCTAAATAGCCTTTATTTTCGTTTACAGGATAGGTTCCTGTCATCATTCCATATCTTGAGGGTGTACATCTTGGATAACTACTATATGCATTTGAAAACGAAACAGATTCTTTTGCTAATCCATCAATATTTGGAGTGTCATACAATTGAGAACCTGTAAAACTTAAATCGTGATAACCCAAATCATCAGTATGAATAATTAAAATATTTGGTTTTTGTTGTCCGTAAACAAATACGGAAAAACAAAAAATAAGTAAAAAAGAAAGATTTTTCATTTTGATGTTTTTTTAATTATTTCACAAATAGTGCCAAAATATTTTATTGGGTTAAATGTGTTTTTAATTTTGCTTTTAATTCTCTCACAATCGTTTTGTAAGAGGCATCTTTTACTAAATTTTTAGTTTCTAAAGGATCTTTTTCGTAGTCGTACAACTCACGTCCTGCAATTTTAGAAGTAGTATAGTTGTTATAACTTCGGTAATTGTTATTGTGCCATTCTGTATACCTATAACGCTCTGTTCTAATTGAGTATCCCATTTTTGGACCTCTTTTATACTGATGATAGGCATAATCCATATCAATAGTGGTAGTTTTATCATCATCCAATAAAGGCACTAAAGATTTACCATCTGTTTGAGCATGTTGTTGCACACCAGCTAAATCGAAAATGGTTGGAAACAAATCTACCAAATTTACAGGATGATGCGATTTTTGGTTTTTAGCAACTCCAGGACCAGCAAACATATATGGAATTCTAGTTGCTTGCTCAAAGTTAGAGTGCTTACACCATTCTGTATGATCGCCTAAATGAAAACCATGATCTCCCCACAAAACTATAATCGTATCATCTAAAATTTTTCTTCTTTCTAAATCATCCAATAATATCCCAATTTGAGCATCTATATAGGATACACAAGCCATATATCCATGAATTAATTCAAGTTGTTTTGCCTCTGGTATTTTATCTCCTACTCTTAATGAATTATCAATGTCTGAATACGCTCTAATTTCACCAAAAGAATGATAGGCAAATTTTGGAGTCCCTTCTGATACTTGTTGAAATTTAGCTAACTCAATTTTATCTCTATCATACAAATCCCAATATTTTTTAGGAGCTACAAAAGGCAAATGTGGTTTTTGAAAACCAACTGCTAAAAACCAAGGTTGATTAGATTTTTCTAAACCATCTAATTGTTGCAAAGCAGTTTGTGTATATAATCCATCTTGATAAGCTGTATCACTTACATCTGCGCTTTCTGTAGAAGGCTTTATTTTATTAAAAACGTATTTTCTTAATTTACCACCTTTAATTCCCTTTGCTTTTGCTTGAGCAACAATTTTAGCAATAGCTTGTTTGGTTTCTGGATTTTGGTAATATTCAAAAGCAGCATTTCCGTATTTAGGGTCATAGTTTTTTGGAATTTGATGTTCAATACTCCAACTTTTTCCATCATGACCAGGTGACGAAGATCCTTTATGATAAATTTTACCCACACCTGTAGTTTGATATCCTTGATTGATTAAATGTTCTGGCATTGAAATTAAATCTGTTGCAGATTCTCTAAAATCGGTATGTAAATCCCAAACTTTGTTGGTATCAGGATTTGTACCAGTCATTACACTTGCTCTAGATGCTCCACAAACTGCATATTGAACGTGTGCGTTTGTAAAAGTCATTCCTAAACTAGCTAATCTATCAAAATTTGGAGTTTTCATTTGTGTTTCTCCATAGTTTGATAACATCGGTTTTAAATCGTCAATGGCAATAAAAAGAATGTTCTTTTTTGCTTTACTTGATGAGTTCATTTTTTTATCAACTGCAACAGTATTTGTATTTTGTTGCGCCTTACAAGCACATACCAATGTAAGTGCTACTGTGAATAATACTATCAGTTTTGTTTTCATATTTTTAAAATATCTAGAATTAGACTTTATAACTTCTTTTTAGTTTAATTAATGGTTTTAAATTTCGAATTTACCAGGTAAAGATTCAATATACTTCTTCAACTCTGCTTTTAATTCTTTTAGCTTTTCAGCATATTTAGGGTCATTGATTAAGTTTACTTTTTCTTCTGGATCATTTTTTAAATCGTACAATTGATCTGGTTCTGTAAAATGAGGATGGTTCATGTATGCATTATGCTCTGCACCACCACCTCCAGGAACCATTTCTAATTGTCCATAAGGATCATTTGGATTATCAGAAATAGCGTGCTCACCAAATGATTCTCTAAATTTAGTGTATTTCTCTAAAGTATCTTTGCGTTGTTCTAGTGTAAGATTCATTGCCCATTTTGGGTATCTAACTGCATAATATTTAAAATCGTCTTTTACAACTGCTCTAGCATACCCCAATTCATGATAAAAAGAGGTTCTACCTTTGTATTCTTTGCCCTCTAAAACAGGCTTAAAACTTTTTCCATCAAAATTAGTATCAGAAGATTTTCCTGCAAAATCTAATAAAGTTGGCAAAAAATCTACGTTAGACACTGGAGCTTCTAAAGTATTCCCTATTTTAAAACCTCCTTTTTTCCAAATAAATGCTTGAGAATTTACACCACCTTCATATAAAGTTCCTTTAAAATCTTGCCCATGATCATTAAAAAACACGACAATAGTATTGTCTAAAACACCTTCTTTTTCTAATTGATTAAATAAAGCTGCAACAGCATCATCTAACCATAAAATGTTTTCTTTGTTTTTACCCTCTAAGCCAGCAGCTTTAATTCTTTTTTGAATAGATTCAACTGCTGGTTGAGGTAAAACATCAGGGGACTCGTCTAAAATTCCTTTTGGAGTAATTCTTCTGTCGGCTTTCCAAGATACTTTTGGTTGTAAAGGTGCATGTGGCAAAGTTGATGCAATGTAAAGCATAAATGGATTGTCTTTATACTCTTTAATAAACTCAACTCCACCTTCTGCAATCCAATCCATATTTTGGTATGCCAATGCTCTTATACCTAACCAATTTGGGTTGTTATGATATAATTTGTCTGCATAATCAAATCCAGATTTTTTAATATCCTTTTGTAATTCTTTATATCTAAATTCTAAACCTTCTTTTACTTTTGGGTCTAAAGGGTCTGCATCTAGTTCTGGTTTTTCACCACCATCCCCCACTTGAGATAAGCTTTCTATTATATGATTTTTACCTACAAAACCAGTTTTATAACCCAAATCTTGAAAATAAGTACCCATGGTTTTTTCTCCAGGAACAATATATGAGTTCCACTGAATAACAGTTTGTCCATCATTTCTTTCGGTAAATCCTGTAAAAGCTTCATTGGTAGCTCTACTTGCATAATTACCTGTTAATGTATTATATCTACTTGGTGTACAAACAGGAGAAACCACTTTCATATTCTCTAACCAAACCCCTTCTTTTGCTATTTTATCTAAAGTAGGCGTTAAGTTTTTTGGCTTACCATTTTCATCTTTTCCTTGCTCAGTATTGTTAAACATCCAAGGATACATATCATCAGCAATAAAAAAGATAATGTTAGGTTTTTTTTCAGTGGATGGTGTTTCTTCCGATTTTTTCGAATTACAACTTAAGACAAAAAATGTAATGGAAGAAAAAAGGAAAATCTTATAAAATTTGTTTTTCATTGGTATGCTAAATTTGATGTGATAAAAGTAGTCTTCACTTATATGAGATAGGTTTCTTCAGCATCTTAATAGGTTTAGATATCGTCAAATCTACTGTAAACAAAGGGATTGCATTAAAAAAAGGCTTAAATTTGATTGAAGTCGAATTTTAGACCTATACCTATATGAAATCCATATTGTTAATATTTATAATTTTCTTGAGTTGTAATTCACAGAAAATATCAGAAGAAAAAAAAACACAAATAAAAAGAGAAATTTCAGTAGTTGATAAAAATGGTTTATTAGCTGTTAAAGGAAATAGAATAATAAACAAAAATGGTAAAGAAGTTAGCTTTGCTGGAAATAGTATGTTTTGGTCCAATGATTATTATAAAGGAAATGGTTTTTATAATAAAAATGTAGTAAAACATTTAAAAGAGAACTGGAACTCAGAAATTATTAGAATTCCTATGACTGCAGACCCAGAGATTCATGATAGTTACATTTTTGATAAAGAAACCAATCAATCTAAATTAGAAACTTTGGTTGACGCTTGTATAAAACTTGGATTGTATGTTATTATAGATTGGCACAGTCATAATGCGCATGATACAGAAAAAGAAGCAATTGCTTTCTTTATAGAAATGGCAAAAAAATATGGGAAATACCCAAATGTGATTTATGAAATTTATAACGAACCATTAAAAGTTTCTTGGGATGATGTTGTAAAACCCTATTCAGAGAAAGTAATTGCAGCTATAAGAAAAGTTGATCCAGACAATATTATTGTAGTAGGAACTCCTCATTGGTCTCAAGATGTTGATAAAGCTTCACTTAATCCAATTGTTGGTTATAAAAACATTGCATATACTTTACATTTTTATGCTGCATCTCACAAAAAATGGTTAATCAATAAAGCGCAAAAAGCCTTAGATAATGGATTAGCTTTAATTGTTACAGAATGGGGAAGTGTAGAGGCTGATGGTGGTGGAGAAGTTGATAAGGCTTCTACCAAAATTTGGATGGATTTTATGAAAAAGAATAAATTAACCCATTGCAATTGGTCAATTAACAATAAAGATGAAGGAGCATCAGCACTAAAACCAAATACGAATATGGATGGTAATTGGACAGATAAAGATTTAACTGTTTCAGGAAAATTAGCCAAGAAGTATATTTCTTCTTGGACCAATTAATACCTAATTTACTTTAAAATATCGTGATCTAATTGTACAGGCGTTGCTCCTTTAAAAGGAATTGCTCCTGTTAAAGCATTAACTACAGCTTTTTGTGAGAATTTATCTAAGCTATAGGCATTAATACCTATAAAAGCATTTTCAAAATAGAAATTTACGTAATATGGATTGCTATACGAAACTGCTATAATTTTATCTTGAGGTAACATTCCCATTGTCCAAACCCCTAAAGCTTCTTTATCTTTTAAAAGTGATGCTCCTAAAGGATTAAAATATCGGTTTTCAAAGGCCACAAAAATTTTGTCATAGTTATCGAAAAAATCCAATTTCATTCCCCAATCTAAAAAACTCGGATTGTGAATAATAGTATCTACTTCAAAACCTTTTTCTTGTAACAATTTTTGAGTGAATTGTAAATCGTTACTTCTGTTTTCATGACTAATGTTTACAATTGCTATTCTTTTATTTTCTGATACTTTTAAAGGGATTTTAGATTTGTCTGTTAACAATGTAACAGCATT
>P_2C_Liq_1_UnCtyDRAFT_1000787_pt1 | contig 13035 bp, 10 predicted proteins | sample Pon2CUnioCityCA_2_FD_10234 | JGI IMG/M metagenome (IMG submission 10234)
CGGGCGATCGCCAACGCATCGAGAGGCGAGTAGACGGTTCGCACATCGCCGCCGGTGGCTTTGACACTGAGGAGGTCGCGATCGCTTCCCGGAACCCGCAACATATCGCCAAAGGAACAGAGAATCACCTCCTCGCGACGGGCTAAATCCAGGGCTTTGTCGATGCGTTCGATAGGGGTGACACAGACGGGACAGCCGGGACCATGAACCAAGGTAATTCCATCGGGAAGGAGGCGATCAATCCCATATTTGACGATCGCATGGGTTTGTCCGCCACAAATCTCCATAATCGTCCAAGGTTGCGTCACGAGGTCCGCGATCGCCTCGGTATATTGCTGCGATAGGGTGGCATCCCGGTATTCACTGACAAACTTAATCATACTTCGCCCTCTATATTGGATAACTTGAATGACAAATCTTTATTTAAGGTTAAGATTTTTTGATTTCTAGCCCTTAACAGTGACGTAACATGGGTCTGAACAATCCGTTTGTGTTTAGGGAGGTCTGATTGTCAGGGTAAACGCTGAGGCGCACTCCTGCTCTCAGGTTAATATAAAAACTCTCCCAGGAAAAGAAATTGTAAATTTTATGAACAGGACTTTAATTTACAGGTTAAATTCCTTATAGTTATCAGTAGAGAAAGGGATTCCCCCAATGCACGAAGTCAGTATCATGGCCCAAACCCTGGACATCGCCCTCAATGAGGCGACACGACAGGGTGCCAGTCAGATTCACCGCTTAACCGTCCGCGTGGGAACCCTCTCAGGAGTCGTTCCCGATGCCCTTCGTTTTGCCTTTGATGTTGTCGCCAAAGATACCATCGCTGAACAGGCAAGGTTTGACATTGAAACCGTTACAGCCCGGTGTTACTGTCAAACCTGTGAACAGGACTTTTATCCCGAGGATATTATTTTTGTCTGTCCCCACTGTGGAACCTTAAGTTCTCAGGTTCTCAGCGGCAAAGAACTCGAATTGTCATCATTGGAGATCTCTTAAATCATGTGTCAAGATTGCGGTTGTTCCGTTACCCCAGCTACTATTCGCATGACATCAGAAAATCAGTCTCATCACGACCATTCTCACGGTCATTCTCACGGACGGTCATTCTCACGAACATCCCCATCACAATCATTCTCACGGTCATTCTCACGAACATCCCCATCACGACCATTCTCACCAGCAAATCAACCTCCACCAAGCGATTCTCTCAAAAAACGATCGCCTAGCGGAACGAAATCGCGGCTTTTTTGCCGCTAAAAACCTCTTTGTTCTCAATATTCTCTCCTCACCAGGTTCTGGGAAAACCGCACTCCTAGAACGCACCTTAATGGACTTGAGCGATCGCATCCCCGCCGCCGTCATCGTCGGAGACTTAGAAACCGACAACGACGCGCAACGACTGCGACGCAGTGGACAACAGGCGATTCAGATTATGACCGAAAGCCTCTGTCACCTCGAAGCTGAGGCGATCGCCCAAGCCACCCAAAAACTCGATTTAACCAATATCCAACTGCTGATTATCGAGAATGTCGGCAATCTAGTTTGTCCCGCCGCCTATGATTTAGGAGAAACGCAACGGGTGGTTCTCTTATCGACAACAGAAGGAGAAGATAAACCCCTAAAATATCCCACGGTGTTTAAATCTGCCGATGTGGTGGTTTTGAATAAAATCGATATTGCCGAAGTGGTGGGATTTGACCGCGATCGCGCCTTGGAGAATATCCGCAAAATCGCCCCTCAAGCGCAAATCCTGGAAGTTTCCGCCCGAACTGGGGAAGGGATAGACCAATGGTATGCGTATTTACAACAGCAGGTTCAGCCTCAGCCTGAACTCGCCGTTCACTAAATAATCGTCAATCGAGCGAATTATGTTTCAGAAATTTTTGGGGATGGTTCTGTTCATTTTAGGAACCTATCTTCTCGGCAAAAATCTCGTCATAACAACGACCTATATCCGGCCTGTTTGGGGAGATGCGTTGGCTGTGGTGGCCTTAGTCTCACTGATGGTGGGAGTTATCTCTCTCCTGTTCTTTTATTCAACAGTAGGTGCCGTCGGTTGGGTATTTATTGGCATTGGTGTAGTCTCTATGTTATTTGCGGGACGGCTAATAATACGACCGACAACAATTTGGTACTTTCTTTTCTCCTTCGCCTCCCTAACCGCTGGCTTAAAACTCCTGACAACAAGAGGACGAATTCGTTTTTAACATGATACGGGAGTTTGACGAGACAGTTCGGGGCGATCGCCTCCACCTGGATATTCAAGGAATTGTCCAAGGAGTGGGGTTTCGCCCTTTCGTCTATCAACTGGCCAGCAACCTAAACCTAGCGGGCTGGGTGAACAACACCGCTGATGGGGTTGTTATCGAAATCGAGGGCGATCGCCCCCAACTCGAACAATTCTGTCAGCGTCTCCTGACTGAACTCCCTCCCCACGCCCAAATCGATCGCCTCCATCGCCAAGAGATACCCCCCCAAGGCCAAACCGACTTCCACATTCAGGCCTCCCAATCCCATCCCCAACGCAAAACCGCCCTGATTCTCCCAGATCTCGCCACCTGTTCCCACTGCATCGAAGAACTCTTTAACCCCAACAATCGCCGCTACCGCTATCCCTTCATTAATTGCACCCATTGCGGCCCCCGCTATAGCATCATCCAAACCCTTCCCTACGATCGCCCCCTCACCACCATGGCGGGGTTCCCTCTTTGCAGCGACTGTCAGCAAGAATACGACAATCCCGGCGATCGCCGCTTCCACGCCCAACCCAACGCCTGCGAAGTCTGTGGCCCCCAACTGGAATTTCATCCCGCCAGCAACCTCCCCCCCCTAGAGGCGGCCCAAACCCGGCTACATCAGGGACAAATCCTGGCCCTCAAAGGCTTAGGCGGAGTTCAACTGTTGGTTAACGCCCAAGACGAGGCCGCCGTTCACCGATTGCGTCAACGGAAACATCGCCCCAGTAAACCCTTCGCGGTGATGTATCCCCATCTCGATGCCGTTCGCCAAGACTGTTATCTCAGTGACAGCGAAGCCGAACTCCTGCAATCTCCCGCCGCCCCCATCGTCTTGCTACGTCAACGCTTATTGCGTCAACGCCACTCTCGCCTCGCCCCCTCCGTCGCCCCCAACAATCCCGATATTGGGGTAATGCTTCCCTACACGCCCCTACATCATCTTCTCTTGCGAGATTTCCCATCGCCCCTTGTCGCCACCAGTGGGAATCTCTCGGGGGAACCCATTTGTATTGACAATCAGGAAACCCTGCAACGCCTCGGGAACATCGCCGATGGCTTTTTGCTGCATAATCGCCCCATCGCCCGCCCAGTGGATGATTCGGTGGTTCGGGTGATGCTGGATACACCCGTGATGCTACGACGGGCCAGGGGATACGCCCCTAGAAGCCTCTCGATTCCTGGATTATCTCAATCAGTATTGGCGGTGGGGGGCTATTTTAAGAATACGGTGGCGATCGCCTTCAACGACAATGTCTTTGTCAGTCAACATATTGGTGATTTAGATAATCTCGCCAGCCGTCAAGCCTTTGACTATACCCTGGCCAAACTTGCTAGTATTTACGACTTTGAACCCCAAGTCATCGTCTGTGACGCCCATCCCGATTATCCCTCCACTCACATCGCCCAACAACTAGCCCAAACCAAGCAACTTCCCTTAATTCGCGTTCAACATCATCAAGCCCATATCCTCTCGGTGATGGCGGAACATCAGTTACAAGCCCCCGTGTTGGGAATCGCTTGGGATGGAACCGGCTATGGAGACGATGGAACCAGTTGGGGTGGGGAACTGTTGCAGATTGATACCTCTGAGGCGGGATATCAGCGGTTAGCCCATTGTCGCAGTTTTCCGCTGCCTGGGGGCGATCGCGCCGCAAAAGAACCCCGACGGGTGGCGTTAGGCCTATTGTGGGAGTGTTTCGGCGAGGATTTGTTGACTAAACCCTCCTTGCTGTCTCTTCCCCCGCTTCAGGGGTTTTCTTCCTCGGAGTTAACACTTTTGCAAACCGCCTTACGTCGGGGGATTAATACGCCCCGCAGTAGTAGTGTTGGGCGGTTGTTTGATGCGATCGCCGCCTTATTAGGGCTAAAACAGGTTCTCAGCTTTGAAGGAGAAGGGGCGATGGCCTTGGAATTTGCCGCTAGAACCGTGAATACTTGTGAATTTTACCCAATTTCCCTATCTGGGGGGGTTTGGGATTGGCAACCGATGCTTTTCGGCCTGTTGGGCGATCGCACCTCGGGAGAGTCTATCCCCTATATCGCCGCCAAATTTCACAATAGTCTCATCGAGGCGATCGCCCAGATGCTGCAAACCTATCATCATCCCTCCGTTCCCATCGTCTTAACCGGGGGTTGCTTCCAAAATCAGATTCTCCTAGAGGGGGCGATCGCCCGGCTGCAACAGATGGGCATCCAACCCTACATTAACCAACAGTTCCCAGCTAACGACGGCGGACTCAGCCTGGGACAAATTTATCGACTTTCCCAATTCTGAGCCAACCCACCCATTGAGTTCCCTTGGCAACGTTTCATAGTTTACCACAAATAACGTAAAATCCCACAACTTTCTTAAGAAAACTGTCATCAATCCCCCAAAAACGGGGGCGATCGTAAAAACTTTTTAAATCCTGTCCCCCTTCTCAGGAATTGGCCCTACCATAGCTCATAAGACCGTAGCGAGGAGGCCATCTCACACCCCAATCCCGCCTCATAATTGTTACAAGTCTTGTCATTGTTTTGCATTTCTTCTAACTATGTGTTTAGCCGTCCCCGGACAAGTCTTAGAAATTGAGGGAAGCGATCCCTTAAACAAAAGTGGAAAAGTCAGTTTTGGTGGAGTTGTCAAAACCGTCAGCCTTGCTTATGTTCCCGAAGTTGCGGTCGGTGATTACGTCGTCGTTCACGTGGGATTCGCCCTGAGTCAAATCGACGAAACCGCAGCGAAACAAACCTTAGCCGATTTACAACAGATTGCGAAATTGGGTTAACAAACGTAAATCTCTCTCGCAATTTACCGGCGTATATCCCATACTAAATTCAGAGGGCAAAAACCCAGAAAAATCATTTTCTCAGGGATTTGGCTGACTACGATCATACGTTAACCTTTTTATAACCTTTAGCCCAAAAAACAACAAGGAGCTTGTTTTTAACCGATCAAGGTTATCCCAACATTAGGCGTCAATTTAAGCCTTCCATCCGCCTAACCCAATCCCCTGCTTCCACCGAGTTTGTGACCTAAACAGCAAGCCATACCACTCCTAACCAACAACAGGTAACCAACAACAGACGTCTCCGAGTTGCCTTCACAAGCTCCCCCGCACTGCCGCTCACCAAGGACAAAGAGCATGAACACTAGCACCTACGCCACCCTCGACGGAAACGAAGCCGTTGCCCGGGTTGCCTACAAACTCAACGAAGTCATCGCCATCTACCCCATCACCCCCGCCTCCCCCATGGGCGAATGGGCCGATGCGTGGATGTCTGAAGGGCAACCCAACCTTTGGGGAACCGTCCCCTCCGTCATCGAAATGCAGAGCGAAGGAGGGGCTGCCGGGGCCGTTCATGGCTCCCTGCAAACGGGGTCTCTCACCACCACCTTCACCGCCTCCCAAGGGTTGCTGTTGATGGTTCCCAACCTCTACAAAATTGCCGGGGAACTCACCAGCGCCGTCCTCCATGTGGCCGCCCGTTCCGTCGCCGCCCAGGCCCTGTCCATCTTCGGCGACCATAGTGACGTTATGGCCGCCCGAGGAACCGGCTTCGCCCTCCTCTGTTCCGCCTCCGTCCAAGAAGCCCAAGATCTAGCCCTGGTGGCTCATACCGCCAGCCTCGAATCACGGGTTCCCTTCATCCACTTCTTCGACGGCTTCCGCACCTCCCACGAAATCCAAAAAATCGAAACCCTCGACGAGTCCATCATTCGCGATCTCATCGATGACGACTGGGTCTATGCCCATCGTAGCCGGGGACTGACCCCCGATCGCCCCGTCTTGCGAGGAACCGCCCAGAACCCCGATGTCTTCTTCCAAGCCCGAGAAAGCGTCAACCCCTTCTACAACGCCTGTCCCGACATGGTACAGCGGGCCATGGACCAACTGGCGCAACATACCGGCCGCCAGTACCAAATCTACGAATACCACGGCGCACCCGATGCCGATCGCGTCGTCGTCCTGATGGGGTCTGGCTGCGAAACCGCCCAAGAAACCGTGGACTATCTCACCGCCCAAGGCGAAAAAGTCGGCGTCCTGAAAGTGCGCCTCTATCGTCCCTGGGACATCGAAAAACTCCTAGCCGCCTTCCCCGAAACCGTCGAGAAAATTGCCGTCCTCGATCGCACCAAAGAACCCGGCGCCAGCGGCGAACCCCTCTATCTCGATGTCGTCTCCGCCTTCAGCGAAGCCTGGGAAGGCACCATGCCCAAAATCGTCGGCGGACGCTATGGCCTCTCCTCCAAAGAATTCAACCCCGCCATGGTGAAAGGCGTCTTCGACAACCTTAGCCAAGACAAACCCAAAAACCACTTCACCATCGGCATTCACGACGACCTCACCCAAACCTCCCTTCCCTACGACGAGTCCTTCAGTACCGAACCCGACGAAGTCTCTCGTTCCGTATTTTACGGCTTAGGGTCCGATGGAACCGTCGGCGCCAACAAAAACTCCATCAAAATCATCGGTTCGGCCACCGACAACTACGCCCAGGGCTACTTCGTCTATGACTCCAAGAAATCCGGGGCCGTTACCGTCTCGCACCTGCGCTTTGGTCCCCGGGCCATTCGTTCGACGTACCTGATTAACCAGGCCAACTTCGTCGGCTGTCACCAATGGACGTTCCTCGAAAAACTCAACGTCCTCAACGCCGCCGCCCCTGGGGCCACTTTCCTTCTCAACAGTCCCTATGGCCCCGATGAGGTGTGGGACCGCCTTCCCCTAGAAATTCAAGAGCAAATTGTCCGCAAAAACCTCAAATTCTACGTCATCAACGCCCTACAAGTGGCACGAGACAATGGTATGGGGGGACGCATCAATACCGTGATGCAAACCTGCTTCTTTGCCCTGTCAGGGGTCTTACCTCGGGAAGAGGCCATCAGCGAAATCAAGAAAGCCATTGAGAAAACCTATGGCAAAAAAGGACAAGCCATTGTCCAGATGAACCTCAACGCTGTCGATGCGACGCTGGACCATCTCTATGAGGTGAATGTGCGCGAGGCTAACTCTAGGGTGCGCATGAATCCCACCATTCCCGATGCCGCGCCGGAATTTGTCCGTACCATCGAGGGCAAAATGTTGGCCCGCGAAGGGGATGACCTCCCCGTGAGCGCCCTCCCCTGTGATGGAACCTATCCCACGGGAACCGCGAAATGGGAAAAACGCAATGTGGCCCAAGAAATCCCCGTTTGGGACCCCGATGTCTGCGTGCAATGTGGGAAATGCGTCATGGTTTGCCCCCATGGAGTGATTCGTGGCAAAGCCTACGACGAGGGAGAACTGGGGAATGCACCCGAGAGCTTTAAGTTCACCGATATTCGCGACAAAGACCCCAATTTCGCGGGCAGCAAGTTTACTATCCAGGTGGCTCCCGAAGACTGTACCGGTTGCGGCATTTGTGTCGATGTCTGTCCGGCGAAAAACAAATCCATGCCCTCCAAGAAGGCCATCAATATGGAGGCGCAACCGCCGCTACGGGAACAAGAACGGGAGAATTGGGAGTTCTTTCTCAATCTTCCCAATCCCGATCGCCGTAACCTCCATCTCGATCGCATCCGTCAGCAACAATGGCAAGAACCGCTGTTTGAGTTCTCCGGGGCCTGTGCCGGTTGTGGCGAAACCCCCTATCTGAAACTGGTGTCGCAACTGTTCGGCGATCGCACCGTTATCGCCAACGCCACCGGCTGTTCCTCCATCTACGGCGGCAATCTCCCCACCACACCTTGGGCTCACAACGCCGAAGGACGGGGGCCAGCTTGGTCCAACAGTCTCTTTGAAGACAATGCCGAGTTTGGTTTAGGCTTCCGCATGTCCCTGAACAAACATATGGGATTTGCCCAAGAGTTGCTACAAAAACTCTCCGGGGAACTAGGGGACAACCTCGTTCAACAGATTCTTGACAATCCCCAGAAATCCGAAGCCGATATTTGGGAACAACGGGAAGCCGTGGTTGGCTTGAAACAACAGCTTGAGTCCCTCAGCAGCCCTGACGCGAAACAACTGCGTAGCCTCGCCGATTACTTGGTGAAAAAAGATGTCTGGATTATCGGTGGAGATGGCTGGGCCTACGACATCGGCTTTGGCGGCTTAGATCACGTCATCGCCAGTGGTCAAAATGTCAACATCCTGGTCATGGATACCGAAGTCTATTCCAACACCGGCGGCCAATCGTCTAAAGCGACTCCTCGCGGTGCGGTGGCTAAGTTTGCCGCTGGTGGGAAACCGGCACCGAAGAAAGACTTGGGCTTAATTGCCATGACCTACGGTAACGTCTATGTGGCCTCTGTCGCCATGGGGGCGCGGGATGAACATACCCTGAAAGCCTTTATCGAAGCGGAGGCGTATGAGGGGCCGTCCTTGATTATCGCCTACAGCCATTGCATCGCCCATGGCATCAACATGACTACCGCCATGAGTCATCAGAAAGCCCTAGTCGAAAGTGGTCGCTGGCTGCTGTATCGCTATAACCCCGAGTTGAAAGAGATGGGTCAGAATCCCTTGCAAGTGGATTCGCGATCGCCCAAGAAAGGGGTGGAAACCTCCATGTACGCGGAAAACCGCTTCAAGATGCTCACCAAAACCAAACCCAAAGACGCGAAGCGGTTGCTGAAAGAAGCCCAAGGCGATGTGGATACTCGTTGGGCCATGTATGAGTACCTGGCCAATCGTCCCCTCACCAACGACGAATAGACCTTCACAACCGTCGGGGGAGCCACCCCATTTGCTCCCCCAGTCCCCCTAGTTTGACGCGAACATCATGGAACTCACCACACAGTATCTCGGACTCAGCCTCAAATCTCCCCTCATCCCCTCAGCGGCAGCTCCATTAACAGAAGACATCGATAATGTCAAGCGCTTAGAGGATGCTGGAGCGGCGGCGATCGTGCTACACTCCCTGTTTGAAGAACAACTGCTCAAAGAGAAATTCGAGTTACACCACCACCTCGAATACGGAACCGAGAGTTTCGCCGAAGCCCTCACCTACTTCCCCGAAGCCGAAGAATACCACGTCGGTCCCCAACTCTATCTCGACCATATCCGCGACGCTAAAGCCAGCGTTGACATTCCCATCATCGCCAGTTTAAACGGTTTTTCCCCCGGTGGTTGGGTCGAATATGCCCAACAGATGCAAGACGCCGGGGCTGATGCCTTGGAGTTGAACATCTACTATGTTCCCACGGACATGAACATGACCGGGGCTGAGGTGGAAGAAAACTATCTCAACATCTTGCGGGATGTCAAAGGGGAAGTTCGCATCCCCGTGGCGGTGAAGTTGAGTCCCTTTTTCAGCAATATGGCCAATATGGCCAAACGACTGACGGAGGCCGGGGCTGATGGACTGGTGTTGTTTAACCGCTTCTACCAGCCGGACATTGATTTAGAGGAGTTGGAAGTCTCGCCCCATGTCCTCTTGAGTACCCCCCAAGACCAACGCTTACCCATGCGTTGGATTGCCCTGTTGTATGGTCAAGTTGAGACGGATTTTGCAGCCACCGGCGGCATTCAACATGGCACCGATGCTATCAAGTTACTCATGGCCGGGGCAAAGGTGACACAAGTTTGTTCGGCATTACTCCGTCATGGGATTCCCCATCTCCGGAACCTTGAACATCAGATGTTGCATTGGATGGAAGAGCATGAGTATGAGTCGGTGCAACAGATGCAGGGTAGTATGAGTCAGCGCCATTGTCCTGATAAGTCTGCCTACGAACGGGCGCAATACATGAAGGCGGTCTCCTCCTATCAGTATGAACCGGAACGGGTGATGTCCTGACCCGCCCCCCTCCGGGGAGAACCCACCCCTAACCCCTCCCAGGAGGGATGCCCGAAGGGCGGGGTGGGTCATCGGGGTGTTTGGCCACCGTCCCGGCAGAACCCACCCCTCCCAAGAGGGGATGGCAACAGGTAACAGGTAACAGGTGGGGGATTCTCCCTCAATTCCGAGTGTCTTAAGACAATCTTCGATTGCAATACAACCTCTGACCGATTGCTTGAGCCTATCTTGTCCTAACTCGATAGGACGTCGTCGCGAGGGATGACGAGAGGCAAAGCCTCCCCCTAGACGTGACGAGGCTGGAGCCTCATCACGAGATATAGCAATAGCAGGGATGGATAGGACAGAAACTACGTAGGGGCAATCTGCAAGTGGCGTGCCCTTTTCCGGCAAAGATTGTCCTAAGCGAACTTCACTTGCTATATGAGATATATTAGACGTGACAGCGGATTCCGGCGGCTTCTAGGCGATCTAACGCCGTCTGGAGGCGATCGCACTCCGCAATCAAACTAACCCGCACATAGCCTTCGCCCCCTTTCCCAAACGCATTCCCCGGCGTCACCACCACCCCCGTCTGTTGCAACACCGTTAGGGCAAAATCCGTTGACCCCATCCCAGGGGGACATTCGACCCACAAATACATCGTCGCTAAGGGTTTACGGACCGTCCAGCCCAAACGCCCCAAGCCCTCAATCAAGAAATCACGGCGGCTGCTGTAGCGTTGCTGCACCTGTTCCAAATAGACTTCCGGCAACTGTAACGCCGTCTCCGCCGCACATTGCAACGCCGAAAAAATCCCATAATCCAAATTCGTCTTCAGAGTTCGCAAGCCCTGAATCACATGGCGGTTCCCCACCACAAAACCCACGCGCCAGCCGGCCATATTATAGGTCTTGGAGAGGGTATGAAACTCCACGCCAATCTCTTTCGCCCCTTCAATCTCCAACAAACTCGTTGGTTGGTAGCCATCAAAGGCTAACTCGGCGTAACACAAGTCATGCACCAACAAAATCGAGTGACGGCGGGCAAAAGCCACAATCTCCTCGAAAAACTCCCTCGGTGCCGTTGCTCCGGTGGGATTATTGGGATAGTTGAAATAGAGCATCTTGGCTGAGTCCGCCACCTCATCGGGAATCTGACTCAAATCAATCAGCCAGTCATTCTCCGCCGAGAGGGGAAGCGAATGCACCTTGGCCCCGGCAATCAAGGGACCGCGAAAATGGGCCGGATAGGCGGGACTGGGAACTAAGACTAAATCGCCGGGATTGAGATAGGCCAACGCCAAATGGGATAATCCCTCTTTCGATCCCAATAGGGGTAACGCCTCCCCATCAGGATCGAGTTTCACGCGATAGCGGCGGTAATACCAGTCAGTGATGGTTTGCCGGAAACTACCAGTTCCTTCAAAGGGCGGATAGCCGTGATTGGCAGGATTTTGCAGGGCTTGGATGGCTGAGTCAATCACCGGTTGGGGGGTGGAACCGTCGGGATTGCCCATCCCCAAATCAATCAAATCCAAACCCTGTTCTCGCGCACGGGCTTTCAATTCATCCAGACGCGCAAAAACATAGGGGGGTAATGCTTGCACCCGCTCTGCAGGGCTAATCCAATCCAGTACCATTGAGTTTGAGGGAGGAAGACACAGACCTTTTACTCTATCAGGTTTTAGCAGTTATGGTTGACCATGGAAGCGTCAGTGGTGACCGCCAGAGAGTAGCCTACGGTGGTTGACACCATCGCCGCCATGACTTGGGCGGGTTCGACGGGGAAGGGCAGATGATGAATGTCGGAGTTGGGGCTACAGGCAAATTCGGCGGCTTGCTGAAGTTGGCCCAGGGAAATCTCTCCTAAGCCTAAATCGGCCAGGGTTTGGGGCAGACCAATTTCTCGGTAAAAGGTCAACAATTGCTGACGGGCGGTGGCGGCGAGTTGGTTATGTTGGACAATTTCTTCGAGTCGCAGTTGTACGAGAATCCCATAGGCGACTTTTTCGCCGTGTATGGTCTGGTGGCAGTCGCTCAGATGGGTGAGGGCGTTATGGACGGCATGGGCGGCCACGGTGCGACATTGAGCGCCCCCTAAGCCGCCAATAACCCCCGCTAGGAGAACGCTGGCATCGACCACTTCCCGCCAGACGGGGCTACCGGGTTCGGCCAGGGCGGCGGCGGATTTTTGTAGGAGTAAGTCTCGTAAGACGCGGGCCTGTTGGACGGCGGCGACAATGAGGGTTTGGTCGGAACTGCCGCTACTGACGGAGGCTTCGTACCATTTGGCGAGGGCATCGCCAATGCCGGCGACGAGGGTGCGGCGGGGGGCGGTGCGAATGAGGGCGTAGTCGAGAACGAGGAGGTTTGGGCAGACGGGGAGGGGAACGTCGTAGCGAAAGGCGCCTTCGGGGGTGTAGACGTTAGAAAGGGCAGTCCAGGCGGCACAGGTGGCGGCTGAGGTGGGAATGGTGACGACGGGAACTTGGCAGCGATAGGCGAGAAGTTTGGCGGTATCTAGGGCTTTACCGCCGCCAATGCCAATCACCACATCGGCTTGATGTTGGAGGAGGGCGTGTTTGAGGCGATCGAGGTCGGCTTCGTCGCAGTCGTGACCGTAGGAGTGGGTCGATGGGGTAAGCTGGTTTTGGTCGAGCTGGGGTTGGATTTGTTGTGTGGCCAGGTTGAGGGTGCGATCGCCGGCCACGAGAAAGGGCCGCTGTCCCAGTTGGGCAATGCGTTGGGCGGCTTCGGGCAGGATGTTCTCGCCTCGCAAGGTTTGGGCGGGGGCGACGTTGAGGGTGATCGAAGGGCTGGCGGTTTGAGTGAGTGAGTCTTTTATCGTTTTCTATGAGTTTAGATCAGCAAATTCAAACCCTGATTGACAATGCGCCCCAGGATGGTTCGACGCCGGGGGCGATCGCGGCGATCGCCCCGGTTCTTAAAGCCTTCGCTGAACGTCTACGTCATCAGCAATACTATATTCTACAAACTCCTGATGGCAATTGGTTGATGACGACGTTGAGTAATCGTCTCAATGCTGATTTGGAAAA
>P_2C_Liq_1_UnCtyDRAFT_1000788_pt1 | contig 13022 bp, 10 predicted proteins | sample Pon2CUnioCityCA_2_FD_10234 | JGI IMG/M metagenome (IMG submission 10234)
GAAGCATATTGTTCTACCTTTTTTAACGCTTTTGCTTTGTCGTTACAAGAGGTAAAAACAATGATTATCAAAAAAAACACCCACTTTACTATTTTCATTTTTTAGAATTTTAGCTAAAATACAAAAAATCAAAACCTAAAAAATTGAAATCTAAAAAGGATTGTTTTATATTTGAGAACAATCCTTTTTTTATTTTGATGAAATACGAAAACACTTTAGAATTTGCCCAAAATTTAGATATGGCAGACAGCTTGTCTTATTTACGCAATCAATTCCATATCCCAAAAGATAAAAACGGAAACAATTGGTTGTATTTTACGGGGAATTCTTTGGGATTGCAACCAAAATCAACCAAAAATTACATCAATCAAGAATTAGAAGACTGGGCAAATTTAGGGGTAGAAGGTCATTTTGAAGCCAAGAATCCGTGGTTACATTATCACGAATATTTAACAGACAAAATGGCAAAAATAGTAGGTGCAAAACCTATAGAAGTTGTGGTGATGAATACCTTAACAACAAATTTACATTTGTTAATGGTATCATTTTACAGACCCACAACAACAAAATATAAAATTGTGATAGAGAGTGATGCTTTTCCTTCAGATAGATATGCTGTACAAAGTCAATTAAAATTTCACGGTTTTGCTGAGGATGATTTGATAGAATGGAAACCTAGAATCGGAGAAGAATTATTACGAATTGAAGATTTAGAAGAAATTGTGCATCATCAAGGTGATGAAATAGCAATGCTTTTAATTGGTGGCGTAAATTATTACACAGGTCAGTTTTTAGATCTCAAAAAAATTGCAGAAATAGGACATTCAAAAAACTGTATTGTCGGAATTGATTTAGCACACGGAGCAGGAAATGTACAACTCAATTTACACGATTCTGGTGTAGATTTTGCAGCTTGGTGCACGTATAAATATTTAAATTCAGGTCCAGGAAGTTTGGCAGGTTTATTTGTGCACGAAAAACATTCAAAAAATAACGAAATTCCACGTTTTGCAGGTTGGTGGAATCATAACAAAGCAACTCGTTTTAATATGCGAATGCCTTTTGATGTCATGGAAGGTGCAGAAGGTTGGCAATTGTCTAATCCGCCAATATTATCGATGGCAGCCATAAAAGCTTCTTTAGATTTATTTGATGAAGTTGGTATGGATGCTTTACGTCAAAAATCAGAAAAGTTAACAGGTTATTTCGAGTTTTTAATCAACCAAATTAGCTCTGGTGATATAAAAATTATCACCCCAAAAAACCCAAAAGAAAGAGGCTGTCAATTATCCATTCAAGTAAAAAATGCTGATAAAAGTTTACATCAAAAATTAATGGAACATCACATTATTACAGATTGGCGAGAACCAGATGTAATTCGTTGTGCACCAGTGCCAATGTATACTTCTTTTGAAGATGTTTATCAAATGGTTTCTATTTTGCAAACTCTTTTGTAAAATAGAAAAGCTGAATTTATTTCAGCTTCTTTTTAAGTAAAAAAAATAAAATAAAGAAATTTGAAAAATAAAGACTTGAATAAAAACGCCAAAGTCCTCCCTTTTGGGGAGGATTTAGGAGGGGCTATTTTAATTATCGGAGCAGGACTTTGTGGCTCACTTTTAGCATTAAGACTCGCTCAAAGAGGCTACAAAGTAGAAGTCTACGAAAGCAGGCCCGATTTGCGAAAAGTAGATATTTCTGCAGGACGATCTATAAATTTAGCATTATCAGACAGAGGTTTAAAAGCCTTACGTTTATGTGGAATGGAAGAAAAAGCAAGAGAAATTTGCATACCAATGTATGGCAGATTAATGCACGATAGAGAAGGCAATACTTTTTCATCAAACTATTCTGGGAGAGAAAATGAATACATTAACTCCATTTCAAGAGGCGATTTAAATGCTCTTTTATTAGACGAAGCCGAAAAACACGAAAATGTAAACATTCATTTTAATTCTGGTTGTAAACGTGTTGATATCGAAAATAAAATTGCACATTTTAAAAGCTATGATACTAACGAAAAATTTGAAGTAAAAGCCGATGTTATTTTCGGAACAGATGGCGCTGGTTCGTCTTTGCGAAAAAGTTATATGTTAGAACGTAAATTTTTATTCAGTTATTCTCAAAATTATCTAAATCACGGGTATAAAGAATTAGAAATTCCTGCGGATGCAAACGGAACTCATCAAATTAGCAAAGGACATCTACACATTTGGCCAAGAGGCGATTTTATGCTCATAGCCTTACCAAATATGGATGGTAGTTTTACAGTAACGCTCTTTTTAAGTTATGATGAAGGTGAGTATAATTTTAACAATTTAACATCCGAAGAAAAAATAACCGAGTTTTTTGAAAAAGAATTTCCAGATGCATTGGGGTTAATTCCTAATATTTTAGAGGAGTTTACAAACAATCCAACAGGACCTCTGGGCACCGTAAAATGCAATCCTTGGTCGTATCAAAATAAAACCATTTTAATGGGCGATTCTTGTCACGCAATTGTGCCTTTTTACGGACAAGGAATGAATGCTTCCTTTGAAGATGTGGTGGTTTTTGATGAAATCCTCTCTCACTTCGAGGGCAGTGGAGCAATCTTTGATTGGGAACCTGTATTTAAAGCCTATCAAAAAACAAGAAAAAAAGATACAGATGCTATTGCAGATTTAGCGATTGATAATTTTTATGAAATGCGAGATCACGTAACAAATCCTTTGTTTAAAGAAAAAAGGAAACTCGAAATGGATCTTGAAAAGACCTTTCCAAATCAATATTCATCTAAATATTCTTTGGTTACTTTTAATTCAACTATTGGGTACAATGAAGCAATGAAAAAAGGTAGAGCGCAAGACAAGGCGCTATTAAATTTAATTGCAGATGATGAAGTGCATACGCATTTAGATATGACAGAAGATGAACTAAAAGTTATTTTAGAGAAAGTTGTAGAAGAAACAAATAACATTTTAGAGGAAGATAAAATAGCAGGATTATAATAGAACCTCGCAGGTTTTCAAAACCTGTGAGGTCTAAAAGTAAGAAAATGAAAAAATACATCATTTTACTACGAGGCATTAATGTATCAGGAAAAAATAAAATCTTGATGGCAGATTTACGAGATTTATTGAACAATTTAGGCTTTCTAAATGTGCAAACTTATATACAAAGTGGAAATATTATTTTAGAAAGTGATAAGAGTAAAATAGCAGTTTGTGAAATTATAAATAAGGGAATTTTATCAAAATTTGGATTTGACATCCCTGTTATTGTAAGAACTATTTCTGAATGGAAAAAAGCGATAGAAAATTATCCATTTCCAACAGGAAATGAAAAAATAGTTGCTTTTGCATTTTTAAACAAAGTATCAAAAGAAACAGAAATTGAAGTCAAAAATATTGGAGAAGACAAATACAAGATTGTTAATGATATAGTTTATTTATATTGTCCATCTGGTTTTGGAAAAACAAAATTGACCAACAATATTTTTGAAAAAAAATTAAATGTAGTTGCAACTTCAAGAAATTTAAGAACTACTTTAAAGTTATTGGTAATAGCAAAAGACCTCATAGGTTTTTCAAAACCTGTGGGGTCTGTAAAATAGATAAAAATGAAAGAAAAAAACGTAACACCAAGAGGCGCATATCCACACGTAAAAGTAGTAGGAGATTTTATTTTTGTTTCAGGAACAAGTTCTAGAAAACCAGATAATACGATAGCAGGAGTGGTTATTATAGATGAAATGGGCACCAAAAAATTAGATGCTTATTTGCAAACAAAGGCCGTTTTAGAAAATATCGATAAAAACCTTAAAACGGTTGGCGCAAGTTTAAAAGATGTAGTTGATGTATCATCATTTTTAGTAAATATGAATGATTTTGCAGATTACAATAAGGCCTATGCCGAGTTTTTTGAAAAAGAAACTGGCCCAACAAGAACCACAGTTGCTGTGCATCAATTGCCACATCCAGATTTGGTGGTGGAGATTAAAGTGACTGCATATAAGAAACAATAAATGATTAAAGTTAATTAAAGAAATATGTATTCAATACTAACAACTACCCAATGAAAACACTGAAACTACTTTTAATTTGCTTACTTTTTATACCATTAACAAATAATGCACAAAAGAGAAAAAAGAAAGGAAAAGAACCTGTAATAAAAATTACAGATTCTTTGTTTCACGGATTAAAATGGAGAAATATTGGTCCTTTTCGTGGAGGAAGAAGTGTAACTTCTACTGGAGTTATTGGGCAGCCACATACCTATTATATGGGGTCTACAGGAGGTGGAATTTTTAAAACTACAGATGATGGTATTACTTGGAAAAATATATCTGACGGATTTTTTAAAACAGGTTCAGTTGGCGCAATTGCAGTTGCTGAGAGTGATATTAATATTGTAGTTGCTGGTATGGGTGAACACGCAGCACGTGGTGTCATGACTTCTATGGGAGATGGCGTGTACAAATCTATGGATGCAGGTAATACGTGGGTGCATCTAGGTTTAGAGAAAACACGTCATATTTCTGATGTTATTATTCACCCTACAAATCCAGATATTATTTATGTAGCTGCACAAGGTGCGCAATATGCTTCCTCTGATGAAAGAGGAATTTATAGAACTACGGATGGAGGCGAAAATTGGGAAAAAGTATTGTATGTAAATGATTTAACAGGAGCTTCTTCTTTATCTATGGATATGAATAATCCAAGAATTTTATATGCTTCTATGTGGCAACATAAACGTTATCCTTGGTATATGGAATCTGGAGGAGAACATTCAGGACTCTATAAATCTATTGATGGAGGAGATACTTGGCAAAAAATGAAAACAGGTTTGCCTAATGCTTTTGGGAAATCAGGAATTTCCGTTTCAAGAGCAAATTCAAAAAGAGTATTCGCTGTTATTGAAGCAGAAGGAGAAAAAGGTGGCGTTTATCGTTCTGATGATGCTGGTAAAAAGTGGAAGCAAGTCAATAGCAATCGTGTTAATATTGCTAGATCTTGGTATTATATGGAGATTTTTGCTGATCCTCAAAATGAAAACGTAGTGTACGTTTTAAATGCGCCAGTAATGAAATCTATTGATGGAGGAAAAAGCTTTTCCAATATTCCTGTACCTCATGGAGACAATCATCATCTTTGGATTAATCCCTATGATAATAAAAATATGATCAATTCTAATGATGGTGGCGTAAACATTTCATTTAATGGAGGAAAAAGTTGGAGCTCTCAACAAAACCAATTGACTTCTCAATTTTATAGAGTAATAACAGATAATTTAGTTCCATATCATGTTTACGGTGGTCAGCAAGATAATTCGGCAATTGCAATTGCGAGTAGAACTAATGATGGCGGAATTGATTGGAAAGATTGGTATGCTGTTGCAGGTGGAGAAAGTGCATTTATCGCCTTTGATCCAAATAATCCAGAAACTGTATATGGTGGAACTTATCAAGGAAATATTAGTAAGTGGACCAAATCATCTAGAGCACAAAAATCAATAAAAGAATATCCAGAATTAGGCTTAAGTATAGCTCCAAAAGATGCTAAATATCGATACAATTGGAATGCACCAATAATAACATCACCACATAATAGAAAGACCATTTATCATGCAGGAAATGTGGTTTTTAAAACGTCTGATGAAGGAATTAGCTGGACAAAAGTCAGTCCTGATTTAACAAAAAATGAAAAAGATAAACACGGTCCTGGAGGTGGACCTTATACTAATGAAGCTGCAGGTGGAGAAAACTATAATACCTTAACAGCTCTAGTAGAATCACAACATAAAGAAGGGGTTTTATATGCTGGGAGTGATGATGGTTTGATACACATTACAAAAAATGGTGGTGCAACCTGGCAAAATATTACACCAAAAGAAATACAGGATGGAATTATAAATAGTATTGATATTTCTGAACACGATCCTGCAACAGCATATATTGTAGTGATGAGATACAAATCTATGGATTTGAACTCTTACATTTTTAAAACCAATGATTATGGACAGTCGTGGACTAAAATTGTAAACGGTTTAAATGATCCAAATGGTTTTGCAAGAGTGGTAAGAGCAGATAAAAAACGCAAAGGTTTGTTGTACGCCGGAACCGAAACAGGATTATATGTTTCTAATGATGATGGTGCTTTTTGGCAAAGATTAAATCTAAACTTTCCAGTAGTTGCTATCAACGATTTAATGATTCAAGATAACGATTTGGTCGCAGCTACTTCGGGTCGTGGATTTTGGATTTTAGATGATTTAGGGGCATTACAAAATATGGATTCAGATGATAAGAACCTTAAAATCTTTAAACCTAAAGATACGTATCGATTTTTTGGAGGACAATCTAAGGCAGTTGGTCAAGGTCAAAATCCAAAAAGTGGAGTTACGTTTGATTACTATTTGGGCAAAGATGCAGATACTTTACTTTTAAAGGTAGACATTTTACAAGATTCAAAAATAATTAGAACCTTTACCAATAAAAAACCAAAAGAATTTAAATCTTGGCCAGGAGGACCTTCTATGCCTCAAATTTTACCTTCAAAAAAAGGTTACAATAGATTTACTTGGGATTTTCAAAGAGAGGCAATTCCATCCATTAACAATGTCTTTGTTTTTGGAGGTCATGCAGGTTCAACTGTTGCGCCAGGTAACTATACATTACGCTTAACTGTGGAGCAAGAAAGTTCAGAAACTGAAGTGATTATTTTACCAAATCTTACAATTAAATCACACCCAGAAGATTTTAATGAACAACAAAAAATGCTAGTGACCATTGATGATATTTTAATAGATATGCACAGTTCTGTGAATCAAATGCGTTCTGCAAAAAATCAATTGAATCATTATGCCAAACTTTTAAAAGATAAAGATGACAGCAAATCACTTGTAGAAAAAGGAAAAGCCTTATTGAAGCGAATCAATAGTTGGGAAAAAAATTTGATACAAGCAAAACAGAAAACATTTCAAGATGTAATTAACTTTAATAATAAATTGAATGCCCAGTTAATTCAATTGAAAAGCTATATAGATCAGGAAAATCCTAAAGTAACGAAAGGAGCAAAAGAGCGATATAACGATTTAATTAAAGATTGGGAAGTATATAAAAAAGAACGAGATTCTATTATGAATTCAGATATGAATGCTTATAATGATTTGTATAAATCACTCAATATACCAGCATTAATAATGGAAAAGAATTGAAATTAAAAGGCAATGTATAAGAAATAATAGATGCTAAAATTCTTTAAAAAAAATCAAAAGACGTTCCCTTAAAAATATGGAACAAATGAATAAAATTTTAAATATAAATGAAGATCAATAAATTTTTTAAACAACAAAGAAATATTTTTATCATCTTTTTTTTATTGGTAAGTTCTTTATTCGCCCAACAAAATTGGGACACTCAAATTGATGCTAAATTATTAAGTGTTATACAGCATCATAAAGAGTTCGTAAGCATTCCCAATTTACCAGAAAATGTCCAAAATATGTATAAAAACATTGCTTGGGTAAAAAATAAGTACGAAAAAGTGGGGTTTACTTTTCAAACACTAGCATCATCAACATTACCCGTTTTATTTGCACAACGTGATGTAGATCCGTCTTTAAAAACCGTTTTATTTTATTTTCATATTGATGGACAAGCTGTAAATCCTGATGCTTGGCATCAAGAAGATCCTTTTGCACCTGTTTTAAAAGAGCAATCTAAAACCGGTGATTGGAATGCGATTCCTTGGGATAATCTAAACCAAAAAATCAATGACGAATGGCGCATTTTTGGAAGAGCAGCTGCAGATGATAAAGCACCCATTGTAATGTTTTTATCGGCTTTAGAGTTGTTACAAAAAGACAATACAAAACCGAATTTTAATATTAAAATTATTTTTGATTTAGAGGAGGAATATGATTCCAATGGATTTTTATCAACTTTAGACAAGTATAAAAGTATTTATGCATCAGATTATATGATTATTATGGATGGTCCTGCTCATAATTCCAATCAACCTACATTAACTTTTGGCTGCAGAGGAATTGCAACGTGCAGCATTACCACTTACGGCTCTAAATTACCACAGCATAGTGGTCATTATGGCAATTATGTATCTAATCCTGTTTTTAGTTTGTCTAGATTACTAGCCAGTATGAAATCTGATAATGGTAACGTTTTAATTGAGGGGTATTATGATGGAGTTAGCATTTCAGATGAGGTAAAAGCAATTTTAAATGCTGTTCCAGATGATAAAGAATTGATTAACCAATCCTTAGTCATTTATAATGAAGAATCAGTTGGTGCTAATTATCAAGAAGCTTTGCAATTTCCCACATTAAATGTGCGTCAAATAGGAACTTCTTGGAAAGGAAAAGGTTTAAAAACGGTGATTCCTGAATATGCTACTGCAGATATTGATGTTAGGTTAGTATCTGAAACTGATGGAAAAGTACAATTAGAAAAGATAAAAAATCACATTAAAAAACAAGGTTTTTTAGTTTTAGATAGAAAACCCACAGATCAAGAAAGATTATCCCAAAAAAAAATAGTAACCTTTAAAGCAAACTCTGGAGTTAACGCATTTCGAACTCCTTTAAATTCTCCTTTTGGAGAAAAATTAAGAGACGCATTAACTACTACATTTAATGAAAAACCCGTAAGCATAAGAACTATGGGAGGCACAGTGCCTATTATTCCTGCGATAAATAAGTTGAAAATTCCTGCTATAATTATTCCAATGGTGAATATGGATAACAATCAACATAGTCCAAACGAAAACATAAGAATAGGCAATATTAGACAAGGCATTAAAATTTGTTTGTCCGTTTTAAGTACAAGGTTTTAGTATGGCAATGATAAAAAACTACATCAACGGAAAATTCATAAACCCAATTCAAGATAATTGGTTAGACAACTATAATCCTGAAATAGGTGAAGTATATGGTCAAATTCCAAACTCAACTAAAGAAGATGTAGAAAAAGCATACAAATCTGCGGCAAAAGCATTTCCAAAATGGTCTAATACCACTTTAGAAGAAAGAAGTAGAATTCTCCTAAAAATATCAGACTTATTAGAAGAAAATTTAGAACGATTTGCAGCAGCAGAATCTAAAGATAATGGCAAGCCACTTTCTTTAGCCAGAGAAATTGATATTCCAAGAGCTGCCAGTAATTTTAGATTTTTTGCAAATGCGATAAGTCAGTTTGCATCAGAAGCACACGAAAGTGTTGGTTTAAATGCTGTGAATTTTACCTTGCGCCAACCTATAGGAGTTGTAGGTTGTATTTCTCCTTGGAATTTACCTTTATATTTATTCACCTGGAAAATTGCGCCAGCAATAGCAGCAGGCAATTGCGTAGTTGCAAAACCAAGTGAAATTACCCCAATGACAGCTTATCTATTAGGTGAAATTTGCAACGAAGCAGGTCTTCCAAAAGGTGTTTTAAATATTGTTCACGGACTGGGTAAAACCACAGGTCAAGCTATTGTTGAGCATCAAAATATAAAAGCCATTTCGTTTACGGGAGGTACAAAAACAGGAGCGCATATTGCCAGAATTGCAGCACCAATGTTTAAGAAATTATCCTTAGAATTGGGAGGGAAAAACCCAAATATCATTTTTGCAGATTGCGATTATGACAAAATGTTAGCTGCTACTGTTCGATCTTCATTTGCAAATCAAGGTCAAATTTGTTTATGTGGCAGTAGAATTTTGGTTGAAGAAAATATTTATGAGAAATTTAAAAATGATTTTATTAAAAAAGTAGCTCAATTAAAAGTAGGAAATCCATCAGAAGAAAACACAGATTTAGGAGCTTTAGTATCAGTAGCACATTTAGAAAAAGTAAAAAATTATATTGATATTACTGAACAAGAAGGAGGTAAGATTTTATTTGGCGGAAATAAAGTAGCTGTTAAAAATTGTGAAAACGGTTATTATTTACAACCCACAATTATTGAAGTTTCAGATAACAATTGTAGATTAAATCAAGAAGAAATTTTTGGACCTGTGGTTACCATTATGTCTTTTAAAACTGATAAAGAAGCCTTAACTTTAGCCAACGATACCAAATACGGATTGTCAGCAACTTTATGGACAAACAACCTAAATAGAACTATGCTGTTTGCAAAACAATTACAAACAGGCGTTGTTTGGGTAAATACGTGGATGTTACGCGATTTAAGAACGCCTTTTGGCGGACAAAAAGATAGTGGAGTAGGACGTGAAGGTGGTTTTGAAGCTTTACGGTTTTTTACCGAACCTAAAAATGTTTGTATTAAATTCCCATCTTAATCTTCCCAAAGGGAAGAAACTGTTGTGGTGCAATTGAATAATGAATTTTTAATCATAATAGAATAGAATTACAAACACGTATTAAATTCCTTTCCCAAGTTAGGATTGAGCGCAGTAGAAATGGGGAGTGTTAGAGATGGCAATATGAAAACAGAAATCAGAGAAAAAATTATACAAGTTTGTAATGAAAAAATTGCAAAGAAAGGAGATCTTGTAGGATTGTCTTTTTATGCCTTTTTTAAAAATAAAAACGATAATCCGAAATTGTTACTAGAGGTTGCTACTTGGTGGATAGAAACGCATCGATTAAATCATTTCGAAAAAGCAGTTAAGATTAAATCGATGATTGAAAATATAAATTAAAAATTAAGATAAAAGAGAATAGAAAAAAGATTGGAAAGTCTTGGTTCTTGGCTCTTTCTTCTTTCATCTATTTTAAATATGAATTTACAACTAAAAAACAAAAACGCATTAGTTTGCGGAAGCACTCAAGGAATAGGAAAAGCAACCGCAATTTTATTAGCAGAAGAAGGAGCAAATGTTACGTTGTTGGCAAGGAATAAAGAAAAATTACAGTCGGTTGTAGCAGAATTGCCAAATCACAATCAAAAGCATAATTATTTAGTAGCCGATTTTTCAAAACCAAAGGAATTAAAACAAGTTTTAGAAGCATCAGTATTGCAATTTCATATTTTAATAAACAATTCTGGTGGTCCAGCTGGAGGTCCCATATTCAATGCAAAAATTGAAGAATTTGAGAATGCTTTCACACAGCACTTAAAATGCAATCATATTTTAGTGCAAAGTTTGGTTCCGTTTATGAAAACTCAATGTTTTGGTAGAATTATCAATGTTATTTCTACATCTGTAAAACAACCTTTAGATGGTTTGGGCGTTTCTAACACAATTCGAGGAGCTGTAGCAAATTGGTCTAAAACTTTAGCAAACGAATTGGGTGAACACGGCATTACAGTTAATAACGTTTTACCAGGCGCAACAAATACAGAGCGGTTACATCAAATTATCAAAAATAAAGCAGCAAAAACTGGATTGTCAATTGAGGAAGTTTCAAAAAATATGATGAATGCCTCACCAGCCAAACGTTTTGCAAAACCCGAAGAAATTGCGAATGCTATTGTATTTTTAGCAAGTGAGCAAGCAAGTTACATAAACGGAATTAATGTTCCTGTTGATGGTGGAAGAACGAAAAGTTTATAATTTTTTTGAAGCTATTTCCTGCTATTCACTATATCTTTTTTCTGAAAAAGAAAAAAGGATGTTGTTTCTATCTGGGCTAGACTTGTTTGCTTGCTTTTAGAAGTATGAAGTAATAGATTTAGTTTTTATTTACCTTTCGCTAACGGGTTTTGGTATGGAAAGTTGCGTTTTTTAAAACGTAATTTTCCGATGTATAAATTTAAGTTATTTATATTTTACAAACATTCTATTTTGTTGAATTTAGCAATTTTTTATACCAGTTGTTGTGCTTTGTATTTTTAAATCGGAAATCCTTCATTTCGTAATTCCATTTTCTCTTTTTCGTTAAATTTATCTTTAACAAGATTCATTTTTCTGACATCTCTTTTTTTATGCCAAACCCAATTATATATTTCCCCTAAATACTTTTGTCCTTTGAACCATTTTCCCTCTGGATTTTTAACTTTGTCGTATCTGAACTCTTTCCATTCTTGAGTTTTATCTTTTACTCTTGTCCCAACTTCCCAGATTGGTTTTTCCCCAAATCTTAATTCATATGCTTCAATAACTTCTTGGATTAATTTTGGAGACATCGTATCTTTTTTCGGAACAATTTGATGATTAAATCGATTTTTAAAATTTCCTTTTCTTGGATTTTCTCGTTCTAATAAATCTCTTATGAACCTCTGAACTACGTGATCTGTATCTCTGGTGAAATCTTTAAAATAAAAACCAATTTCATTTATTGTTTCACGAAGTTCTAATTTTTCGCCTTTTTTGTTTTTTTGATTGATTCCTGTTAGCCAAGTGCCTAATTTTCTCCCTTTGTAGATATACCTATGATTTAGTTTAACATCTTCTTTATCTATTAAAGCATCTAATAAAATGTCTAACCATTCTTCTTCAATGTTTTTCCATTTTAACTTCCTAGAATCCCCAAAATAAAAGCCTATTTTTTCTAGTTTTTCAATATGCTCTTCTGGGATAATATCTTTAGCATAAAATATTTTCTGCTTTCTGTACCAATTATAACGTCTAGGATTTTCATAATCTTTAGCAACATTTATACTACCAGTAGTTTTAATATAATCTTTATATTCCTTAAATAATATCTCCCAGTTTTCTAAATAATATTCGGTTATTTTATCTTCATATTTGTTGTCATATGAATGATGTTTTTGTTCTTTAATTTCTCCTAATTCTTCAATATTCAGTTTAGTTTTTTTACGATTTTTAAAAAGTTCCGAGTTTTTCTTTATGTGGTCAAAGTCATCATTTGTATTTTGTTCATCATAAACGAAACCAGCTTTAATTAAATCTGAAGGTACATCTTCATTCAATTTTTCGGTATTGTTATCAGTTCCGTTAAGGATTGAATCAAAATAATCATAAAACTGATTCAGAAATTTTTGACTTTGGTTGTTATTTGGATTAAATTCTAAGGCTTTAGTCTAATTTATATATGTCAAATTGATAATATTTTTAAATTCATACCAAGCAGAAAAAGAAGTTGCTATCATTGCTACTGTTTTCTTTACTGG
>P_2C_Liq_1_UnCtyDRAFT_1000790_pt1 | contig 13011 bp, 10 predicted proteins | sample Pon2CUnioCityCA_2_FD_10234 | JGI IMG/M metagenome (IMG submission 10234)
TCCCTGTAACGCAAGAACTTGGCAACGCGATTGCAAATCTTCCCGCGCACGCACCTGCATTCCTCCTTTCTGAATATGGGAAACCATTCTCCGTCGGTGGTTTCGGCAACTGGATGCGCAAAAGGTGTGACGAGGCCGGGCTGCCGCAATGCTCTTCCCACGGGCTGCGCGAGGCGTGTGCACGTCGCTTGGCGGAAGCAGGTTGCACTGTCCACGAAATCAAAGCGATCACCGGCCACAAGTCGGACGCCGAAGTTCGCAGGTACACCGAGAAGTCTGATCAAATTCTCTTGTCGGAGAGAGCGCTGGAGAAGCTGCAAAATCGCGTTTCAACACCGCATTCTGCTAACCACCCCGGCAAGGTTAGCAAACACAAGTGATTACACCATGTATCAAAACAATAATCGGGGAGAAGTGGCAGCCCGTAGGGGAATCGAACCCCTCTTTCCAGGTTGAAAACCTGGCGTCCTAACCGATAGACGAACGGGCCATCCTGTGGCGTGAGCCGCTAACTATGAAAATAGTCAGGTCTGCGCAAGGGGCAAATTGCAGAATCTTCGCGGTTTCCCGTCGAAAAATTCCCGTGCCGCCGCTCAGGCACGGGCGGCGTCTTCGAGGCGGAGCTGCACGCTTTGGCGTCCGCCCCATGTGTTGATCTCCAGCCGTCCGGCCAGATGGAAGCGCGCGCCGCCGTGGCTGTCGAGCGCGGGGCCGAGCGGGCCATCGAACGCGCCGAAGGCGATCGCGTCCAGCGTCGGGCCGGTGCCATCGCCGAAGCGCAGCTTGAGATGGCTTTCGCCGACGCGCTTGGCAAAGGTCACACCCATGTCCGGAAACACATAGCGCGGGCCGGGCGCGCCCGCGCCGAACGGTCCCGCCGCTTCGATCTGCGTCACGAGGTCGGTCGTGGCTGCGCCGGGCATCAACAGCCCGTCCACGTTCAGATCCGCCGGTCCGGCCTGTCCCGCGCCCTGCTTGCCCAACAGTTCGGCCAGCCGCGCCATGGCTGGTTCCAGCCGGTCGCGCGCCACGGTCAGCCCGGCGGCCATCTTGTGCCCGCCGCCCTTGATCAACAGCCCCTCGGAGGCCAGCCGCTGGATCGCGTGGCCCAGATCGACGCCACTGACCGACCGGCCCGAGCCCTTGCCCTCATCGCCGTCCAGCCCGATGACGATGGCGGGGCGGTTGGTGGCCTCTTTCAGGCGCGCGGCAACGATGCCCACAACACCTGCGTGCCAGCCTTCGCCGGCGGCCCAGACCAGCGGCGCGTTCAGGCCGCGCGCCTCGGCTTGGGCCAAGGCCGCCGCCCTGACACCTGCCTCGACCTCGCGGCGTTCCTCGTTGAGCCGGTCCAGCCTTTCTGCCAGTGCCTGCGCCTCGGCGGGATCGACCGTGGACAACAGCCGCGCGCCCAGATCGGCGCGGCCGATGCGCCCGCCTGCATTGATGCGCGGGCCGAGTACGAAACCAAGGTGATAGGCGTTGGGCGCGGTGTCCATGCGGGCCAGATCGCTCAGCGCCACAAGCCCCGCGCGCCGCCGCTGGCCCATCACATGCAGGCCCGCGCGCACGAAGGCTCGGTTCAGCCCGCGCAAGGGCGCCACATCGGCCACCGTGGCCAGGGCCACCAAATCCAGCATCGCCATCAGATCGGGGCCGCGCTGGCCCGCCTCGCGCAATTGCCGCCCGGCCTCGACCAGCATCAGGAACACCACCGCCGCCGCGCACAGATGCGCCAGGTCGCCGCTTTCGTCCTGCCGGTTGGGGTTCACCACGGCAAGCGCGGGGGGCAAAGTCTCTCCGCCCAGATGGTGATCGAGCACGATCACATCCGTGCCATTGGCCGCTGCCAGCGCCTCGTGCGACAGCGTTCCGCAATCCACGCAGATGATCAGGTCATGGGCGCGCGCCAGATCGGCCATGGCGGGCGGGTTGGGGCCATAGCCCTCGTCGATCCGGTCCGGCACATAAAGCGTGGCCGTCAGCCCCATCTGCCGCAGCCAGTCGATCAGCAGCGCGGCGGATGTCCCGCCATCCACGTCATAATCTGCAAAGACAGCGATCCGTTCACCCGCGCGGACCGCCGCCAGAAACCGTGTCGCGGCGGTTTCCATGTCTTTCAAGCTGCGCGGATCGGGCATCAGGTCGCGCAGCTTGGGGTCCAGATAGCCCTCCACCTGGGCCACAGGTACACCCAGCCGGGCGAGCGTCTGACACAGCGGGCGGGGCCGGGCGGTTTCCTGCATCATGGCCTCGGCCAAGCGATCGGCCTCGGGCGTGGGCCCGCGCCAGAACCGCCCTGTCAGCGACTGTTCGACATTCAGAAACCCGGTCACGCGACCTTGTGGCGACAGGTCATCAAGCGCCGTTCCCCGGTCGAGGAGCGTAGCAGCAGGGTCTGTGTCTCGATGAAATCGCCGCGCGGCTTCATGCCCTCTACCAAAGAGCCTTGCGTGACCCCGGTCGCGGCAAAGATCACATCCGATGTCACCATGTCGTCGCGTGCATAGATGCGGTTGAAATCGGTGATCCCGGCCTTTGCGGCGCGGCCACGCTCGTCATCGTTGCGAAACAGCAACCGGCCCCAGATCTGCCCGCCCAGCGCCTTGAGCGCGCCTGCGGCCAATACGCCCTCTGGCGCGCCGCCGGATCCCATATACATGTCGATGCCGGTTGCCTCTGTATCGGCGCAATGCATCACGCCGGCCACGTCACCATCCCCGATCAGGTAGACCGACGCGCCAAGAGCGCGCAGTTCTGCGATGGTGGCCTCGTGGCGGGGGCGTTCCAGCACGCAGACGGTGATTTCGGAGGGGGCGACGCCCTTTGCCTTTGCCAGCGCCTGGACCCGTTCGGTCGGGCTCATGTCGAGCGACACCACGTCCTTGGCATAGCCCGGCCCCACGGCCAGCTTGTCCATGTACACGTCGGGCGCGTGCAGCATGGTGCCACGCGGCGCCATGGAGATCACCGTCAGCGCGTTGGGCATCGCCTTGGCGGTGATCGTTGTGCCTTCCAGCGGGTCAAGCGCGATATCAACGGCGGGGCCGGTGCCACTGCCAACCTCTTCGCCGATATATAGCATCGGGGCCTCGTCGCGCTCGCCTTCGCCGATCACGACCGTGCCCTGAATATCCAGCTTGTTAAGCTCTTCGCGCATGGCGTTGACGGCGGCCTGGTCGGCGGCCTTTTCGTCGCCGCGTCCGATCAGTGGGCGACAGGCAAGGGCGGCCTGTTCTGCGACACGGGCCAGCGCCAGCGACAGAATGGCGTCATCAAAAGAGGTGGTCATGGAAACTCCTGTCATAATGCGGCTCAAGGAGTAGCCGCTCTGCCCTGTCGGCACAAGATCTACGCGCCGCGCTTAGACGCTTTCGATACGCAGCGCGACGGGGGCACTGGCCAGAACCTCCAGCCGGGACATCGCCGCAAGCGCGTCTTCCAGCGCGGCGGGCGCGGTCTTGTGGGTGACGATCAGCACGGGTGCGGTGGCGTCCTTGTGGCGATACTGCCGCATCCGGTCGATGGACACGCCCGCGTCGCCCAGCACCGTGGCCACCTTGGCCAGCGCGCCGGGTTTGTCATGCAGCGCCATGCGCAGGTAATAGGGCACCGCCGTTGCGGTGCTCGCCGGGCTGGCGGCCTCAAGCGAGGTGGCGGGCCGCCCGAAGGTCGAGACGCGGAACCCCCGCGCGATGTCGATCACATCCGCCATCACCGCGCTGGCCGTCGGCCCCATGCCCGCGCCGGGACCGCGCAGCACGATCTGTTCGGCCTCGTCGCCTTCCAGCACCACCATATTGGTGCCGCCGTCCAGCTGGCCCAGCGGGCTTTTCTTGGGCACAAGGCAGGGCGACATGCGCTGTTCCAGGCCGCGCGCGGTCATCCGCGCGACGCCAAGCAGCTTGATCCGGTAGCCCATGTCATCGGCCTGACGGATATCGTCGATTGTGACCTTTTCAATGCCTTCCAGCGCGACACCGCCGAAATCCACCTGGGTACCAAAGGCGATAGAGGCCAGCAGCGACAACTTGTGCCCGGCGTCGATACCGCCCACGTCAAGGCTCGGGTCCGCCTCGAGATAGCCCAGCTGGTTGGCCTCCTCGAACACGTCGTCATACGGCAGGCCAGAGGATTGCATCCGCGTCAGGATATAGTTGCAGGTGCCGTTCATCACGCCCATCACGCGGGTGATCTCGTTGGCGGCCAGGCCCTCTGTCAGCGCCTTGACCACCGGGATACCGCCCGCGACTGCCGCCTCGAAGCGCAGCGCGACGCCCGCCGCCTCGGAGGCGAGCGCAAGATCGTGCCCGTGCAGCGCCAGCATGGCCTTGTTGGCGGTGACAACGTGTTTTCCCGCCGCGATGGCGGCCTCTGTCGCGGCCTTGGCTGGGCCGTCGGACCCGCCCATCAGTTCCACGAACACATCCACATCGTCGCGCGTGGCCAGCGTGACCGGATCATCCTCCCAGTCATAGCTGGCGATGGATACGCCACGATCCTTGTCGCGGGTGCGCGCCGACACGGCTGAAATCTCGATCGACCGGCCCGACCGCGCCGCCAGAAGCTGTGCCTTCTGCCGCACGTTACGGACCACGCCGATGCCGACAGTGCCGAGCCCGGCGATACCAAGACGTAAGGGGGATGACATGGCGCGCTCCGTTTGCGGATGGAAGGAAATGCTGGCGCGGATGTAGCCGGTTGCGAAGCCGCTTGCAACGCGGCTTTGCCGTGGCGCGCGCGCCGTGCCCTCAAGACGGGTCGGGCAGTGTCACCGGCTGTGACAGCCGTGCGCGTGACGCGCTGTCGATGACCGTGCCGCGCAGCGCCGCCGCGCGCCCGCGCAACTTGCCGATCCGCGCGTCCACACGCTGACGGTCGTTGAGTGCGATACGCTCTTGCACCAGATCCGCGCGCAGCGTCTCGGCGGGAACAAGATCGGGATAGGCGGCCCTGCGGGACGTGTCGGCAAACCGGTCTTCAAGCTCGGGAAACTGCGTACAGCCCACGGTCCCCGCCGCGATCAGCAGGGCAAACAATTTCAACATTGAGCGGGACATGGGCACGGGGCACCGGCTCCTTTCGGGGTGATGCCGCTGTCATGCCACGTTCGGGGCCGGTCGGGCAAGCGGGGCTTTGCCGTCCGCGCCGGTCTTTGCGNCGCCTTAAACCTGCGGTCCGCACTCGCCCTCGAAACACAGCTGCGGCGAAAACCGGATCGCCGAAAAGAGCCGCGTGTCGATCACGAAATCGTCCAGCCCCACATCGAAAAGCGGATCGTAATGCGATCTCGATTCCACCAGAATGATTTCCTCGCCATTTTCGAGGATGGGCAAGGTGCTGTGCGCACTTTCGACATCCGCCGTGGTCAGGGCTGTCATCGGGCCGGTCCCGCGCGTGTGACTCCAGCTTATTTCATACTTGTTGTCGGTGCCGTTGAACCGGATCACCGAAATGCGCAGCTGGTTGGCGTTGTTGTCATTCGACATTTCGTTGAACAGGACAAGCGCGTTGTCCAGGTAGATGCCGCTGATCCCCGACGCCGAATTTTCCCGCGACAGGATATCCGCAACGGTAAAGGTCGCTTTTTCGCGCACGCTTTTGTAGCGGTGAACCTCGAAGAATTCAAAGGTCGCTGCCATGACCCAGAACAACAGGGGCAGCGACAGCACCGATTCCACCATCATGGAGCCACGGGTGTCTTCCCAGTATTCGCTCCAGGCAACTTTGACGCGTGCAAGCAACATATCAGATGGGCTCCTGTACGAAAGCAGTCATCGTGACGATCGACGCCTCCCCGCTACTGTCCTTGGTCAAGGCGCTGCCGAGGAATTCATCGGGGAAAAACGGCTCGAACTTGTAGCAGGCTCTTAGCAGCATGACCTGATTTGCGACGCCGGGGGTAAACTCGCGCACGGGCTTGGCCTCGTCGGCCTTGTCGGTGCAGTCCGGCGTGGTGTCCAGGGATTGAAAGGCGAACATGCTGGCCGGTGTCATTTCCAGCTTCAGCTTGGTCTTGCAATCGGCCACCATCAACGCGTTCTCACAGATCAGGTCCTTGATCTCGGCATGTTGCGGGGCCGTGCCGGTGCCAAGCCGCAGGTCGCGCACCGCGATGTCCATGCCGCGTTCGATCAGCGTGTGCCGCATCGTGACAAAGCCCAGTTCCACCGACATGATGATCATCGACAGATAGACCGGAAAGATCAGCACGAACTCTACAGAGGCCGCACCGCTTTCGTCGCGGGCCGTGCGGCCAAGAAAGCGTTTGATCCCGGCAATCATTGTGTCAACCTCAGGGTCTGGACGCTGCCCGCGATAGAGCTGAACGCCGTGGAGATATCCACATCCTTGACATCGTAATAATACGACGACGCGTTTTCATGGGCATCATAGCCTGTGGCACATTTCTTCAAGGATTGTTCCGCGGTGCCGTTCGGCTCGACCATGTAACCGATCGTGTAGATCGTTATGTTGTTATTTTTGGCCGCTGTACAAACATTGTCCATCCGCATGTTCTTTTCCGCGCCGGTTATCCCGTTGTCGAAATACTCGTTATAAGCTGCCCAGTCACCGGTAATACGGCTGAACTCGTATGGTGAAAGTTTGCTCCAGGCGTCTTCCCAAGGCAATTGGGTACGGGAAATAAAGCCCGACATGCTATTTTTCAGATCGACATAGGCGGTTCCGGTCATCCACGACTCGTTCTGCAAATCGTAGTACCAATAATCATCCAGAAACGAATCCAGCACGGCATCGACGGCTGCACCGCATTCGTGGTTCTGCCAGGCACCCGTGTTATTCTTTGGCGTGCCGTTGAAGTGGTTCTCCAGCAGGCTGGCGCAGGGCGGACCGGCCTCGGATACGCTCGCCACCGCGGTTTCTGCCGTGGTCTCAAGGCCGGGTTCGTTGACCCAGGTCGGGTGCCGCAGGTGATAGGCCGAGGTGATCTCGTCAACGGGCTTGTATTCACAATCCCACCACCAGTAATCGCAAAGATATTCATAGCCCGGCCCGTAAAGCCGATAGGTGGGATCGTAGATATAGGCGGCGTAGTCCAGGATCTCGTCCTGGTATTCCACGTTGAACATATCGGAAAGGTCGCCGCGATACGCGCTGTTCTCGGCAAAGAAATAGGATGTGACGTTCTCGCCATCTCCCATCATGACGATCACCTTCATCGTATCGCCGGTGGCGTAATCGACGGGCGTGTTGGCCATGCTGGCTGGCAACGTGCCACTGGTGATCAAATCCGCCGTGACGCTTCGGAAAGAAGGGTCAAGCATGGCCGCGCCCCACTTGATGCCCATGTCGCCCGTCGTCGTACCCGAGGCCGGCAAGGTGTCGATCTTGGTATGCAGGTCCGTCTCGCTTGCCGAGAAGGGCATGATCCGGAACGCTTCGTCAGTCATGCAGGAGCGCCAGTTCCAGTCAAGGTTCTCGAATCCGCCGTAAAGCGATGTGTAGATATTTTGGCGAAGCGGCGTTGCCGAGCCATCGTTTTCCGCCTCGGTGTCGGTCACCAGCCCGGTGCTGTTGAAATCCTCGTCGTCAAGGGCGATGCAGGTCGAGTATTCGTGCACTTCATCTACAAAAAGCGACTCGAACATCTCATCACTGGGCGTAACCGAGGTTGAAAAAGGCACCACCGCCACCGAAATTGCACCCGGATCGCCCGAGTTGAGAATCGTGGTGACGAATGTCTTTGCCGCGCTGCGCAAGTTCTCGATCTTTTGGCCGCTCATCGAGCCGGACACGTCCAGCACCAGCGCGACTTCCAATTTGGGGATGCGCGTTTCAGCCGTGGCCGCCGCGTTCGCACTGAGCGAATCCACCCCGGACAGCTTCATCAGGTAGGTATCCATCGTCATGCTCGCGGTCGCGTATACCTTGGACGCGTTGAGCGTGTTGACGATGTCGCCATCCTTGAACGGGTTGAGGTATTTCGACATATCCGCCTTGGCGAAATAGTCTTTCACGATCACCTCCGGATCCTTTCCGAACGGTGCCTTGGCCCCGGCCAGCACTGCGGAGTCAAGCGTGGCTTGCAGCCGGGCGCGTTCCATCTCGTGGCGCATCGTGTCGATGCCCAGCCCCGCCATCACCATCATGAACATGAAGATGAACATCGTCATGACGATCATCGAGCCCTCTTCATCGCGACGAAAGACGCGCAGCCGCGCCCCGATCCACGCCCGGCGGCGAGCGGCGGACTGATCGGATTTGGAGCTGCTGTGCTCGATATCGAACAAAGAATTCATGTCACACCTCGTTGGACGCAATTTGCCCGTGGTCCGGTTTTCCTCGGTGTCGGTATCAATAATCTGTGTGTTCAAAATATGGCGAAATCAGGAAGAATCGGGCGCTATTTAATCTGAATCAAATACAAAACTCAGATATTTATAATATTGTAGACGTGTCCGGACTCAGATGATGTGACCGCCCCAACGGGGGTCGGTCATATCGGAGATTATCACGGTCGGGCTTGATCTGGCAAAGGATGTGTATCAGGTCCACGGGGCAATCGCTTTGTAGGCAGGTGNCTCGCTGGAATAATTGACACGGTTCTCTCGAAAAAGCCGAACGCCGCGTGCGCGCAGCTCGACAGGGGTATGTGGCCGCTTCGTCACAGGGCGCACCTATGGAGTGATTTACGCTCCGGCAAACACGGGGGCGGTTCACAATCCATGTCGCGTCAGAGAAGCAAGGCAAGCCAATTAACCGGAGTCGGGTGACGCGGGAAGTCCTGCGATTCAAGGTGAAAAAATGCAGGGAAACGTCTTTTTCAAGGCCACGTCCACATCCTCCATAGCGACGGGCAGGCCAAGATCGACAAGGCTCGTCACCCCGTGTTCTTGAATGCCACAGGGCACGATCCCGTCGAAATGGCTCAGATCGGGTTCCACGTTGATCGAGATCCCGTGAAAGCTGACCCATTTACGCAGGCGAATACCTATGGCGGCGATCTTGTCTTCCGCAGCCGCGCCCGAGGCCGTCAACGGCTTGTCGTCTCGGACGACCCAAACGCCCACGCGCCCCTCACGGATCTCGCCGCGGATGTTGAACTGGTCCAGCGTGGCGATTACCCAGGCCTCCAGCGATTTGACGAAGGCGCGCAGGTCGCGCCCGCGCCTACCTACGTCCAGCATCACGTAGACCACGCGCTGCCCCGGTCCGTGATAGGTGTATTGCCCACCGCGCTTGGTTGTATGAACCGGAAAGCGCGACGGGTCTTTCAGGTCGGCCGCCTGCGCGGATGTTCCGGCTGTGTAAAGGGGGGGATGCTCCAGCAGCCAGATCGCTTCGGAAGCCTCGCCCCGCGCGATGGCTTCCGCTCGCGCCTCCATCGCCGCGCAGGCGTCGGGATAGGCCACAAGCCCCGACGAGGTGATCCATTCAACCATGATATGCCGCTTTGCAACGCTGTTCCGGGTCTGCGTCTGGCAGGCTCTTGGGAAATTGTCAAAGCGCATGCATTTTGCCCTTCACAAGCCCCGGTGCATTTCGTATACGCCCGCCACCTACCTGATCACGTGCGGTCGTGGCGGAATTGGTAGACGCGCAGCGTTGAGGTCGCTGTGGGGTAACACCCGTGGAAGTTCGAGTCTTCTCGACCGCACCAGATCGGCATGGAAACCCTGATAACTGATGGGCGTTCCGGCAAATATGCGTCCGTGTGGGCGTGCAGGTGTTATATTCCGCCAATCTACGTACTGACGGCCTTCCCAAGCCAACAAATTGACGGGCGGCTCAGTTGCCCGACGCGGCAAGGGACAACACTGTTGATCCATCGTTACAGCCAGGCACGACCAGGCCAAAGATCCGGGCACCCATTCAAAACGGATTGCAAATCCACATCCCGCGGGAACCTTTTTACCACGTTGATTGATATCAGGTGGCTGGCCCGAACGTGCCGGGTGTTTTGGCGTGATGGTTTGTGCCGAGGCAGGTACGGCGAAGGTCGGCGGCCCGGATGCCGGGCCGCCTCCACTTCGTGAAACGGCTCACAATGACACTTGATACTTGCACCGCCTGCACTTTACGCGGCGCAGGGATGCGAAACAGTGCTTCACGAAATACAGGTTCGGTCGATGCGCGACCAAACAAATCGTCAGGTCGGTGAAAACGGCAAGGAAGAATGGTGCAGGATGATCTTCACCTCCCCGTCTTCTTGCTGTTCGAACCCGAATGTGTATTCCACCTTTATTTCGGCACCGTCCGTTTTGGTGAAATAATAGTTGCCCATGGCCAATGCCACGTCGCCATTGATGATTGTGCCTTCGTTTTCCCAACGGACATCGGTGTAGGGTGCAATTGCAAAGCCGCCGTCCTCGCTGATGCTGCCGCCGACAAAATAGGACATGGCCTCGTCGAACGAGCCCCTGAACTGGTCCGCGCTTGCCAGCGTTGGCTTGAACAGAACGGTATCGCCTTCATACGCGTAAAACTGCTCGATATGCTCGCGCGCGGCTGTGTCATAATCGCCGCCAGCGGTGTGAACCGCGCCAATATTGACGATGCCCTCGCCCCAGGCTGTCTTCAACGCCGTGACGCGCTCTGCTGTGAGAGCAGGCGTGGTGTCTGCGGCGGCCATGCCGGCGGAGACAATAAGAGCGGTTGCGGTACTCGATACGATTGTCTTGAACATTCTGGTTCTCCGTCAAAACGTTTCGCCTCAAACTGGGCATCAGGGACAGGCGAAACGCAGAAAATGTCCCGATGTTGCGTGACATTTCACAATCCCTACAAAAAGGTTTTGCGAAACGCCGCCGTTGTGCCATCTTTCGTGCAATAAAAATGGCTGCCGTTAGTCGATAAAACAAATTGAAAGAATTTTGATCATTGATAGTCTAAAGGCATGAATGAAAACATGCCGCTCCGTCCAAGCCTGCGCCAGCTACAGTATTTCGTGGCCGTGGTGGAAAATGGTGCCTTCGGGCTTGCGGCGCAGGCGCTTTCGGTAAGCCAGCCGAGCCTGTCAAAACAGCTTGCGACAATGGAAGAAGAGCTTGGGCTGATCCTGTTCGAGCGCACCTCGCGCAAAGTGACGCTGACTGCGACAGGCGAAAGGCTTTTGCCGCGCGCGCGCATCATTCTGCAGGAGGCACGTGAATTTCGCGCCATCGCACGTGGTTCCATCGGCCTTTTCGGAGACAAGCTTTCGATTGGTGTGCTGCCCTCGATCGGTGCCTATTTCATGCCGATTGCAAACCGCAAGCTACATCAGCTTCACCCTAATCTTCGGCTTGTGGTGCAAGAAGGCTCGACAATGCAATTGCTGAGGATGCTCAAGGACGGGCGTCTTGATGCCGTGGTTGGCACGCCCACAAACGATCCGGATGTAGTTAGCCAGACCCTGTTTTCCGAAACGCTCTGGGCCTGCGCGGCACCCGATGACGATCTGAGCAAGGAGCCCGGCCAGATCACGCTGAGCGATCTTGCGCAAAAGCCCCTGCTCTCGCTGAGTTCGGAATTTCGCCTCGCGCATATCGTGGAGCGGCTGGCACAGCAGGCGGGCACCCATGTCAGCCAAGAATATCAGGGAGGTAGCCTTGACGCCATTCGCCAGATGGCGGTGATGGGAGCGGGCGTCGCGATATTGCCCTCGCTTTATGCGCTGGCCGAGGCGATCCGCGATCCCAATTTCGTGGTACGGCGGGTCGACCATCCCGAAGCGTTACACGAAATCGCCTTGCACTGGCGAAGATCCTCACCCTCGCAAAAAGACCTGCGCCAGCTTGCAGATCATCTGATCTCGACAAAACGGGAAATCAGGGAAGCCCGGATAGATCCGTTCCGCTAAAGCATGTTGCGCTTAAATCGTTTGGCTAAAAAGGTATTTCGTCAGCCGCCGAGACAAAGCGCGCGACCACCTTCTTTGTGCCAGCCTTTTCAAAGGCGATCTCCAGCTTGTCGCCCTCTATTCCCAGAATCGATCCGTAGCCGAATTTCTGATGGAAGACCCGCTCGCCCACGGCATGGGTGCTCACGGCCTGCGCGTCGATGATCATGTTCCGGCTTTCCTGGGGCTGCGCAACGGGCCGTTCGGCGCTGCGCGCCTGAAGGCGGCGCCAGCCGGGCGAATTATAGACATTGGCCTCTGACGCGCGGGTTTCCAGACCGGAGCCGATACCCATACCGCCCGCAGCCCCATAGCCACCGCCGTAAAGGCCCGGCGGCGTGAGGACGTCGACATGCTCTTCGGGCAGTTCGTCGATGAAGCGCGAGGGCATCTGGCTTTGCCATTGGCCATAGACACGGCGATTGCCGGCAAAGGAAATCGTGCAGACCTCTTCGGCGCGAGTGATGCCGACATAGGCCAGACGGCGCTCCTCCTCGACGCCCTTGAGGCCGGATTCGTCCATGCTGCGTTGCGACGGGAACAGCCCGTCCTCCCATCCCGGCAGGAAGACCACAGGGAATTCCAGCCCCTTGGCGGCGTGCAGGGTCATGATGCTGACTTTCTCGCCCGCCTCCTCGCTTTCATTGTCCATGATCAGGCTGACATGTTCGAGAAAGCCTTGCAGGTTTTCAAACCCTTCCAGCGCCTTGACGAGTTCCTTGAGGTTTTCCAGCCGGCCCGGCGCCTCGGGCGTCTTGTCGTTCTGCCACATCTCGGTGTAGCCGGACTCATCTAGGATCATTTCGGCAAGGTCCATGTGGGTGACGTCCCTGTCGCCCACCAGACGGCCCCAGCGGCGCAGCCCGTCAAGGAGCTTACCCAACTCACCCGCACCCTTGCCGGTGATGCCCTTCTGCTCCAGCAGGATCGCCGCGCCCTCGACCAGCGACACGCCGTTCTGGCGCGCGGTCACCTGGATCTTTTGCTGCGCCTTGTCGCCCAGCCCGCGCTTGGGCGTGTTCACCACGCGCTCGAAGGCAAGATCGTCGGTGGGCGAGATGACCAGCCGGAAATAGGCCATCGCNTCGCGGATNTCCATCCGCTCATAAAAGCGGGGACCGCCGATGACACGGTAGGGCATCCCGATGGTCAGGAACCGGTCCTCGAAG
>P_2C_Liq_1_UnCtyDRAFT_1000791_pt1 | contig 12997 bp, 9 predicted proteins | sample Pon2CUnioCityCA_2_FD_10234 | JGI IMG/M metagenome (IMG submission 10234)
CAAGGCAAGGGCTATGTCGCTGCCGACAAGAACAAGCCCGAGGATGCGCCCATCGGCCTGATCGCCATCGACGCGATCTATTCGCCGGTGGTCAAGGTCAGCTACGACGTGCAGCCCACCCGCGAAGGGCAGGTTCTGGACTATGATAAGCTGACCATGAAGCTGACAACAGATGGCTCGCTGACCCCGGAAGACGCCGTCGCCTATGCCGCGCGCATTCTTCAGGATCAATTGTCGATCTTCGTCAATTTCGACGAGCCGGAATCGGCGTCGCGTCAGGACGAGGACGACGGTCTGGAATTCAACCCGCTCCTGCTCAAGAAGGTGGACGAGCTGGAACTGTCCGTGCGGTCCGCAAACTGCCTGAAGAACGACAATATCGTTTACATCGGCGACCTGATCCAGAAGACCGAGGCCGAGATGCTTCGAACCCCGAACTTCGGCCGCAAATCTTTGAACGAGATCAAGGAAGTGTTGTCTGGCATGGGTCTGCACCTTGGCATGGATGTCGAGGACTGGCCGCCCGACAATATCGAGGATCTGGCGAAGAAGTTCGAAGACCAGTTCTGATCAAAGATTATCTGCCCCGGGCTTGACCCGGGGCCTCGCGGGTCTGGGCCACACGCGAGAAACCACGAAGTTTCGGGTCAGGCCCGGAACAGGCCCCAAGGAGAGCCCGCGACACGCATCGCCGGCCGGACAAAGCAAAACGGCCCGTAGAGGGCAAAAGGAGAAAGAAAATGCGTCACGCAAGAGGTTACCGCCGCCTGAACCGTACCCATGAGCACCGCAAGGCGCTTTGGGCAAACATGGCCGGCTCGCTCATCGAACATGAGCAGATCAAGACAACCCTGCCCAAGGCCAAGGAACTCAAGCGGGTCATCGAAAAGCTGGTCACGCTTGGCAAGCGCGGCGATCTTCATGCCCGCCGTCAGGCTGCTGCACAGCTCAAGCAGGATCAGTATGTCACCAAGCTGTTCGACATTCTTGGCCCCCGCTACAAGGAACGTCAGGGCGGTTACGTCCGTGTTCTGAAGGCCGGGTTCCGCTACGGCGACATGGCACCGATGGCGATCATCGAATTCGTGGATCGCGATCTGGATGCCAAAGGCGCCGCCGACAAGGCACGTACAGCCGCCGCAGAAGTCGAGACAGACGAAGAGTAAAGCTCTGATCCTGGTGCAGGTTCACATGGCCCCCGCTCTAAAGGCGGGGGCTTTGTCTTGTAAAGCGACGCGGTTTTTTCCATATCGGATGCCACCGACTGACAGGGGGTGACCGTGAGGTATCTTGCTTATCTAAAGCCTTCCGCCATTAACCTGGGCCGTCAGCGAAAGGCGGAACACGCGCGACGATTCAGCGGCGCACCGGGTTTCGCGAAAATCTGCGCGGCAGGTTTTTCGCGAAACGCTTTGATCGGGTTCATTCTGGTTGCGCCCGCATGGGCCGATATGCGCGTGCCACAAACCCAGCCCGAGATTGCCATGGGCTTTGTGCCAGTGGTCGAGCGTGCGGCGCCTGCGGTGGTCAACATCTATGCCCGTCGCGTCGTCGAAACGCGCGCCAGCCCCTTTCGCAATGATCCGTTTTTTCGGGATCTTTTCCGGGATTTCGGCACGCCGCGCCCGCGTGTCCAGAATTCGCTTGGGTCTGGCGTGATCCTGAGCGAAGACGGGATCGTGGTGTCGAACTATCACGTNGTGGGTGAGGCGACGGATATCAGTGTTGTCCTGAACGACCGCCGCGAATATTCGGCCAAGGTTCTGTTGTCCGACGAGGAAACAGATCTTGCCATTCTGCGGCTGGACGGGGCCTCTGGCCTGCAAGCGCTGGAGTTGCGCGACAGTGACAGCGTACAGGTCGGCGAGTTGGTGCTGGCCATCGGCAACCCGTTCGGCGTGGGTCAGACAGTGACCAGCGGGATCGTGTCCGGGCTGGCCCGGTCTGGTACGGCGACAGGCAACGCGCGCGGCTATTTCATCCAGACGGATGCGCCAATCAATCCGGGGAATTCGGGTGGGGCGCTGGTGGATGTGAATGGGCAACTTATCGGGATCAACACCCAAATCCTTAGCCGTTCGGGCGGGTCCAACGGGATCGGGTTTGCGATCCCGTCTGATCTGGTGTCGCAATTCGTCGTGCAGGCCCGCGCGGGCGAAACCGCGTTTCAGCGTCCCTGGGCAGGGGTGAGCGGCCAGCCCGTGACCGCCGACATGGCCGAGGGGCTGGGGCTGTCACGCCCCGGTGGCATCATCCTGTCGGACTTGCATCCGCAAAGCAGCCTTTTCGCGGCGGGCATAGCGCCCGGTGATGTGATCACCGCTGTGGATGGCGCGCCGGTCAATACCCCGGCCGAGATGATCTATCACATGTCCGTGGCCGGGATCGGCGCGGTGACGCGGCTTTCCCTGATCCGCGCGGGGCAGGAGAAAGTCATTGAAATCACGTTGAAAAAACCGCCAGAAGTGCCGCCGCGCGCCACGGTCGAAACCTCGCGGCGCAGCGCGATACCCGGCTTGCGGCTGTCCACGATAAACCCGGCGGTGATCGCCGAACGGAATTTGCCGCTGACGATGCGGGGCGTTCTGGTGGAAGACCCCGGTCAGTTTGGGCTGCGCGCGGGTTTGCGCGAGGGTGATGTGCTGTTGAACATCAACGGGGTTCCAGTGCAGGATACAGCCTCTGCCCAGACGCTTTTGTCGGGGCAGGGCGCGTGGCTCAGCCTTGATATTCAGCGCGGGACACGGCGCAGCACCTTGCGATACAGGCTCTGACCCATGGTTGATCTTTTCGACACGAACACTGGCGCGCCTCCGCCAGACACCACGCCGCGCCCCCTTGCCGATCGTCTGCGCCCCCGCGTCCTGAGCGATGTCATCGGTCAGGATCAGGTGCTTGGCCCGGATGGGCCGCTGGGTGTGATGCTGTCGTCGGGTAGCCTGTCCTCGCTTGTCTTCTGGGGGCCGCCGGGCGTGGGCAAGACCACCATCGCGCGGCTTCTGGCGGATGAAACGGATCTGAATTTCGTGCAGATCAGCGCGATTTTCACCGGCGTTCCGGATTTGCGCAAGGTTTTCGAGCAGGCCCGGCATCGCCGTGCAAACGGGCAGGGGACGTTGCTTTTCGTGGACGAGATCCACCGCTTCAACAAGGCGCAGCAGGACGGATTCCTGCCGCATATGGAGGACGGCACCCTGCTCCTGGTCGGAGCGACCACGGAAAATCCGTCCTTCGAGCTGAACGCGGCTTTGCTCAGCCGGTCGCAGGTGCTTGTTCTGAAACGGCTTGATCTGGCGGATCTGGAACGTCTTGCACAGCGGGCAGAGCGGGATCTGAACACATCCCTGCCCTTGACGGGCGCGGCGCGAGAGGCGTTGCTAGAGATGGCCGACGGCGATGGGCGCGCGCTTTTGAACCTGATCGAGCAGGTGGCGGCGTGGAAAACGCAAGACCGGCTTGATACCGATGCGCTGACCACGCGGCTTATGCGGCGCGCGGCCAAGTATGACAAATCCGGCGACGAGCATTACAACCTGATCTCTGCCTTGCACAAGTCTGTGCGCGGTTCTGACCCGGATGCCGCGCTTTACTGGCTGGCGCGGATGCTGACAGGGGGTGAGGATCCGCGCTATCTGGCGCGGCGCATCACCCGGATGGCGATCGAGGATATCGGGCTGGCCGATCCGCAGGCGCAGACGGTGTGCCTGCACGCATGGGAAATCTATGAACGGCTGGGCAGCCCCGAGGGCGAATTGGCACTGGGGCAGGCGGTGACCTATCTTGCGCTCGCGCCGAAATCGAATGCGGGCTATGCGGCCTACAAGGCGGCGCTGCGCGAGGCCAGGAAAACCGGGAGCGAGCCACCCCCCAAGCATATCCTGAACGCGCCCACGGCGCTGATGAAGGATCAGGGATATGGTGATGGTTACGCCTATGACCATGACGCCGAGGATGCGTTTTCCGGCCAGAACTACTTTCCCGACGGTGTAAAGCGCCCGGTGCTTTACACGCCTGTCGAGCGTGGATTTGAACGCGAGCTTAAAAAGCGGCTGGATTATTTCAGCAAACTGCGGGAACGCCGCAAGGGCTGAGCGGCTCTCTGCCGATCCGGTGCCTATGTCGTTTTCTGACAAGTTTTCCGCGCCTTGGGCGGGAACGGCACCGCGATGGGCTGTCGCAGGTCAGGAGGCGAGCTTGCAAAAACTTAATTTGAAAGGGAAATTTTTTTCGCGCTCCGACAAAGAAGACGCTGGATACCTCTGATTTTTCGTGTTTTGCTTACATCATGTCGCAAACAGACCTGTCTGGAGGGACGATAGAACCGAAGCTTTCTAGAAGTCGGCTCAAGACCGGGTTTGGCGACAAAAAAAATTCACAGGGAGACACTATGACCAACGCGAAAGATCAAATCTTGCTGAATCGCCTCGCGGACGCAGCGCGCAGAGGCTCCGTATCGCGACGATCCTTCATGAACGCGGCCATGGCTGCGGGCATCACATCGACGGCTGCGACCGGGTTGTGGACAGGTTCGGCCAAGGCCGCACCGTCCAGCGGTGGCACGTTCCGTCTGGGGGCGCATGACGGCAACACATCCGACAACCATGATCCCGGCACCTATGTGACGTTTTCGATGATCCAGGTCGCGCATACGTACCGTTCGTACCTGACCTTGATCGAGCCGGATGGCTCGCTTGGCCCGGATGTCGCCACGGAATGGAGTGCGTCACCCGACGCGAAGGAATGGACCTTTGTCATCAACGACAGGGCCACGTTCCATAGCGGCAACAAGGTGACGGCGGCGGATATCATCGCGTCGATGAACCATCACCGAGGCGAAGACAGCACCTCGGCGGCGAAGGCGTTGTTGTCGGATGTCGAGGAAATCAAGGACAATGGCGACAATTCGGTGACCTTCGTTCTGGCTGCCGGCAATGCTGACCTGCCGTGGCTGATGACGGATTACCACCTTGCCATCGTGCCCGCGAACGATGACGGCACCGCCAATTGGCAATCGGGCGATGGATGCGGCCCTTACCGGATGACAAATGGCGAATTCGGGGTGCGCTACACGTTTGAGCGGCACGACGACTGGCATCTTGAAGGTGCCTATTTCGACGCGATCGAAATTATCGTGCTCAACGATCCGAACGCGCGCCAGACTGCGCTTGTCACCGGCGACGTGGACGCGATCACGCAGTTGGAGCTTAAAACGCTGTCCCTGTTGCAGCGCGACCCGAATATCGAGATCGACAACGTGCCCTCGGCGGCTGCGATCACCATGCCGATGTTCTGCGATGTCGCGCCGTTCGACAACGTAGATGTGCGCAACGCGCTCAAGCTGGCGATAAACCGTCAGGATCTGAACGACAAGATCACCTTTGGCGCGGCCACGGTGGGCAATGATTTCCACCACTCGCCCGCGATGCCTTATTGGCCCGAAGACATTCCGCAGCGCGAGTACGATCCGGATCAGGCCAAGGCGCTTTTGAAAAAGGCGGGCGCAGAAGGTCTGACCGTGAATATCAGCGTGGCGGACTCGGTGTTTTCCGGGGCGGTGGACATGTGCGTGCTTTATGCCGAACATGCCAAGGCTGCGGGCATCACGATCAATGTCAGCCGCGAGCCGAATGACGGGTATTATTCCGATGTCTGGCTGAAAAAGCCGTGGTGCGTGGTGCAGTGGGGCGCGCGTCCGACGCCGGATGTGATGTATTCGCTGGCCTACAAGGACGACGCCGCCTGGAACGAAAGCCATTGGCAGAATGAGCGTTTCAACGAGCTTCTGCTTCAGGCCAAGTCCGAACTGGACAATGACCTGCGCGCCGAGATGTATGCCGAGATGGGGATGCTGGCGCGCAACGATGGCGGCACGATCATCCCGTTCTTCCCGAACTTCGTCTATGCGCGCCGCAACAATGTGCAGCATGGTGAAAACCTTGCGGCAAGCTGGCAGATGGACGGCGCCCGCGCCTGTAGCCGCTGGTGGTTCGCAAGCTGACAAAGGACTTGTCCCGGCGCGCACTGCGCCGGGACATCGCTGTTTTGCCCGGGCGATAACTGCCCGTTGTGAAACCAATTGCAGTGTCCGGCGTGCCGTCATTCTGCCTGCGTACGGAATACTGACAAGAAACCTGTTCTGCCATCTGGACGCGCCCCCGGCGCCTCCCGGTCCGGCACAAACAGCAGGAGGGATTCATGGGAGACATCTTCAAGCTTGTCGGTAAGCGCCTTGGTCTGGGCCTACTGATCCTGCTTATCATTTCATTCATTATCTTCTTTATGGTCGAACTGCTGCCGGGCGACATCGCCCAAGCGGTACTGGGCCAAGGCGCGACCGAGGAAAACCTGAAGGCGCTGCGCACGAAGATGGGGCTGGACCAGCCCGCCATCGTTCGCTACCTCGCCTGGCTGGGCGACGCGGTGACCTTTGATTTCGGCAGCTCGATCGTGACCGACGAACGGGTGGTGAACATCATCGGTGAGCGATTTGCCAACACGCTTTTCCTTGCGGCCTATGCCGCCGTGATCGCCGTCCCCGTGTCGGTCATCCTTGGTGTGATCGTGGCGCTGTTGCGCAACTCGATCTTCGACAAGGTGGCCAACGTGGTCACGCTGTCTTTCATTTCTTCGCCCGAATTCTTCCTTGGCTACATCCTCATCCTATTTTTCGCGGTCAAATGGGGCATGTTTCCCTCTATCGCGAGCCTAAGCGACACCATGACATTCGGAGAGCTTCTGAACCGGACCTTCCTGCCTGCGCTGACACTTGTTCTGGTGGTCATGGCCCATATGATGCGGATGACGCGGGCCGCGATCATCAACCTTCTGGCCTCCCCCTATATCGAGATGGCCCGGCTCAAGGGCACGCCGCCCTGGAAGGTGATCGTCAAGCACGCGCTGCCCAATGCGTGGGCGCCGATCATCAACGTGATCGCGCTGAACCTGGCCTATCTGATCACCGGCGTGGTGCTGGTCGAGGTGGTGTTTGTTTATCCCGGTATCGGACAGGCGCTGGTCGATGCGGTGTCCAAACGTGACTTCCCCGTGGTGCAGGCCTGTTGCCTCATCTTTGCCGCGACCTTCATTCTTCTTAATCTTGCAGCCGATGTTGGTGCGATCCTCACCAACCCGCGCCTGCGGCATCCGAAATAAGGGGCGGTATCATGAGCTTTTTCGTAATCGGATATTACGCCCTGCTGCTCGTCATTTCGTGTCTGGCAGCGTATTTCAATCAAAAGCGGGTGTTTGTCCTGGTCTTTGGCCTGACGCTTGTCTCTTTCGTGCTCGGCGTCGTGGGGGGCACACCGGCGCTGCGTGCGGTCACGATCTGCGTGGGATTGCTGTTGTTCGCGGGCATGGTGTCCTATGCGTTCCGCGAGTTCCTGATCCAGCTTGTGTCCGATGACATGGCCAAGGAATTGCGCACGGCACCGTTGACGGCGGCCTTTGGGATGTTCGTCATTTTCGTCTATGCGGTTCTGGGGATCTTTGCGCCCTGGATCGCCCCCTATGGCGAGGCAGAGGTAATCGCATCGGCCTTTGCCCCGGCGGATGAAAACCTGCTTCTTGGCGCGGATCAGCTTGGCCGCGACATGTTCAGCCGCATCGTCTTTGGTGCGCGCAATACCGTGGCGCTGGCGCTTGTGGGCACCGTGCTGGCCTTTATCCTGGGGGCTATGGCGGGGCTACTGGCCGCGACCAAGGGCGGTGTTTTCGACGGCATCATGGGACGCATGGCGGATGTGATCATGTCGATCCCGTCGCTGATCTTTGCGCTGTTGATGCTGTCGATCTTTGGCGGGTCGCTTGCGGCACCCTCGACCAGTTTCTGGCTTTTGGTCGGGTTCTTCTGTGTTGTCGGATTCCTTTTCCTGATGGCGGCAGCCGAAGGGGCGCTTGGCTGGGTACTGGGGATCGCGATTGTCGTCGGCGTGGCCGTTGGCATGGGCACGTTCGGCACAACCATCTTCAACGCCTCCGAGGTGATCCTGATCCTTGTGGTCGCGATCATCTATTCGCCACGCGTGTATCGCCTGACACGGGCCGTCGCCGGCAACGTGGTGGTGATGGATTACATCGAGGCGGCAAAGCTGCGCGGTGAAGGCAACTGGTACCTTATCCGGCGCGAGATCCTGCCGAACTCCACCGCACCGCTGATCGCGGAATTCGGTCTGGAATTCTGCTTTGTGTTCCTGCTTATCGCCGGGCTCAGCTTTCTTGGCCTTGGCATCCAGCCGCCTACGGCGGACTGGGGGTCGATGGTGCGGGAAAACGCGACGCTTATCTCATTTGGTGACATCACCCCGCTGATCCCTGCGGCGGCGATTGCGCTGTTGACCGTGGCGGTCAATTTCGTTGTCGACTGGATGCTGCACCGGTCCTCGGGTCTGAAGGAGCAATGACATGAAGTTCAAGAAAAACGACGTCCTTCTGAAAATCCGCGATCTCAAGATCCAGGGCTATTCCGACGAAACCTGGGTCGACATCATCAAGGGTGTCGATCTGACGCTCCACCGGGGCGAGGTGATGGGGCTGATCGGGGAATCCGGCGCGGGCAAATCCACGATTGGCGCGGCGGCCATGGGCTATGCCCGCGACGGGACACGCATATCGGATGGTACGATCGAGTTTGACGGCATGGAACTGACCACCGCATCGGAAGGCGACAGGCGGGCGTTGCGCGGGTCGCGCATCGCTTATGTGGCGCAATCGGCGGCGGCGTCGTTCAACCCGGCGCACAAGCTTATTGACCAGCACACCGAAGCGCCGGTGCAGTATCGCATCAAGAAGCGGCTGGAGGCGCAGGAAGACGCGATCGAGCTGTATGAGCGTCTGCGCCTGCCCAACCCCGCCGAGATCGGCTTTCGCTATCCGCACCAGGTGTCGGGCGGGCAGCTTCAGCGTGCGATGACGGCGATGGCCATGTCCTGTCGGCCCGACCTGATCATCTTTGACGAGCCGACGACCGCGCTTGACGTGACCACCCAGATCGAGGTGCTGGCCGCGATCCGCGACATCGTGGATCAATTCAACACCGCGGCGATCTATATCACCCACGATTTGGCGGTGGTGGCGCAGATGGCCGACACGATCAAGGTTTTGCTCAAGGGGGAAGAGGTCGAAGAGGCCCCAACCGATCAGATGCTGGAAAACCCCAAAGAGGATTATACCAAAAGTCTGTGGGCCGTGCGTAGCTTTACCGTACCCCAGAAAGAGCGCCCCAAGGACGGCGTGCCGCTTATCTCGGTCAAGAATGTCGATGCGTCCTATTCCGCCGGGCCGAAAATCCTTAACGATGTGTCCTTTGACATCTACGAGGGCATGACCGTGGCCGTGGTCGGGGAATCCGGATCGGGAAAATCGACCACGGCGCGGGTGATCACGGGCCTTTTGCCCCCAAGCAAGGGCGACGTTCTGTTCAAGGGAGAGCCGTACCCGCCCAGCTACAAGGATCGCAGCAAGGATCAGTTGCGCCAGTGCCAGATGATCTACCAAATGGCTGATACGGCGCTGAATCCCAAGGTCCAGATCTCGGAAATCATTGGACGACCGGCACAATTCTATTCCGGCCTCAGCGGGACCGCGCTGAAAAACCGGGTGGACGAGCTGCTGGACCTGATCGAGCTGGAACCGGCGAAATACTACAACCGCTATCCACCCGAACTGTCGGGCGGTCAGAAACAGCGTATCGGCATCGCCCGCGCTCTGGCCGCCGAGCCAAGTTTCATCATCTGCGACGAGGTGACATCGGCGCTGGATCAGTTGGTGGCGGAGGGTATCCTGCGCCTGCTGGATCGTTTGCAGCGGGAACTGAACCTTGCCTATATGTTCATCACCCATGATCTGGCCACGGTGCGCGCGATCTCGGACGAGGTCGTGGTGATGCAGCACGGCAAGGTCGTGGAGCAGGGACCGAAGGACAAGATGTTCACGCCGCCGCACCACCCATATACGGATCTGTTGCTGAGTTCGGTGCCCGAGATGGACCCGAATTGGCTGACCACGCTGCTGGAAGAGCGCGGTGTCGACAATGTCGGGGACGCGGCCATGGCCAAGATCGACCCCAATGACAAGAAGGTCGAGGGCAGCAAGCTGTGATCGCGATGGGCTGAAACAGGAAACGGCGGCCTATCCGGGCCACCGTTTCTTTTTGGTGCTGGCATTGACTGACGGTCAGCCGGTGATGGCCATGCCGGACAGGATCATTGCCGCAACGATCGTGCCATAGACGATCACCACGGATTGCCAGGTTGCGCTGTGCATACGCAGTTCCTTGATGAGCTGATCGCGGGTCATTGAAAGCCCTCATGAATTACAGGGTGGCGGATACTGGCAAAGGGTGGTTGAGGACGGGGGCAGGCCCGGCTTTCAGGCGATGATGGACATCGCGGAAAAAACAAGCGTTGCCACAATGGCACCGTAGACAACCGCTACGGACTGCCAGGTGGCACTATGCATGCGAAGTTCGCGGTTCAGTTCGTCGCGGGTCATGTTGGCCTCCTGGTATCTCTGATGCTTGCGATTGTGGGCGCTGTCGGCGTCCACATTCGGCACATATACAAAAATCCGGGTTCCGCAATTCTTTTTCGATTAAAAATTCATGCATTTTCGTCATGCCGGATCAGCTATCCGTGCATAGTTCAACGCGTGTCGAAAAAGGATCGTGAAAGCAAATACTTGCGGGCTTTCGCCCGCAAGTCACATGGGGCCTTAGACGTTGCCCTGTAGCGGCATGACCACAAGCTCACCCTCCTGGCGGGCCTTCATCGCCAAGGCGGCGGCGTGGGCACCCGCTGCGGTGGTGAAGTAGGGGATCTTGTCATAAAGCGCGACCGAACGGATTTCGCGGCTGTCCTCGACGGCCTGCGCACCCTCGGTGGTGTTCATAACGATAGAGATTTGACCGTCTTTCAGCATGTCCACCACATCGGGGCGACCCTCGTAGACCTTGTTCACGACTTCGCAGGCGATGCCGTGCTTATCCAGAAAACCCGCCGTGCCGCGCGTCGCGACAAGATCGAACCCCAGATCGACAAGCGTCTGCGCTGTTTCCACAAGCTGCGCGGTCTTGTCGTCATCCTTGATGGAAAAGAAGACCTTGCCGCTATCCGGGAAAAGTGTGCCCGCCCCCATCTGCGCCTTGAGAAAGGCCCGCGGGAAGGACACGTCCCAGCCCATCACNTCGCCGGTAGAGCGCATTTCGGGGCCAAGGATCGTATCCACACCGGGGAAGCGCGCAAAGGGCATGACCGCCTCCTTGACCGAAAACCACGGCATCGCCGGATCTGCAAGTGTCAGTTGATCCGCGCTTGGCAGGGAGCCGGGCAGCGCGTTTTCGGGGTAGGGGCCGCGATGCGGGAAAGCGTCCATCATCTCGCCCGCCATCAGACGCGCGGCAATGGAGGCAATGGCGCTGTCGGTGGCCTTGGCAACGAAGGGCACGGTGCGCGACGCGCGGGGATTGACCTCGATCAGGAAGATATCCTCGCCCTGAACCGCGAACTGCACGTTCATCAGGCCGCGCACGTTCAGCGCCAGCGCCAGCGCCTTGGTCTGCGCCTCGATCTCGTCGATGATATGGCGGGGCAGGGAATAGGGCGGCAGCGAACAGGCGCTGTCGCCGGAATGCACCCCGGCCTCTTCGATGTGTTGCAGGATGCCCGCGACATGTACATTGGTGCCGTCGCAAAGCGCATCCACATCGCATTCTATCGCACCCGCAAGATAGCCATCCAGCAAAACGGGGCTGTCGCCCGACACCACGACGGCCTCCTTGATGTAGCGTTCCAGATGCGCCATGTCGCGCACGATCTCCATCGCGCGCCCGCCCAGAACGTAAGAGGGGCGGATCACCAGCGGGAAACCGATGGAATCGGCGATGGCAAGCGCCTGTGCGTCGGTGCTGGCGATCCCGTTCTGGGGCTGCTTCAGGCCAAGCTGATTGACCAGCGCCTGAAACCGTTCGCGATCCTCGGCAAGGTCGATGGCGTCGGGCGACGTGCCCAGGATCGGGATGCCCTCTGCCTCCAGCGCGCGGGCCAGCTTTAGCGGGGTTTGCCCGCCGAATTGCACGATGACACCGTGCAGCGTGCCGTTCTCCAGCTCGACGCGCAGGATTTCCATGACATGCTCAAAGGTCAGCGGCTCGAAATACAGCCGATCCGAGGTGTCGTAATCGGTCGAAACCGTCTCGGGGTTGCAGTTGACCATGATCGTCTCGTAGCCCGCTTCTGTCAGTGCGTAACAGGCATGACAGCAGCAATAGTCGAACTCGATCCCCTGACCGATGCGGTTCGGGCCGCCGCCGAGGATCACGACCTTGTTGCGCTCGGACGGGCGCGCCTCGCATTCCACGTCGCCCATCATCGGGGCCTCGTAGGTGGAATACATGTAGGGCGTCTGTGCCTCGAATTCGGCCGCGCAGGTGTCGATCCGCTTGAACACCGCCGTGACGCCCTGGGCATGGCGGGCGCGGCGTACATCGGCTTCGGTAAAGCCGGTCAGCTTGGCAAGCCGGGCATCGGTGAAGCCCATCATCTTGAGCCTGCGCAGGCCCTGTTCGTCCGTCGGNAGACCCTCCTGCCTCACGTGCTGTTCGGCCTCCACGATCTCGCGGATGCGGGCCAGGAACCATGGATCGTATTTGGTGGCCAGAAAGATCTCGTCATCGCTCAGACCCTCGCGCATGGCCTGCGCGATGGTGCGGATGCGATCCGGTGTCTGCTTGCTCAGCGCCTTGACGATGGCGGCCCGGTCCGGGCTGCCCTCGATGTCGATCTCGTCGAAACCGGTCAGGCCGGTTTCCATGCTCGCCAGCGCCTTTTGCAGCGATTCGTGGATCGTACGGCCGATTGCCATCGCCTCGCCCACGGATTTCATAGCCGTGGTCAGATGCGGTTCGGAACCGGGAAACTTTTCAAAGGCAAAGCGCGGGATCTTGGTGACCACGTAGTCGATCGTCGGCTCGAAGCTGGCGGGCGTGACCTTGGTGATATCG
>P_2C_Liq_1_UnCtyDRAFT_1000792_pt1 | contig 12996 bp, 11 predicted proteins | sample Pon2CUnioCityCA_2_FD_10234 | JGI IMG/M metagenome (IMG submission 10234)
TTACCTGTAATTACAGGATCTGCAATACTAAATGTACCAAACGGCACACCTGCATTATTTGCATATCTTAGAGTTTCTGGAGCATCTACCGGCACATCAAAAGTAAATACTCCTGTACTTTTGTTTTGTGCTGCTCTTCCTGTTGTTGTTACATCATTACTGTCAACATGCTTGATACCTTCGTCATAATAAGCACTACCGTCGTCTATTAATATATTCCAAGTTAAGCCAGTTAACCCTAAATCAAAACTATATGTAGATCCTCTTAGTAAAGATATTTCAGGGTTATCAGGAATTAATTCTGCTTCTCTAAATTGTCCACTTACAGATTGTGTAATTTGAAAATCAGAAGTTGATTCTTCATCTTCTGCTAGAGTAAATGTAATAGAGCGAGCCGTTATGTTTCCTTGATCGTCTACAGTAAACGAAGGACTTCTAAAGCCATATTCAGATTCAAACGGATTGTATGTTATTGCCATCAATTACTCCTATGCAGTATTTAGCCTTTAACTCGGTAGCAGTAAATTTTGATTTTGGAAATAAAATGCATTATACACTAATTTCGCATTAGCAAATTCCTCAGATGCCGGAGTAGCTTTGACACTTACATAACTTTCATTTACTGTAGCACTTAGATTGATAATATCATTTTCTAAGCTAGTTCTTCCAAAAACACTTAATGTTGCTTTATCTAAACTTGCTACTACTAAAAACTTTATCATCTCTTTATGCTGGGTATTAAAGTCTATAAACAGTGTATACTCTGCACCTGTGAAATCGCCTAAGAAAAATCTATCAAACTCAGTTTCTTTTGGTATAGATGTCCAAGGACCAGTTCTACTAAGTTGAGTATCGTTTTTTAAACTAACTGTATTTTTTCTACCAACTTGTAAAAATCTGTCAATAAATATGGCCATACTTGCGCTCCTCTATACTATTATTTATTTGTTTTTTAGAGTTACAAGTTTACCATATTCAGGCAAGTAACAGTATTCAATATCGCTCTCTTGTAATGTCCATAGTGCATCTTCTAGTGTTTCTACTAATGGCTCTCCGCCTAAATTAAAACTAGTATTAAAGATAATTGGGCATCCTGTGCGTTCTTTAAATGCTTTAATAATATCATAGTAGTGCGGGTTTTGTTCCCTGTTTACAGTTTGAATACGACAAGTTCCGTCTACATGGATAATAGCAGGAATCTTTTCTTCAATGCCAGGCTGACAGTTTACAGCATACATCATTGTAGGCGAACTTTCCATACCGCGTAACTCAAACCATTCGTGTACATCTTCTTCTAAGATACTACCTGCAAACGGACGGAAGTACTCTCTGCGCTTTACTTCGTTTACATGATCTTTTCCGTTAGGATCAGTTGGATCATAAAGAATACTTCTATTACCTAATGCTCTAGGTCCTGATTCAGATTTGCCTTGGAACATACTTACAATATTTTTATTAGTAATTAAGTCGATTACGTCTTCAGCGGATGCGTCGGTTAATTCTGCATTATATCTTTTTGTTATAGATTGAATATTTTCGTCAGTATAATTGTATTTAAATCCATCATATAATGTGTCTACTTGTGGCCTTACTTGGGTATCACCTGACATTTCGTACCATTGTAGTAATGCAGCACCCATAGCTGTGCCACAATCATTACTTACAGGTTCTACATAGATTTCTACATCGTCTGGAAGATTGTCTAGATAATAATAATTTGCAACACAGTTTAATCCGTAACCTCCACTAATTACCACTTTCTTATGTCCAGTCATTTCTACTGCTTTGAGTATAAGATCAAGTACTTGCTTTTGTGTCTGTGTTTGACATGCATATGCTAAGTCTCTACGATTTTTTAATAGAGATAAGTCTTGACCTTCTTCTAGGCCGACATCCTGTAGCTCGTCAAATATTTGTTTATTTACATATGCACCATTAGGATAGGTTGGAATAATTAGATTTCTGTTAGACAAATCGCCCATATTAGTTTTTACAAACAAATCGGGTATATTTTCGTTTGGCTCGCCGTATGGAAATAGGCCCATAGTTTTGCCTGCTTCGATAAAACTAAATCCACAATAGTCTGTAACAGCTTCGTATACTTTTACAATACCTGCTTTTTCAGAAACTCTACTAACATGCTGATAACCACTTTCTCCAAAAAAATCGCCATCAACTAATACTTCTTGTTCTAGCATAGGCCCAGTAGTAGCAACATTTTTGTATAAAGTTCTAAGATTATCTGGATAACTACAATCTAAAATTGTTTCTGTTTCATATAACCACGAATCGTGGAATGGTATAAAAGTTCCTGCACCGTCAACTACTAGTGCAGCAGCCTTTTCAAATCCACTTCTATAAAATGCACACGCAGCATGTAGAGTGTGATGTTTATTGCTCATGTCAATCACCTGGGAGTGATTTAAAGGATTTTCTTTTCTATTGATTAATCCTAGTTTACGAGCTAAGCCAGTATACATATTGTCGCCTGAAAAATCTATAGTTCCGGCAGTTGTAATATCTTGTGTGTGTGCAATTACTAGGTAATCTAACTTATCTGTATATTCTAATATTTTATACATTGCATGAAGGGGACCACCGTCATATTTTTCTCTAGATAATCTTTCTTCTTCGATATTAAAAACAACTTCGCCGTCTTTAAGCAAGCAAACACTTGAATTATGGCCTCTAGCAATACCAGCGATCCATACAGGGTTATTTTTCATTTTTAATTTTCCTCACAACAGGTTTACCGTTCCATTTTTTTTGATTTTTGACTACAGAGTCTACAATCACATCTTCAATTTTTTCATTCATTTTCATAATGCCTTCATTATGTCTATCTGAAAATTCGTCATGTGTAATTCTAATAGGACTATAAATTCTTTCACCTTCGCCCATATCTAATACATCAAAATAGTTACATCCTGGATAAGATACATTTATATCAAAAGTACTACCTAATACTACAGTCGACGGTACTCCTAGTGAATGCGACATATGTTGTCCAGAGCTATCACATCCCAAGAAGTAATCTGCATTATTAATGATTGCAGCCCATTCTCTAAGCCCAATACCTTGTGGTACAGCAATAGGCTCTGTAATATCGTACTTGTTAAATTCTATTCCAATTTCAGCCATAAACACAACAGCAAACTTTTTACTTAATTTTCTTACTAAATTAATAGTATGCTCGGGTTCAAAACTTCTACCTGATGAATCTACAATCATACCTTCGTCATTTTGAACTCCGCGTCCAAATGGCTGAAATACAAGTACCTTATCTTTTTTAGTTTTTTCTTTAATTTCTTTAATTAATTTTTGAGCTATCATAAGCTCGCCCTTACTAAGATAAATGTTAGGAGTATCTAACTCTCGTATTCCTTTATCATTAATAGCTTTATCATATGCTTGTGCAAGACTACATTTTTGATTGTAGTATTCCCAAACTCTATATGGCTCAGGACTAATAAAATTCATATGTTTTAGTTTTTCGTCAAACAAATTTTTATGCCACGGGTCATATGCCCGTTTAAATAGTTCAGGATGTCCTTTGAAGAAGTCGGTACCTCCTTCACAGACTAAAATAAAATCATCGTCTGGATTCTCTTTTGCAAAATTTTCTAGTGCAGGAATACTACAGATTACTCGACCTGCTCCACCGTTGATAAAAATTGCTGTGTTTCTTGTATCTGTCATTAAAAAACCTCTCTATAGTTTTACTTATAGAGAGGATTCAAATATAATTTTAAAAGTGATTTAGTTAACTAGGGGCTATCGGAAATTCTACTTGCCATGGTGCATAATCGGCCCAATTAGTAGTAATGTCACGCAGCGAAGTTCTATAATCCGTCCAAACTTGTTTTACGATTTCAGGCATATCTGACCGGACTCGAGAGTCTGTTGTGCTTAATAAATGATTTCGCATTTCACGGATTTCGTCCCAAGTATTCCATTGTGCCGAATTCCAATTTTCTGACCACTGCGAATTTGAAAAATTATAATCAAAGCAATCTAAAGAATATGCCGCTGCAAGAGACACATATTCGTGATCCTCAACTGTTTGGCCATTAGGAGTAGTTATTGTAACTTTTCTAATATGATCATCATCTAAACAACCTACTAATATCGAGGCCAATGTCGGCTGATCTTCTGCCCTAACTACTACTATTCTATTTTCTGGCGGAGCATTTACTTCAGGATCTGTATACCAGGTCCCGCCGTTAACTTTACCAGTAGCTTCGTCTACTACTACATAAAGAATTTCTGGGCCTGTATATGTCCAATTTTGTACAGTGTAATCTGTAGGATCTGGGTTGCCTTCACCATTTGGTGATTTATATGTAAATGTAAAAGTTACTTCTGTCATTATCTAATCCTATTTAAATACTAAATATACCATACCGCCTGCGCCAGGTGCGCCGCAATAACAGACTCCGCCTGTTGAACTGGCGCTGCCGCCTCCGCCGCCTGGAAAAGTACCGAAATAACATGTACCTGCATAACGATTCAAACAGCATCCATGATAAAAACTTCTGATGTGGCCTGATTGGGCTGCGCCTTGTGCAACTTGATATGTAAAATTAGCGCACCAAGGAACACCAAAGATATATCCAGGTTCTCTATTAAGTGTTGCAACACTAACCGCAGATCCAGTAACTGAACCAGGCGTTATACAGCACGACTTTCTAGTAGTCTGACAAGTAAATCCATTACACAAATATTCACCATAAAGTCCGCCACAAGCTACAACACACCATTTACCTGGATTGCACGCAAAACTATTACTGCCATTTTGACACGAATTATACGATCTACAACAGGTACTTCCTGCTGCACATATTGTAATAGCGTCTCCTGGCTCTACTGGACCACTAAATTCCATCGTGCCGCCGCCTCCGCCGGGATATCCATATCCGCAACATCTAGACCCAGTACCTGCGCCGCCGCCGCCAATAACTTCTCCTGCAACTTGTGTCATATTTGCAGGAACAGTATATACACAACATTGTCCGCCGTTGTTTACTGTTTTATAATTAGTATTATATACAGCAACTTCCTGAGGAGTTTCTTGTCCGCCTTCTGCGTAACCGTATAAATAATCTCTTAAATTCGCCATCTGTTATCCTTACGCTGAATCTGCTGAAATAAATGTTAGCTGAACCATACCGCCGGCACCTTTTGCGCCGCAGAATGTTGCGCCGCAGCTGGAATTGTTTGCACTCATGCCGCCGGATCCCGGGAATGGTGTACATCCGCCGGCATTGACGTGTCCGCAACGATTAGCACATCCTGTACCACTCCATAGTCCGCTAGTATGTGCGTATGGAGCACCAGGTGCCCAGCTATGGAAATTACACTTTCCTCCTTGAGTCCATTTTGCAAAACCTTGAATTCCACAAATTGCCATTGAATGGCCTTTAGCACAACCTTGTTCACAAGTATTAATATCTATTGCCGCCCTTGCGCAGGCTCCTGAGCATAGTGTACAGCCTCCACAACCTGCATCTGCACAAACACATGCAGTATCGAGTTTGCATATATATGATCCAAATCCTTTGCATCCACAACAACTTGCTAAACAGCATGTAGTACCGCCTGCGCACACTGTCCATGCATCGCCCGGAGTTACTTCTAATATTTTTCTTGCATAAGTTCCTGAGCCGCCTGGTCTACCGACATGGTTACAACAACCACCTGCGCCAGCGCCGCCACCGCCCCATACTTCAACACCTACCCATGAAACTCCTGCAGGAACAGTCCATTCGCAGCAAAACCCACCGTTGTTTACATTGTTAGTATTTGTATTATAAACATTAAGAACTGTCATAGTTCCGTTAGTAGGAGCGCCGCCTGTCGCCGAGTATTCTAATAATGTTCTTAATCCTGCCATGTTTATTCCTTATGAATTCGTAGGTTCTTCTGGAAATTCTACTTTCCAAGGGTCTACACCTTGCCATTGTGTTGGTAAATCTCTTAGTGCTTGTCTATAATCTAGCCAAGGCTGTTTCACACTATTGGGCATATCGTCTGCAATTCTATAATCGCTTGATTCTAGCATTGCGTTACGAGCAGCAACAATATCTTCCCATTCAATTTGATTTTGTAAATTAGTCCACGACCATGTATCATTTGCACTTGCATACTCTACTGTTGCTCCATCAATAAATTCTTGAGGATCTAGAGGATAGATGTATGTATGTGTTTCTGTTGTGCCGTCGGCTAATGTAATAGTTTCATTTACCGCAGCTTTAGCAGTATTCATAGTAAATCCTGCAGGATCAATTAATGATGCTAGTACAGGATTGTCGTTACTACTAATTCTTACTTTAGTCATCCCTTCAGGAGCTGCAATATTTTCTCCGTTTGATGATGCTGTAAATGTTGCACCATTCCATAAATTTGTTTCGCTGTCAATAAACACCCACCATATGTCCGGACCATTATATTCTGCAGATACTTCAGTATTATTTTCTGTAGTATCTACATATGGCTCATCCGGACAAGTGTATGTAAAATTAACCGTTATATTATTATCAGTTGACATATTTTTATCCTTTATCCGTAAGTTACTTTAATCATTCCGCCGTACCCTGGAGTACCGCAGACGCTTGGGCCGCCGCATGTTATTCCATTTGATCCTGGTCCTGATGGGTAGTGTCCCAGGCCCCAACAACAAGGAGCAGAATATACTGTTGTTGTACAAACACTTCTAGTGCCGTTAAATCTACCATATTGGTATGCGCCGCCCATGTACCATTTATTTGAAGCAAAACATCCACCTGCTTGTATTTTATTTCCTCTAACACTAGGCATACAAAAATCACCACTAGCAGAGCCTTGCGTTACACAGCTTGTGCAACAGGCTGCATCTAATAGAAAACATCCAGTCTTGCCCGCGATTCCTGGGCCAGCACATGTTGTTGCAATACCACTTCCGCTTACATAACTAGTAAAGCCTCCCCCTGGGTTGCAGCCTCTGCAACAACAAGTAGATCCTGCTGCACATAATGTATATGTGCATCCTGCTGCTGTTGCAATAGTTCTACGTGCATACTGTCCGCCTGAACCAGTATATGCTGTTTGTTGGCAACAACACGCTCCTGCACCTGGAGGGCCTCCGCCCCACATTTCAAAAGTAACTTGTGTTACTCCGTCTGGCACAGTAAATAAGCAGCATTGTCCGCCGTTGTTTGCACTTATGCTATTATTAGTAACATAAAAACTTTTTAATCCAGGATTTACTGCTGGTGCTACATCTGTCTTTAAACTGCTTAAACTTGCCATTTTTATTCCTTATGATCCTGCTAGTACCCATCCATAGGTTACTCCACTATAAACTAGTGTAGCTGCACTGTTGCCAATATCAAGTGAAAGGTTTTCAGCTAACCCGTGAATGTTATGTCCGTTTCTAGCAACTGTACAGTTATTAGTACCAAAGTTACCTGCAACATCAATGAATTGAATTGTATCATTTAATAATGTATTTGCAGTACTAGGTAATGTAATTGTTACCGCCGAACTGCTTGTGTCAATTAACAGTCTTTCATTAGCAGCCGCAGTAGTATTTGCCGATACCGAACGTACTGTAGTGCTTGCAGATCCTGTTGTTGTAATATATCTCGCCATTTTAATTCCTTACTACAATGTATTTATCAAACAGTCGGCAAAGGTGTTTCAACACCAAATCCTACTGCACTAATATTAGCTGCACTTGAGCGTACTACTAATTTCTGAGCTGCACCAAGGGCAATACCCGTTCTTTCTAGAACGCCCTTTGGTGGTATTTCAGTTTCGTACTCAATGTACTCACTGTTTTGTGGAGTGTCTGCATCAGCAACAGCAAGTCTCACTGTACAAGTTTGGTTACCTCTATTGCAAAACGATACGCTGGCAATTGTGAAGGTATCTGCTGGGACTGTGTACAATGTTGTGTTTGTTCCGGATGCTAAATCTTCTGCTCCTAATCTTCCAGATGCCATAATTTATTTTCCTTTTCTACGCATTTAAAAAGTACTGTAAAGCTAGTGGCGTACCGCTTACACCTTGTGTAAAGTCAGTGGTTGCACCTACCGTTATTGCACTTCCGTCTGTTGTACTTATAGTATTTCCTGTAATTTGAATATTACCTGAAACTAAAGTATTCACATTTAGTGTGGCACTACCGCCACCAATTTGAGCATTAATATAAGTTCTAATTGCTCTTTGAGTCGGAACAATGTTATCACTATCAGCTGCAAAAGTACCATCTGTACTAAATTCTCTAATAGTAGCACTTGTTCCGCCTAAGCTAACACTACCAAGTTGTAGTTCTTGTAAACCACTAACACTAAAGTTATCAGCGTCAAGTGTAGCAGTACCAGTAGCCTGCTCAACTGTAAACAAGTCGCCAACTCTAAAGTTACCATCTTGGTCAGTACTTGTATAGAATACTCGTCCGCCTCCGCCTTCAACTGTTTCGTTGTTCGGGTTTGGATTATTTACTGGAATACCTGGATAGTTAGTATCAGCAAAGTTACCAGTACCAATATCTAAGAAGTCATGTCCTGTTAATCGAACTTGTGAATAACGAATTCTTAAAGTTACTGCTGCGCCGTCTGCAGGCTCTTGGTCTACAGGTATTTCTGGACTCACTTGTAGTCTAGCACTGTATGGTCCTGCTCCGTCTAGCTCAAATACTTGTACAAGTTTGTAAATATTACTGTCGCCAGCAATTTGTAAATTAGAACCAGGTAATGGTTCTTCTAATAACCCATCTACATATACAAACTTACCGTTTTGTTTAATATCCGCAAAGCCGTCGCCGTCGATCGATACTGTCGCAGTTTCGTACCCTGCACCTCTGTCAGTCCATGTAGGTTGTGCAAGTGTTCCGCTGCCTACTCTTACTTCTAACGGAGCATCTACAGTATTTGTTGGATCTGTAATTGTAACTGTTGGAGGGTTTAGTGGATCATAGCCGCTACCCGGTTCAAATATTGTTATTTGAAACAGTTTTTCACTTGCAATTCTTATTCTGCCACGAGCAGTTATTCCACTAACTGGATCTGCAAAAGTTATTCTAGGTTCAATTCTATATTGTGTAGTTTGATCCAGTGTTGCTTCAACTGCTGTCCCTGGAACTAAATGGTCCCATCCAGCAGTATCGTCGCTCATTTTTTTAATGCTTGCAATCTTTGTACCTGCATTAAATGTATCAATATAACCATATTGTCCTACACCTAATCCATCTTCAATATAGATTGCCATTCCAACATAATCGGCACTGTTAGCTAGATCAGTAGCACTAATTGTAATACTTGTACTACTTCCACTTTGTGCAGTATTAAATGCACTAGTATAGCCGTCACCACCAAATTCGTCATTTGTGTTTAACAAGCGTACTTCAAAGACACCGTTTGTTCTAATATTAGATGATGCTACGCTTGCACCTACACCTTCGCCTATGATTGTATAATCTGCTGTTGTATAATTTATACCACTATTAGCAAACTCTAATGCAAGTATTCTATCTCCATCTGTAAATGTATTATATACAATTGCTTCAGAGTAGAAGTTATTCACTGCACCTGTGTTTGGAACTTCTGTACTGTCAATTCCTTCTGCTACACTTCCAAATGTGCCATACGAATTGTTACCGTTAGTAGCACGAATCTTACCGCCGTTCTCTGATAAGTACCCAATATGACAGTAGTATGTAAACACACTAACAAGTTCTGATCTACCTAGATCAGTAACCCAATAACCAATGCCGTCACTTAAAATTTGTGTAAAGTCGTTTGCAACAATTGAGTCGTTACCGCCATCGTGTAAGTCGCCGTCTACTTTTAGACCTACACAGCCAGTACCGAATGTGGTAACATTTTGTATGTAAGGCGATTTATTATGTATCCAAGCTAACGAATCATCTGTTCCTTCACCTGGATCTAAACTCACATATGCGCCTGCACTAGGACGACTTGTACCATAGCTGTTTGGTGCACCTAAAGAACCACTTAGATCTCTCAGTGTCATATTTCGTAGACCGCAGCCGTTTCTTACTCTAAACATATCAGCTGTTTCAAATGATGCTGCTGGCTTAATGCGAGTAGATCTTAATTCATCGCCTACTAGTGCAGTGTGGGAAGGAACAACAATCGGTAATTGTTCTTCAAATTCACCTGTTTTAATAAACACAGTGTTGTGTACTGTTTGTTCTGCCGGTAAACTAGTTAAGTTACCATCTGTAATTGCAGTAGTAATAAGTGATGCTAGTGAATCATATGTTGATTCTGCATCAACTTCTTCTGTATACGACCCGTCAATGGTTTGTGTAGAAGGATCAGCTACTCCGTTTTGAGTTTGATAATTTACAGCAGGAGCAACATTACTTAGAACAGCATCAACTACTTCTAGATGATAGTTTATAGCTGCTACAGTTTCTGAGGTTTGGCCGCTAATATAACTTAGGCCAGCGTCTGTAAAATAAGACTTGGCCATTTTGCGAGCTTCAACATTGCCACCGTGTGAAATATCGTAAGCAAGCGATCTAGTTATTAACTTAATATCTCTTCTGCATTTTGCCTTGTCGTATGTAAACGCACTTGTAAACGGAGCAATTTCATTTGTAACTTGATAGTCAACCCATTCAACAGTTTCGTCTGCAATAAAGTCATAGTTTTGATCTAGTAAGTATTTTGCATTTGCTCTAGTTGTTGCATTTAAAATTGTATCACATGCATACTTAACTGTAGCATACGGTCTGTCTAGTGTAGTTCCGTATCCGTCTGCATCTGTGCCGTTTTTAGACACATAATAAACATTGTCAATTAATCCGAAGTTTTTCCATTCGGGTGCAGTACCTGCACTGTTAACTGCAAGAATTTGTCCTGGTTCGCCTATTGGCAGTCTTGCTGGTCCTGCTCCAGAATAATACAGAATATCGCCGTCAGCAGTGAGTGCTGTTTCTTCAGCAGTTGCACTTACAATATTCCAAAATGTACCAGTAAGGTCTAGGTCAGGACGATTACTTGCTGCATCTGATGTGTGTGCCTGGACTACAATATATGCATTATTATTATAAGAAACAACATCACCTAATACATATGCTGTTGCATCCGCCCAAGCATTCTTCCAAAATAATCCTTCGTTTAGCTTATCCCAATAAGATGTATTTGGCGGTTGTTGATTTAAATTGTCAGCATTAGCAAGATATGAATAACCATTAAGTCTTACTACATCGCCGATTCTATAATTTGTTGTTGTGTCCCAATCACCTATTAGTCTAAATCCAGTAATAAACAAATCCCAATCTGCTGGTGTAGTAGATGGTGTTGATCCTGAGTGATTAGTTTTTGAAACATATGTAAATCCGCCATATGTTACAATATCGCCAATTTGATATGTTGTACTGTTGTTCCAACTATCTTCAAATTCTAGGCCAGGTAAAAATACTTCCCAATTTGATTCATCTGATGCAAAAACTGCTGTAGCAGTATGTGGTGCTGTACAAATCCATAATCCTGGGCCATTTTTAACAATATCATTTACTGTATATCTTGTAGCCGGTGTCCATTCTTGTCTATAATTTATGCCATCATAAAAAGACTGCCAATTGTTAGAATCTGCTTCTAAACCGTCGGCTTCGAGTGCCTGTGAAGTATGTCCAATACTACATACATATAGATGTCCATAATAATTTACAATATCGTTAGGTTTGTATCGAGTACTTACTGCCCATATAGATTTCCAATCAAACCCTTCTGAAAATAACTGCCAGTCGCCTAAATTATCTTCTAAACCTAGTTCAGCTGTAGCAGCTGATGTGTGCGCAGTACTACAAATATAAGTAGATGCACCGTACTTTACAATATCGTTAATTTTGTATTTTGTGTTTGTGCCCCAGTTACCTGCATAACTAATACCTTCAGCAAACAAGTCCCAGTCTGAAATATTAGCTTCTAGACCGAGTAAAATATCTGCGTTTGAAGTGTGACCATTATTACATATATAAAGGAAACCACCGTTACTAACAATGTCGTTTACTTTATAGTAAGTTGCTACTTGCCATCCACCGCGCCAAGCTAAACCGTCACCGAATTGTTCCCATTTCGGTTGTATATCAGTTAAGTCAGTTTCGAGATCTGCACTTGCAGTATGTGCAAGAATACAAATAAATGTCTTACCGCCATATGCAACAATATCGTCTCGTACATAGGAAGTCCCGTCAGACCAGGTGCCCTTCCATATAAATCTAATTCTACCAAGTTTAAACTCAGCCATTCGGTTCACTCTCCCCTAGGCAATATATATTAATATTATTTATCCATTCTTAGTATTATGGTGCAGTAAACAACTGACTCATAACGAAAAGTCCTGAATAACTTTGTAAATTGACAGGCGCATCAAACCTGATATTTTCTAATGTTGCATTTTCGTTTAGGTTAATTCCCTGATTATCAATTTTTAATTGACTTGTTAAAAGAGAATTAACATTTAGATTTGATCCGCCGCTAGATATACGACTTGTAATATATGTTCCGATAGCACGCTGCGTAGGAACAATATTGTCACTATTGTCGACAAAAGTAGGATCGGTACTAAACTCTCTAACTATAGCATTTGTACCGCCTAATACAATACCGCCGATTCTTAATTCTTCAATTCCTGTTAGATCAAACTGACTAGCACTAATTGTTACAACGCCTGTTGCTTGGTCAACTTTAAACAGTTCACCAACTCTAAAGTTACCATCTTGGTCAGTACTTGTATAAAATACTCGGCCGCCACCAAACCCAGCAGTTTCTTGGTTTTGTCTAGGCTCGTTGTCTGAAGTGTAGCCTTCTGTATATCTAAGCGGGTATGCACTTTGTTCAAAATTGCCTGATCCGATGTCTAAGAAATCATGTCCTGTAAGTCTAATTTGACTAAATCGTTGTCTTACTTCAATAACAGTATCATGAATGGGTGCTTCGTTAATATCAAGAATCGGAGTAATTTGTAATTGTGCAGTTAGGC
>P_2C_Liq_1_UnCtyDRAFT_1000795_pt1 | contig 12937 bp, 14 predicted proteins | sample Pon2CUnioCityCA_2_FD_10234 | JGI IMG/M metagenome (IMG submission 10234)
CAGAGCGTGGCTCGATCGAGATCAGTGCGGTCGCTCGCAGGGCCGGGCGCCCGCCTATGCCGCGGCGGATCGTATATCCGCTGATTGCACCGGTTTTCTCCAGACGTTCTATGCGGGCCTGAACGGTTGTGCGCGCAAGCCCGAGCTGGCGGGCCAGCGTGACCACGGGGGCGCGGGCATTTTCAGCGAGGAGGCTTAGCAGCTTGGTGTCTATCTCGTCATTTTGCATATACTGTCGTCATTTCGGAGTTATTTTTCGTCAAGATATCAGATATGCCACGTGAAATCGACCAATTCTCGCGCGAGACTGAAAAGAAAAGCGAGATATGACAATGTTTGAACGTGGCGTATTTGAGACCCCCCAAGCGCATATTGGTTTGAAGCGGCCAGAAGCGCCTGTGATGTATTTTGCGCCGACAGTTTTGCGGCAGCAAGCCGAGCGATTTGGCCGTAGCTTTTCGGGGCAGGTCACTTATGCGGTTAAAGCAAATCCTGCGCCAGAAGTGATTGAAAACCTGGTTGCCGCAGGGCTAACCGGGTTTGATGTGGCAAGTCCTGAAGAGATTTTGCAAGTGCGTGCCGCCTCTGCAAAGGCTGATTTGCATTACAACAACCCTGTGCGCTCTCGTGCTGAAGTGATGGCGGGCAAAGCTGCGCAAGTTCGGTCATGGTCTGTTGATGATGGGGGTGAGTTGTTTAAATTGGGTGCGCCATCTCACGCGGCCGAAGAGATTGCTGTGCGTTTCAAGCTTCCTGTCAAAGGCGCGCATTATGATTTTGGCGCAAAATTTGGCGCAACGCCTGAGGCGGCTGTGGAGCTGTTGCGCGCTGTCGCGGCCGCCGGCTACCGGCCTGCTCTGACCTTCCATCCTGGAACGCAATGCGACGACCCGCAAGCGTGGGGCCAGTATATTCGGGCCGCAAGCGAGATTGCGTGGCAAGCGGGTGTCGCGCCCGAGCGCCTGAATGTGGGCGGTGGCTTTGCCTCGCATCGAAGTGGCATAGCGCCTAATCTGGACCTTATTTTTAAAGAGATTAACCTTGCCACAGATCAGGCCTTCAGCGTGCCGCCCCAGCTGGTCTGTGAGCCAGGGCGGGCGATGGTTGCGGAGTGTTTTTCGCTTGCTGCCTGTGTAAAAGCTGTCCGACCGGATGGCACTGTGTTTTTGAATGACGGGATTTATGGCGGTTTTGCCGAGTGGCGTGATATTTCGCCCTCAAATCGAATTATGTGTTTTTCGCCTGAAGGGGCGCTTAAATCTGGGCCTGACCAAAGCAGAACCATTTTTGGTCCAACCTGTGACAGCCTTGATTGCCTGCCTGAGCCTTTGGCTGTGCCTGAGAACATTCAGGAAGGGGACTACCTCTTATTTGCGGGTATGGGCGCCTATTCTCTTGCCATTGCCACGCGGTTTAACGGCTACGGAATTCGCGATGTGGTGACTGTGAAACGACTATAAGCTTTGGGGCCGTCACGGGGCCGCAAATGCCAAACATAAAATGGCTAGGCTTGGTTCAAAAGTGTTCGTGGCACGACAAACGCCTCTGCGTGAGCGGTGCCAAACTGAACATCCTGCCAACGTTCCACATCAAACCTGACAACCAAACAGGCGGCTGTCGGGAAGAGCGAAAAAGCCTCGCTCTTGGGAGGGGTCTTCACGATTGCTTGGGCCAAAAAAGCTGCGCCAGGGTTGTGTCCAAGCATTAATACGCTCTTGGTTGTGGCTTTGTTTTGCAACAGTTGAAGCATTCTGTGTTCGCTCGCGTGATACAAAGCCTCTAGGTAGCTCACCTCGCTTTCAACTGCGAGGAGATCAAGCGTTTCGCGGGTGCGGGCGGAAGAGGAGCAGAGCGTTTGCTCTGGTCGATAACCGTTCTCTTCCATCCACGTGCCGATGGCCTTTGCGCTGGCGCGACCACGGGCGTTCAGGGGGCGGTCATGGTCTGGAAGGCGCGGGTCAGACCAGCTCGACTTGGCATGGCGCATAAGAATGAACTCGAGACTCACAAAAAGCTCCTCATGTGGAATGCTGACTGTGCGGGGCGGCGCCCATAGTCCTGAGACACAGGGCAGGCGCGGCGCACAAGGCAGCCTGCGCTGAAGCAGTTTGTGCCAGCAAGGCTCTTTATATGCGCTTTGCAGCGGGGCACATCATACTCCATGCCGCTGTTAAGTGCGCCGACAGGGCAAGCGCTCAGGCAGGGCTGGCCTGTGCAGCTTTCACAGGGGCTTGAACTGGTTGGTGGCAGCACAAGGCGGCCTTGTAGCCGTACAGCCCCCCGAAAAGAGACCATAAGCCCCGCGCGCGCATGAACGAGCATACCGACAGGCGATTGCCAAGCTTGTCCTGTCTTTATCGCCCAGTCCAGAAACGGCGCAAAAGGAGGCCCGTCAGACGGAAACACCGGAGCACCGCCCCAATCTGCGGCCAATCGGCCAATCACCCGCTTTGACCAACGATCTAGCGGATCAGCTTGCCCGTCCTGATACTCTGGAGTGGCCGTGAAACAAGCCCAGAACCCTGGCTCATGCGGGCCAAGCAAGACAATCGTTTCCTCGCCCTCATGTAGCGCGCCAAAGACAGCAAGCGCCTCCTGCTCGGGCGCAGGGGTCAGCGCTTCATAAAGGGCAGCCATAGGCTCCAGCCAAGTTTGGATGGGCGTGGATCTTGCCATTCAAGCCCGATTTTCATTTCTGTATGTCCGTCTTTTGGCTCGGCGATATATGTTCTGAAGACCCTGTCCCAAAGCGAAAGTGAAAAACCGTAGTTGCTGTCGTGCTCTGAGCGATGAACCGAGTGGTGCACGCGGTGCATATCGGGGGTGACAAGCACAAGCCGCAGCCATTGGTCCAGCCAGCGGGGGAGCGCCAGATTGGAATGATTAAACATGGCCGTGCCGTTGAGGATGATTTCAAACAAAATGATCGCCACTGCGGCGGGCCCCAAGAGATAGACCAATCCGATTTTGAGACACATCGAGAGCGCAATTTCTACGGGGTGAAAGCGAATGGCAGTCGTTACATCAATCTCGGTATCTGCGTGATGCACGCGGTGCAGCCGCCAGAGCAGGGGGACTTTATGGGTGATGAGATGTTGAAGCCAGATTGCAAAATCAAAAAAGAGCACAGCCAAAACAATCTCAAGCCAGCTCGGCCAGTCGAGCACGTTGAAAAGTCCCCAGCCATTTTGCGCCGCGTCCATGGCCGCGCCCACAGCAAGCAAGGGAAGGCCAAAAGCCATCAGCCGCAAAGCGCCTGTGTTGAGCAGGGAAAAGCCCCAGTTTGTCAGCCACCGTGAGCTGCGTGCCACCTGACGTGCGCGGCGGGGGCGATAGGCTTCTGCGGCGGCAAGCAGCGCAAACAAGCCAACGAATATAATAAGCCGAAGGGTCGCTTCATGTTCCATAGTTAGAATATGATCCTGATCAGGTCGTTAAACAAGCCAGAGTTTGCTCACCCACGAATAAGTGTGCCAGCGCCATGCTCTGTGTAGAGTTCCAGCAAGCAGGCATTGGGCGCGCGCCCATCCAGAATAACCACGCCACGCACGCCGCCTTTTATGGCTAGAAGCGCGGTTTCGGTCTTGGGGATCATCCCGCCCGCGATCGTCCCGTCAGAGATCATGTCGCGGATAGACTGAGACGTGAGTTCGGTCAGAATATCGCCGGCTTTGTTTTTGACGCCTTCAACATCGGTCAAAAGCAAGAGTCTGTCGGCCTTAAGCGCCGCAGCAATCGCGCCAGCTGCTGTGTCGCCATTCACATTGAATGTCTCGCCATTCTGGCCCGCCCCGATAGGGGCAATCACCGGTATTGTGCCTTTTTCAAACAAATCGCGCAGAAGCTGAGGATTCATCTCATCAGGCGTGCCAACAAATCCAAGTGCAGGGTCGGTTTGCTTGCAGATCATTAGATTGGCGTCTTTGCCTGACAGGCCCACAGCCTTACCGCCCTGACGATTGATCGCTTGGACAATGCGCTTCCCAACAAGACCGGAAAGCACCATCTCAACCACTTCAACAGTCGCCGCATCTGTCACGCGCTTGCCGTTTACAAACTCGCTTTTGATACCAAGGGCATCGAGCTTTTCGTTGATCATAGGGCCGCCGCCATGCACGATCACGGGGTTCACACCGACCATTTGCATCAAGACAATATCGCGCGCGAATTCATCCATCGCCGCATCATCCCCCATGGCATGACCGCCGAATTTGACCACAACAATCGCGCCCGTATAGCGCTGCAAGTTGGGCAGCGCTTGGTTGAGTGTGCGCGCCGTGGCGATCCAGTCTCGGTTCATATCTTGGGTTCTCATGTGTCTGCCTTAAGTTCGTTCCACAATTTGACCTCATCGCAGCCAGAGGCGCAAGCCAATGCTTATGCTCTGCCTGATATGAGCGGCGCGGCCGTTTTAAACCAGAGACGCAATCACTGCGCGCAATGTCTCAATCCCGTCGCCCTTTTCACTTGAGGTCATAATAATCTCGGGAAAAGCGGCAGGATGCCGTGCCAAAGCCTTGCGCGTGGCTTCAATCGAGCGCTCGCGGTCGGCGTCTTTGACTTTGTCAGCTTTGGTCATCACACATTGAAATGTCACTGCCGAGCTGTCGAGCAGGCTCATGATCTCTTCGTCCACAGCCTTGGCGCCGTGGCGCGCATCAATCAATACAAAAGCACGGCGCAGGTTTTGCCGTCCTGAAAGGTATTGCTTGAGCAGGCGTTGCCACCGCTCGACAATTGGCAGAGGCGCATTTGCATAGCCATATCCAGGAAGATCGACCAGATAATGGGTGTCCTCAAGCGTGAAGAAGTTGATTTCTTGGGTGCGCCCTGGTGTGTTTGAGGCCCGTGCCAGCCCTTTGCGGTTGGTCAGCGCATTGATCAGCGAAGATTTGCCCACATTGGAGCGCCCCGCAAAACACACTTCGAGCCGGTCGCCATCAGGCAACCCCGACATGGCCACAACGCCTTTGACAAATTCGGCACCGCCGCCTGCAAAAAGTTTACGCCCTTTTTCGCGGGCAAAGTCATCAGGCAGCTCTGCCAGTGGAAAGGGAAGTTGCATCAAAGCACCTCTGCTGTATCGCCTAGGCGTATGTCGCCTGTTTCTATCACTTCGCCGTATACGCCAAAGTCTTGATGGCCCCAGTTTTTTCGCAAGAGGCCAAGCGTGTCTATATCGCGCTCGCCCGTTTTTGGCGAGGCCATGGTATGTTTGCAGCGGACAACCCGCTCTTTGATCAGGATACGCGCCGCACCAAGGCGCAGGGTTTTGCCCATCCAGTCGAATTCGGCCCAGGGGGCAAACCCGTCAAGCCAGATATTGCCGCGCCAGCGCTCTGGCTCAAGCGTGTGCTCAAGTTTGGTTTCGACGGCGCGATGTGAGGCCATGTTCATCAGCGAAACCGAAGGGAAATCGGTATCGGTAAAGCCCCGAGACTGGCTGCGAATGATCCGTGCAGATTGTGCACGGTCTTTCGGAACAAGCCCACCCGCCCAAGAGATCAGCCTCTCGCTGTCTTGGTCGGGGTTGAACTCAAGCGTCCCAAGCTCGGGGTGCGTTAGCTTCACACATCCCGTCGCCTCATTGACGGCTGCATTTATGGCAGCGAGCTTTGGCGCTTTGGTCCCGATCGAGAAGTTCTGACAGGGCACCCATTCCGCGCCATCTGCCGTCGAGCTGTCATGTGCGACCGCCCAAAGCCGATCCCAAGGCAGGGTTTGCCCTGCTGTGAGCGTCACCCGCTCAAGCGCTTCTCGTCCGTGGCTCTTCACGGGATAGCGCCAGAGCTGGGTGATATGTGGCGTCATTCTGCGTCTTTCGGCTTTCGCTTGAACCCTGACAGAATATTGCCAAACACATCGGGCTTGTAACCGTGGCTGCGCATGATCAGATATTGTTGGGTGAAGGTGATGGTGTTGTTCGCAATCCAGTAAATCACAAGACCTGAAGCAAAACTTCCCAGCATGAACATGAAGACCCAAGGCATCCAGGCGAAGATCTGTTGCTGGATCGGATCAGTGGGCGCTGGGTTCAGTTTCTGCTGCAGCCACATTGTGATCCCCAGAAGCAGTGGCAGCACACCAATGAAGATCAGTGCCAAGATCGAGCCTTGCTCTGGTGCGTCCCATGGCAACAGGCCATAGAGGTTAAAGATCGTTGAAGGATCGGGCGCGGAGAGGTCTGTCAGCCAGCCGATCCATGGCGCATGGCGCAATTCCAGCGTCACAAAAATCACTTTGTAGAGCGAGAAGAAAATAGGGATCTGCATCAGGATCGGCAAACAGCCCGCGGCCGGATTGACCTTTTCCTTCTTGTAGAGTGCCATCATCTCCTGTTGGACTTTTTGACGGTCGTCGCCCGCCTGCTCCTTGATTTTTTCCATCTGCGGCTGAAGCTCTTTCATCTTCGCCATGGAGGCGTAAGATTTGTAAGCCAAGGGGAAAAGAACGAGCTTGATAATAAAGGTCAGCGCGATAATGGCCCAGCCCATGTTGCCGATCATGACGTGAAGATAATGGAGCAGCCAGAACATCGGCTTGGTGATAAAGAAGAACCAGCCCCAATCGATGCTATCCAGAAACTTGGGGACGCCGCTCTCGTTTTGGTAATTGCGGATGGTTTCCCACTCCTTCGCGCCCGCAAAAAGCCGTGAGGAGACCACGGCGGTTTGGCCTGGTTCAAGCGTCTCGGTCTTATGCTTTGCGGTCGTTTGGAAAATGTTGCGGGTGGTGTCTTTGAAAGTGCTGATTTTCGCGCCCGCCTGATCCACAATCAAGGTGGTCATCCAGTAGTGGTCGGTAAACCCAGTCCAGCCTTTGTCGCCGACTTCGAGTTCTTCATGGCTGCGTGCGGCCTCAAAGTCATCATAATCTGTTTCTGTCAGCTCGCCTGCAACATGGCGGATCGCGCCTTCATGCAGGATAAAGAAGTTTTTGAGATCAGCAGGCTCGCCGTGACGCGCGATCGTCCCGTAAGGGGCGAGGCTCACAGATGCGGTGCCGGTGTTTGCAACCGATTGCGTGATGGTAAACATATAGTTTTCATCAAGGCTGATCTCGCGTGTGAAAGTCAGCCCCTGACCATTGCTCCATGTCAGAACAACAGGGCTTGTCGGGGTGAGGCTGCTACCGGACTGAACCGACCAGACGGTATTCGGCCCGGGCACGAGCTCGGCTGACAGCCCCGCGCCGGGCGCCCAGCCGTAAAGGGCGTAATAAGCGCTTTCGGCACCCGTTGGCTTCAAGAGCGAAACGATATCACTGCCTGTTTCAAGCGTTTGGCGGTATTGTTTCAGCTTCAGCTCGTCAAAACGCCCGCCCAAGAGCGAAATCGTGCCCTCGACATGGCTGTTCTCAATCTTGATACGGGGCACATCAACGGCAGGTTTTGCTTCTGCAGTCACGACAGGTTCGGTGCCCGTGGCGGCCAAGGGGACGCTGGCTGTATCGCCTGTTGCCTGGCTTGCAGACGGCGTGGCTCCCGCAAGGTCTTGCGGGCTTGGCGCGGGTGGTGGAAAGAAAAAGCTCCATCCCAGAATGACAAGCATACTGAGCGCTACAGCGAGAATGAGATTCTTGTTCTGATCGTCCATGAAGACCTGAGCCCCTTGCCTTTACGAGTGAGGCAGGTTCAACAGAGTGAAGGCCCGAAGGTCAAGCGGTTATTGGGGATTTAGGGCAAAAGGCAGCAGGAAATTCGTTTAAGATGTCTCTGGACCAGCATTCTAAATCGCGGTTCCGCCCCGAATCTGCGGCAGAGCGCCCAGTTTTGTGTTGTGCTGTGTGAGCCAGCCCAATGTTTCATCAAACGGCATAGGGCGCGCGACGGCAAAGCCTTGCACGTGCGCACAGCCAAGCTGGCCAAGCATGGCGTGTTCCCCCGCAGTTTCCACGCCTTCTGCCAGCGTTTCAAGGCCGAGCCGTTCCGCCATTGTCTGGATTGCGGAGACCATACGTTGTTGCTCCTGATCTTTGTCAACGCGGCTGATAAAGGAACGATCGATCTTAATGCGCTCGATGGTAAAGCGTCTGATGGCCGTGATAGACGCGTGACCTGTGCCAAAATCATCAAGATCAATACGGCAACCCAGCTTTGCCAAGGCTGCAAGATTTCGCGCTGCGGCATCTTCGGGAGATCCCGCGACAATGGTTTCGAGAACTTCAATCGTCAGCCTGTTGGGCGCCAGGTCAAACCTGTCTAGATCCCAACGGATTTTTTCGGCGAGTTTTGGGTTGCGCAGCTCTTCGGCTGTGAAATTGACTGCCACGCAAGGCACATAAAACCCTGCACGATCCCATGCTTTGAGCGCGGTGAGAGCACCATAGAGAACAACCTCTCCCAAGCGCTCCATTTGTCCTGAATCTTGTAGTGCAGGAAGAAAATCTGAGGGTGCGACTGTCCCTCGTTTGGGATGATGCCACCGCGCAAGTGCTTCAAATCCGGTGACGCGCCCCGTATCTGTGGAGAGTTGAGGTTGAAACCAAGGCGCAATCTCACCGTTGTCCAGAGCAAAAAACGCCTCTCGCATCAGGGCCTCTCTTTTAACACTGGTTTCGCCCATTTCCGCACTATAGGCGCGAATGGAGGATGGTGCGTTACGAGCGGCTTCATTTAGAGCTGTGTCGGCGGCCTTCATCCAAGACTGTGTTGTGTTCTCAGGGCTGCGAGTGCTCAAGCAAAATCCGATTGCACTGCTCAGGAAGAGCGCCTGCATATTCACAGAGACAGGCTCCTCCGCCGCTGATTGCAAGCGTGACGCAAGCTGGATTGCAGCTTCAAGTTCAAAGTGAGGCACAGGAGCGATCAGAACAGCAAACCGCGCTCCGCCAAGCCAGTAAATGGCGTCATCTTCACGCACCAACGCGCGAAATCGTTCCCCGAGCCGCTCGAGCAAAGTCGCCGCAGCCTCTTGACCATATCGTTGGGAAAGGGCTTCAAACTCTTCCAACTGGATCAGGAATAACGCAGATTTGCGGCCGGTCTCGCGGCACACTGCGTTTAGCTCTTCGATGTCGGTTTCAAGCTGGTTTTGGAGTGGCAAACCTGTTGTCGCGTCAATGTCGCGTTTCTGCACTGCGCGCGCCTCTTTGAGTGTGCCTGCTAGAAGATAGAGGATTGGCAGTCCAAGCGCGACGCTGACAAGGGCCAGTTCTCCAGCAATCCAGAAGGCGCTCAGGGCAATGGCCGGGACAAAAGCCAACATATGAGCCCCCAAGAGCCACTCGGCCAGCCGCTTTGATCGTGATATAAATGCAGCCCTACCATGCAACGCCATCTTTACTTCCTTCAAACCTGTTTGGAGGAGGCTAGCGCGATAATATCAACAGGGCCTTAACGGAAGAGAGGTGGCAGCTCATTTTCTGGAGGTTCTTCGGCTTGCGTTCTGGCAAGTGCCTTAAAATCGAACAAACCCGGATCAAGCAAATGGCTTGGGCGCGTGTTCATCAATGCACGAAACATGACCTGCCTACGCCCCGGGCTGTTCTTTTCCCAGCCATCCAGAATCTGCTTGACCTGTTGGCGTTGCAGCCCGTCCTGACTTCCGCATAAATCACAGGGAATGATAGGGTAATCCAGATCGCGCGCAAACTTTTCGCAATCAACTTCAGCGACGTGGGCGAGCGGACGATAGACAAACAAATCGCCTTCTTCATTCACGAGCTTGGGCGGCATTGTGGCCAGCCGCCCGCCGTGAAACAGGTTCATAAAGAACGTTTCAAGAATGTCGTCGCGATGGTGCCCCAGAACAACAGCCGTGCAGCCCTCTTCGCGTGCGATGCGGTAAAGATTGCCGCGCCGCAAACGCGAACACAGCGCACAGAAGGTCCGCCCTTCGGGCACCTTGTCCATGACAATTGAATAAGTGTCCTGATATTCGATACGATGCGCAACGCCGCGTTCTTCCAGAAACTTTGGCAAAACAGTCGCAGGAAAGCCCGGCTGGCCCTGATCAAGATTGCAGGCCAGAAGCTCGACGGGCAAAAGCCCGCGCCATTTCAGTTCATGAAGCACCGCCAAAAGCGTATAGCTGTCTTTGCCGCCCGACAGACAGACAAGCCACTTACCGCCAGGCTCGATCATGCCATATTGTTCTATCGCCTCGCGCGTTTGGCTCACGATTCGTTTGCGCAGCTTCTTAAACTCGGTGCTTTTAGGCGCGCCGTGAAAGAGCGGGTGAATATCTTCAGCTTTGTCTAACATGGCGTTGCCATTAGCGGCTCAGGCGGGGCAGGGCAACTAAATCCGCCCCATCTCTCGCAAACGCTCACGCAAAAGAGGCGCGCGTAGGTCGCCCGCCTCCAGCGCAAAAACAAATGCGTGTGTGAGAAAGAACGACCGCTCGATAAGATCATTGGCCCGATCTGCCGCCTCGGTATACAGCCCAATCAGTCCCGCGCGGTCGTCTTTCTCATGCGCCACCAGAAGTCGCGATTGCAGCTCGCTCATTCTGCCGCCATTTGCTGACGATGTGATGTGATCTGATTGGCCACCCAATCGTGGAAGCAATGCGTTGGCCCGTCCATCGCGGGCGAGAAGCGGCCGCCGTCAAAGCCACGGCCATAGCGGCCCTTCTGCATCCCTTCGACAACAAAAATATCCTCGATAAAGACAGTTTTCCACTGGGTCGCATTCTTGGCGCGCAGGGCCTCATCGACCTTCGGCTCGGCATAAAACAAATGCACGTGCTCTAAAGTCTTATCAACCGCCTTCGGCTCCAGAATAATCGCAAAAGCATGGTCGCGCTGCACCCCCAACAGAACATTCGGGTAAACGGTGATATATTCGCCGCCAGTGTCCCATTTGTCCGAAAGGTTCGCAAAATCGGGAAATGTTTCGCCGTCTTGCCCTGTCAACTGACGGTAAACCAGCGTGCCCTGCCCAGAATAGCGCCCGTATTCTTCAATGTTGTAATGATCCTCAAGGCGCGAATAGCTGTTCAAGCCGGGATGAACCCATGGCAGGTGATAGCTCTCGCAGTAGTTTTCGACAGCCAGCTTCCAGTTGGTATTGACCTCAAGCTCAAATTTGCTGTCTTCGCCGCCGTGATACAGTGGCAAGTCAAACTCTTTCCAGCGCTCGAGAAGCTCGGCATGAACCTCTTCAAATGGGGCCGCGGTTCCGGAGGCGTTGATATAGACAACACCGAGCCAGATATAACTTGGAACTTCATAGAGGCCCAGCTCGCTGCGTGGCATATCTTTATGTGTGTTCATGCCCGGGCCGCCGACGTGAGGCGTCGCTACAAGCTCGCCTTTGGTGGAGTAACACCACGAATGATAGGGGCAGCGGATCGCCCCTTCGATTTTTTTGGGTTCCGAAACAAGGATCATACCACGGTGACGACAGGTGTTCTGAAAGACCCGCACATCGCCGTCTTTGTCGCGGATCAGCAGCAGCGGCATCCCAAGGAATTCGATCGGCTTCGCATCCCCGTTTTCTGGCACATCGGCTGTGACAGCAATACCCGACCAGTTCTTATAAAGAACAGCGTCGCGCTCCTCCAGAAAGACCCGCTCGTCTACATAATGATCATTGGGCAAGCCATTGGCCGTAGCCACGGGGCGCATTACGCCAGAAACGTCGGTTGTCATTGCGAATCCTCCTTCATGTTAAGTCTCTCTTAGGGCCGTGGCCGTGCCAAAACTTTTCTCACCGCGACACAGCTTTTCTCACCGCGACCGATTCCAAGTATTTTCCATCGGTCTGCGGGGCGGCGACGTAATAATGATATGAAACACATAACAATTGCCCTCGCCTTGCTTTTCCTCGTGTCGTGCACAGGCAAGCCTTCGTTTGATCACCCGCCCTTGTCTGAGCGAAAGCTCGATCTGGAGCAGTTCTTTCAAGGCGAATTCAAAGCCTATGGGCAGTTTCAGGACCGCTTTGGCAAGGTGCGGCAGCGCTTCACCGTCGCCATGACGGGGGAATGGGACGGCGGGACCCTCACCCTGACAGAAGATTTCAGCTACGAAAGCGGCGCAACAGAACAACGCATTTGGGAGCTGACCAAGACAGAGGCTGACGCATGGCGCGGAACGGCGGCGGGCGTGATAGGCGAGGCCACGGGTCGCGAAGCGGGCGACAGGTTTAACTGGCAATACACGATTGATTTGCCGCAGCCCGACAAAGGCGGCACATTGCGCGTCGAGTTTGATGACTGGATGTGGCTTCTCAACGATGACCGCTTGCTCAACATTGCTTATGTGGAACGCTTTGGCATCAGGCTCGGAACAGTGACGATTACTTTCGAAAAGCAATAATCGCCACTTCAGGCAAACTTAAAACAAAGCGTCGCCCCCGAAACCCCTCTTGAGCAAAATGTGCATCAGCCCAATACTGTGGCCAAAAGCTTCGGGAGGGCTTCTATGAATATTGACAAGAAGATCACGGATGATCTTGTGGCGAATGATATTTCCTTTGTCACGACAGTGCCCTGCAAACAACTTGCAGGTGTGATTGACGAAATTGATAACCGCGACGAGATTTTTCACATTCCGTCCAACAAGGAAGACGAGGGCATGGGCCTCTGCGCTGGGGCGTGGATGGGGGGCAAGCGGCCTGCGATCATTATGCAGAACACCGCAATTGGCGTAACCATCAACACTTTGGCGACGCTCATTCAATATTATAGAATGCCGCTTCCGATGCTGATCAGCTATCGTGGAGAGCTGCGCGAGCCTGTCGCCTGCCAAGTTGAAATGGCAGTTCATACCAAAGCGCTTCTCGCCCAGATGAATATCCCGACCTACCACTTTCACAAACAGTCTGATGTCGAAGAGCTCGACATGATCCTGAAATATACCTTCATGTGCAACAAACCTGTGGCAATCCTGACGGATGCCAACTTCTGGGGAGGCTATGGCGACCAATGATCCGTTCTGAAATTCTGAAAGAAATCGCCCCGATCCTGCGTGACCAGCTTGTCGTCTGTAA
>P_2C_Liq_1_UnCtyDRAFT_1000800_pt1 | contig 12878 bp, 9 predicted proteins | sample Pon2CUnioCityCA_2_FD_10234 | JGI IMG/M metagenome (IMG submission 10234)
GGTCTTCGGTTCCGGCATGCACGGGACACCTATTTGCATTCTCTCCCCCTCCCGCACCGTTGTCGGCTCATTCCCTCCAGCCGTTTCCTCTTGGCCGCTGGAAAATCGTGGTCGCGGGTGCACTCGAGTGGGTCGTTGGGGGCAATCTGCTGGACCGTTGCAGTGGTCGATCCAGTGTACCGTGCACTTACGGGGGAAATTCCCCCTCTCGGGGCAGGTTTGTCCCGCTGGCTCCAGCGTTGAGCCTTTTTCATCCGAGTCCTGGGGGAGGATGGGGGGGAGTTGGGACCGGGGGCCGACCTGGCTGGCGGAGGTGGGCGAGGGTGAGGCGGGAGCGGCCAACCGCCGCCCCGCTCACACACAGTCGCGCGGGTAGGAACGCCGAAAGGTGCGGCAGAACACCCGCGCCTCGCCCTCGTAGGCGTCGAGGTCGGCGTGGAGGTGGAAGTGGGTGGGATCGGAGGTCAGCCGGGTGGTGGTGACCGTGTGCACCTGCCAGTCCCCTCGGCCGAGGGAGCGGACCCAGCGGGTCTCGCCCGAGACGGAGTCGTAGTCGTTCGCCCGGGAGCGGTACCACTCGGTGGCGTGGCGTCCGACCACGGTGGCGCCGGCATCCTCCGCTGCGCCCAGCCGTACCCGGCCGGCGTCGTTGGTGACCTCGAGCGTGGAGGTATCCGCGGCCAGTTCGCGGACGACCCGCCAGTCGTGGTGCGGTTCGGCCAAGGGGGGAGTCGGTAGGGGCGGGGCGCCCTCGGGCGGCTCGTAGGGCCGCAGGACGGCGTCCTCGGCCGGACGGGGCGAACGCACCGGGAGGTGGAGTGTGCTCCCGCGCGGCAGCACTGTCAGGCAGAACGGACGGGGTGCCGGCCAGGCGAGCGGCCAGTAGGAAGTGGAAAGGGCGAGCCGGATGCGGTGCCCGGCCGGAAAGTGCTGGGCGATGTCGTTGAGCTGGAGGCGAACGGTGACAAAGGCACCGGGCACGAGGGGCTCGGGGTTGGCGCTGCCCGCGCGGTGGGAAAGGTTGAGCAGCCCGTAGGTGATGCGGGTGGCCGCGCCGTCCTGGGCGACATCGGAGAGGCGGGCGGCGACCATCGCCTGGGGCTGGTCGCTGGCAAGGGTGAGTTCGAGCACGGGGGCACCGAGGATCTCCAGCGGTTCGGTGAGGGGCTGGCTGTCGAAGACGAGAGCTCCGCCGTCCTCCTGTCGCTGGTCGTGGGCGAGGTCCGGCCCGGCGGCGTAGGAGCACCACTTGCCGGCGAAGAGTCCGGTGACCAGCGGCGACTGGAAGCTCAGTTCCTCCCGGCCGGCCTCGTGTCCCGGGGCCAGCAAGCGGCGCTCCCCGAGCCCGAGGGCCCGCCAGTCGGTGTGGGGGGAGGGCCAGGCCGGTTCGGCGACCCAGCGCCCCGGTCTTTCTTCGTAGGCGGGCGTCGGGGGCACGCTGTCCTGCATCCAGACCCGCAGCATTGGCTCGTCCTCCACTCCGTTGGGCGTGTCCTTCAGCCAGCGGTCCCACCAGCGCAGGCATTCCTGGAGGAAGCCGATGGCCGGGCCGGGCCTGCCGAGGTGGGGGAAGGTGTGGCTCCACGGGCCGATGAGCCCCCGGCGCGGCACCTCCAGGCCGGCGAGCAGGCGGAAGACCGCATTCGAGTAGCCGTCCGCCCAACCGCTCACCGCGAGCACGGGCGCGCGCACCGCGGAGAAGTCCTCACAGATGGAGCCGTGCTCCCAGTAGGCGTCCCGCCGCTGGTGTTCGAGCCAGAGCCCGATCCACGGCTCGCATCGCTCCAGCCGCTCCTGCCACATCGCGCGCCAGTCTTCCCCGACCGCGTCCGGATGGGGCGGCAGGGAGTTGTAGGCGAACATCGTGGAGGCCCATGAGAGATTGTCCCCGAGCAGGCAACCGCCCATGTGGTGGACATCGTCGGCGTAGCGGTCGTCGGTCGAGCACAGGGTGATCACGGCCTGCAGTTGCGGAGGCTGGAGAGCCGCGATCTGCAGCCCGTTGAAGCCGCCCCAGGAGATCCCGTACATGCCGATCCGGCCCGTGCACCACGGCTGTGCTGCCAGCCAGCGAAGCACGGCGATGCCATCGTCGAGCTCCCGCTGCAGGTACTCGTCGGCGAGGACGCCCCCGGAATCCCCGCTTCCCCGCAGGTCGACCCGGACGGAGGCGTAGCCGTGCCCCGCGAACCAGGGGTGGGTGATGGAGTCGCGCACGGCGGTGCCGTCGCGGAGACGGTAGGGCAAGGTACTCGAGAATGGCCGGTACGGGGTGTTCTTCCGCGTCGACCGGCCTCCAGATCCGGGCGGCCAACTCGACCCCGTCGGCCATGGGAATGCGGGTCGTGACGGGTGCGGCTACGGAACGGGGGAAGGCGGTGCGGTGGTTCATGCGAACACGGGCGCGCGGTGATCGATGCGAAAGCCGAGCAAGTCCATCGCCTCGTGGTAGCGGGCGAGGAGGGCTTTCTGGTGGTCCGCCCCGAGGAACAGGTCGGCGATCTCGTAGCTGTAGCTGTCTTGAAAGCGCAGGTGGGAGAGGCGCTGGCCCTCCTCTACGTGGACGCGGAGGAGGGCCTCCGGGAAGCGGGCCCGGAGGGCGGCCCTTTCCGCGGGTCCGGGCACCCGGGTGACCGTGCCGTCGGTGAAGAGCCGGGGCATGAACTTGGCGGCCAGCCGGTGCCCTCCCTCGCGGTGGGGGAAGGCCGGATCCCTCCCGAGGGAGAGGCACACCGGCACCTGGAAGTGCGAGGCTCCGTCCACGAAGTGGAAGAGGGGGGAGTGGGACTTGGAGCAGCGGGCATTCACCTCGAGGAGGCGGAGCCGGTCGTGCGCGCGGCTCCAGTAAAATTCCATGTTGAAGGGTCCCTCGTCGTAACCGGTCCGCTCCATGACCTTGCGGGCCGCCCGGATCATGCGCGCCTGCACGCGACGGGGCAGCCGGGAGGGATACTGGTAGCGCTGGAAGGAACTGCGGTGCCGACGCTGCCGGAAGGAGTCGACCACCCCGTAAACCACCGTGCGTCCGCCGTGGACATAGCCCTCGAGAGTACACTGGTGGCCCTGGCTGATCAGCCCCTCCACGATGCAATGGTCACCGTCGATCGGGGCGATGTGGGGGGGAAGGTCGGCGTGTGCGAGGATTTCGTTGAAGGGCTGGGCAAAGCGGTGAAGGCCCGCCCGGATCTTCTCGAGGGCATGGTCGAGCTCGGTCTCGTTGCGCACGAGAAAGCCGAGGTGGGAGGAGTGGGCCTTGATCGGCTTGATCCAGAAGGGGTACGGCACGGTGAGGTCGGCGGCGGGATCCGCGGNGAAGGGATCGACGGCGGCGAAGGGGGGAATCAGCTCCGGGACGACCGCCCTCTGCTCGCAGCGGGCCCAGTACTTGTGCTCCAGCTTGAGGACTGCCTCGAGGCTGGGACCCGGCTGGCCGAGACGCTCGCGGAGGATCGGGACGAAGGTGCTCGTGGGGAAGTCCCAGTAGGTGATGATCCCGTCGACGGTCCCCGCGAAGTGGCGAAGCACCTGCTCACTGCGGGCGAGCATTTCCGGTACGGGGAACCGCTCGGTGTGGACGGACTCCTCGTAGGAGAGCAGCTCGTGAAAGCGGGCACCCGCCGGCTCGCGAATGGTGCGGAGCTGGTCGTAGTGGAAGGAGTCGAGCCCGAAGACGAAGATATCGGGTCCCGGCCCGGTGGCCGCCGGCCGCGGCGAGCCCGCGGGCTCCGGCTCCGCTGAATCAGGGGAAGGGTAAGGGGCTTGGGGGGATGGCATCGGCAGGCTCCGGGCAAGAGCCAATCATTCCCACGGTTCCGGAACAAGCAAACTGGTTCCGTGTGCCCCGGGAGAGCGGCATCCGCCCCTCCCCCCGATCGGGGCGGGTCGGGCCCCCCTGCGGGGAGCGCTGCGCCGGCCCTACCGTCCGCCGGGAGCGCCCGCTTCCGCCATCGCGGCTTCCGGCTCGGTGGCGCGGGGGACCAGCTCGGAGACGGTGTCGCGGCGGGAGACCGTGCCGAGGAAGCGGCCGTCGTGGTCCACCACGGCCAGCGGGTAGTCGCGGGTAGCCATGGTCGGCAGCATCTCCTCGATGACCATGTCGGTGGTCACGGTGGCCGGCTCGTGGAGGTGCTCCGGCCGGACCGGCGATGAGCCATCCACCCGTGTGAACACCTGCTCGTCGGCGGCCCCGATCGGGCGGTTGTCCTCGTCGACCACGTAGATCGCCCGCTGGCCGGTTTCCTCCATGCCGGCGGCCACCGATTGCGGGTTCACCTCGGAGAGGCGGAGGGCGCGGGACTCGCTGACGATGCTGCCCACGGTGATCACCCGGCTGCGGTTCACATCCCGCACGAAGCGGGCCACGTAATCGTCCGCCGGGTCCATGAGAATCTCCTCGGCGGTGCCCACCTGGCTGAGGGCGCCGTCCTTGAGGATGGCGATGTGGTCGCCGAGCCGGAGGGCCTCGTCGAGGTCATGGGTGATGAAGACGATGGTCTTGTGGAGGGTCTGCTGCAGCTCGAGGAGCTGGCCCTGCATGTCGTTGCGGATGAGGGGGTCGAGCGCGGAGAAGGCTTCGTCCATGAGGAGGATCTCCGACTGGGTGGCGAGGGCGCGGGCCAGCCCGACCCGTTGCTGCATGCCTCCGGAGAGCTGGCTGGGGTACTGGTTCTCGAAGCCGCCCAGCCCGACCAACTCGATCTGCTCGCGGGCGCGTTGCTCGGCCTCGCTCTTGTCGATGCCGGCCACCTTCAGGCCGTAGACCGCGTTCTCCAGGACGGTCTTGTGGGGGAGGAGGGCGAAGCGCTGGAACACCATGCTCATGCGGTGGCGGCGCAGATCGCGTAGTTCCTCCGTGCCCATATCGACGACGTCGTGCCCGTCCACGAGGATGTGGCCGGCGGTGGGTTCGATGAGCAGGTTGAAGTGGCGGATGAGGGTGGACTTGCCGGAGCCGGACAGGCCCATGATGACGAAGGTCTCGCCCGGCCGGATCTCCAGGCTGACATCGCGCAGGCCGACGGTGTGGCCGGTCTCGTTGAGGATTTCCGATTTGCTGGCACCGGCCCGCACGCGCTCGAGCACGCTCGCCGGGTCCGGGCCGAAGATCTTGTAGATTTCCTTCACGGAAATCTTGGAGGGAGTCTCGCTCATAGGGGGAGGGGATCGGGCAGGGGACGGAGGGCGGTCGCGCGTACCGGGCTCACTTCTGCAGGTGGAGGTGCTGCTGCATCTTGCGCCCGTAGGCCTGGGCGACCCGGTCGAAGATGACGGCGAGGAAGACAATGGCGATCCCGGCGAGGAGACCGCGGCTCACCTCGAGGCGCTGGATGCCTTGGAGGACTTGGTAGCCGAGACCGCCCGCCCCGATCATGGAGGCGATCACCACCATGGAAAGGGACATCATGGTAGTCTGGTTGATCCCGGCCATGATGGTGGGCAGCGCGAGGGGAATCTGCACGGAGAAGAGTCGCTGTCGCGGGGTCGCCCCAAAGGCGACGACTGCTTCCATGACCTCCCGGTCGACCTGGCGGATGCCGAGGTTCGTCAGCCGGATCACCGGGGGCACCGCGAAGACGATGGTGGCGAGGAGGGCGGGGATCTTGCCGGGCCCGAAGAGCATGACGAAGGGGATGAGGTACACGAAGATCGGCAGGGTCTGCATGATGTCGAGGACCGGCGTGAGGATGCCTTGGAAGACATTCGAGCGGGACATGGCGATCCCGAGGGGGATCCCGACGATCACCGCGAGGAGGGTGGCCACCAGCATGAGGGCGATGGTGGCCATGGCCGGCTCCCACATCCCGAAGAGTCCGGTGAGGAAGAGCATGACGATCGTGCCCCCGGCAAACTTGGCACTGCGGGTCGCCTGGTAGGCGAAGAGCGCGAGCAGGAGCACGACGAGGTACCAGGGCAGCCAGAGAAGGGCGTTCTCGATCGAGTTGAGGAAGCGGAGGACCGGCAGGAAGGCGATCTCGAGGGCTTCCCCGAATTCAATGACAACCCAGTTGAAGCCGTCGTCGATGGTGCCGCGGATCTCGCGGGATTCGATCAGCTCGGGAAAGTTAGAGTCCATGGGAGGGAGGATTCAAGGGAGGGGGAGGAACGGGTACCGTGACAACCAGCGACCCGAAGACCGGTGCGGAGGGGAGGGGAGGAAGACGCCCCCCGCACGCGGAGGGGCGTCTTCCCGGGCAAACGGGGCAGGGACCCTAGAGGGAGGCCCGGACGTTGTCCGCCACGTCGGAGGGGACCCACTGGGTCCAGACGTCCTCGTGGTTCTCGAGGAAGCGCTCGGCGACTTCCTCGGGACTGGCCGAGTTGTCGTCGCCCCAGGCGAGCAGCTGGTTCACGAGGGCGTTCGGGTAGCTCATCTTGGCGAGGAAGTCGGCCACGTGCGGCGCGCTTTCCCGGACTTCGGTGACCACGGCCACGGCGACGTCGCCCTTCTTCCAGCCGGTTACCTGCGGATCCGGGGCGTCCGGGACGGTCAACTCCGTGAAGTCCTCCGCGTTGTAGGGCGGCATCTCCAGGCGCACGAGGTTGTACTTCCCGATCACCGCGGTGGGGCCCCAGTAGTAGCCGACGATCGGCTGGCCGCGGGTCACCTTCCGGGCGTAGGAGGCTTTCAGGTTGGCACCGGAGCCCGGCGAGAAGAGCTCCCAGTTGTGGTCCTCGAGGTTGAGGGCGCGGAAGAGGTTGTTGGTGATGATCTCACAACCCCAGCCGGGAGGGCAGCCGTAGAATCGGCCCTGGCCGTTGCTGGCGACTTCCACGAAGAGCTCGGAGTAATCCTTGAGGTCCTCGACAGACTTCAGGCCGGGGTTGGCCTCGGCCACATAGTCGGGAATCCACCAGCCCTCCTTGCCGCCGTCGGCGAAGATGTCGGTGGCCTTGTAGATGTTGCCCTTCTCCTGGGCCTCGTCCCAGATGCTCTGGGCGGTGCTCACCCACAGTTCCGGGGCAATCGTCGGCTCGCTCTTGGTGAGCATGCTGGTGGCGGTCGGCACGGTGTCGCCCGGGACGATGTCCACGTCGCAGCCGTAGCCATCGGCGAGGATCTTCTCGGCCACGTAGGCAAAGGTGCCGGCGGAGAGCCAGGTCATTTCCGCGATCGTGATGGTGTCATCGTAATCGCACTCGGCGGCCTTCGCCTGTGGGGAAAGGCCGAACGCGGCTGCGGAAAGCAGCGCGGCGCCCAGAAGGGCGGGGGATCGTTGGATCTTATGCATGGATCGGTTGGGTTCTCGTTGCCGGATCCAAGGGGAACCGGAAGAAAGGGGGCACGGTTTCGGGCGGTGCGAGTACGGGGAGGGGGAGCATTTACGGTGCCGATCGCTACCGGGTAGGTGCGGTGGAGAAGGAAACGCCCTCCGTTGTGCCGTTCTTGGACCCGTGCTTCCGGGGCGGGGAGGCAACGGGATCGTAGTAATGGGGTTCGACTAAGGGAATGGGGTCCGGGGGGTAAAGCAATGCTTCGGGGTGCGATTAAAAAGGTTTGTAGGCATCGCCTTGTCAAGAACCCAGCTCCGCGGGCCGCGGATTTTCAGAAAAGAGCGGGTGCTGGGCACAAGCGCGCTGCCGTCCCGCCCTCCGTGATTCAGGCGGCGTGGCCGAGGGAGGAGCGGAACCGGACAAGGGCAAGGGCGAAAAGGGCACTGCCGATCGCGAGGAGGGCGAGCAGCTGGGGTGCCACCAATTCCCAGCCAGCTCCCCGGAAGAGGACGGCTTCGGCAAGGGCGACATAGTGGGTGTTGGGGGCGGCGAGCATGACCATCTGGATCCACTCGGGCATGCTCTCGCGCGGGGTCATCCCGCCGGAGAGCATCTGCAGGGGAAGGAGCACGAGGATGGTGAGGAGCCCGAAGCGGGGCATGGAGGGGGCCAGCAGGCCGAGGAGGATGCCGAGCGAGGTGGTCGCGAGCAGGTGCAGGACCGTCCCGGTGCCGAAGAGGAGCAGGGAGCCGCGCACGGGCACGGCGAGCACTCCCTCCACGATGACTTCGAGGGCGAAGAGGGCGGCCGCCAGGACGATGAGGCCCATCGAGAGGATCTTGGAGAGTAGGATCTCTGAGGGCCGGACCGGCAGGGAGAGCAGGTGTTCGAGGGTGCCGTGTTCCTTTTCGCGGATGAGGGAGGCACCCCCGAGCACGAGGGCGAGGAGGGTGACGTTCGAGATGGTTTCGATGATCCCGCCGAACCAGCCGGGATCCAATTGCGGGTTGAAGCGGGCGCGCAGGGCGAGGTCGACGGCGGGGGCCTCCCCGGCCCGGTAGCCCTTGACGAACGCGGCGATCTCGTCGCGCACGATCTGCTGGAGGTAGCCGCTCCCGGCGAAGGCCTGGCTCATGCGGGTGGCGTCGACATTGAGCTGGAGGGCGGGCTGTTCCCCGGCGAGCACGTCCGCCTGGAAGTCGGGTGGGATGTTCAGCGCGAAGATGTCGAGGCCGGCGTCGAGCCGGGCGTCCATTTGGCGGTGGCTGACGAGGTCCGGCTCGCTGAAGTAGGGTGCCTGGAGGGCGTCGGCGATCCGGCGGGACAGCGGGGAATGGTCCTCGTCCACAATGGAGACGGTGGCACGGTGGAGGGTCTCCGGGAGGGCGGTGGCGGCGGAGTAGATCGCGAAGGTGAAGGTGTAGATCACCAGCACGAGCAGGAGCGGATCGCGGGCGAGCTGGAGCAACTCCTTCTGCCCGAGGCGGAGGAGGGTCGAGGGCCGGGGGAAGCGATTCATTTCTCCTGCTTGCGAAGGGCGAGGGCGGCGAGGAGGACGAGGACGGGCACGGAGGCGGCGAGCGGCCAGAGCGAGGCCTGCAGGTCGGCGGGTCCGAGCGCCTTGGAGAAGGTGCCGCGGACGAGGAGGAGGAAGTGGGTGGTCGGGTAGAGTTCGCCGACTACCCGGCCGAATCCCTGCAGGGAGGAGACCGGGTTGAGCAGTCCGGAGAAGTTCACCGCCGGCAGGATGGTGAGCACAGCGGTGCCAAAGATCGCGGCGATCTGGCTGCGCAGGAAACTGGAGAGGAACATGCCGAGCGCGGTAGCGGCGGCGAGGTAGAGGAGGGCCGCCCCACTGAGCAGGAGGAGGCTGCCCTTCAGGGGTACCTGGAAGCCGCCGACAGCGAAGAGGACGAGGAGGAGGAAGCTGAGGAAGGAGAGGATGAGGTAGGGGGCCTGCTTGCCGAGGAGGAACTCGAGCCGACGGGTGGGGGTCACGTAGAAGTTGACGATCGATCCCAGCTCCTTTTCCCGGACGACGCTGAGCGAGGCGAGCATGGCCGGGATCATGAGGAGGAGGAGCGGGATCATGGCCGGCACCATGGCCACGAGGCTCTCCAGCTGCGGGTTGTACCGGAAGCGGGTCTCGATCCGCGCGGGGAGAACCGCCTCGGGCTCGAGACCGGCCGCGCGGGCGCGCCGGGCCAGCCAGGACTGGTGGAGTCCCTGCACGTAGCCGCGGGCGGTCTCCGCCCGGGAGGGCATGGAGCCGTCCAGCCAGGCCCCGATCGCGACCGGTTCCCCACGGGCGAGGGCCCGCCCAAAGCCGGGGGGGATCTCCACGGCGAGGCTCAGCTCGCCCCTGCGGAGGCGCTCGTCGAGGTCGGCGTAGCCTCGGAGGGGTGCTTGCGCGTGGAAGTAGCGGGAACCGGCCAGACTCTCCGCGTAGTCGCGGCTGGCGGCGGTGTCGTCGCGATCGAGCACGGCGAAATCGAGGTCCTCCACGTCGAGGCTGATCCCGTGCCCCATCACGAACATGAGGAGGAGGCTGCCAAGGAAGGCGAGGGTGAGCCGGACGGGGTCACGGCAAAGCTCGAGGGTTTCCCGCCGGGCGTAGGCGAGGGCGCGGTGGAGACGGAAGAGACCGGCGGGGGCGGTGTCCGCTGCGGGTGGCGGAGAGGAGGGGACCGGAGCCGAGGGGGGCTGGTGGAGGGTCCTCCCGGCAAGGGCACGGTCCCCGTGGAGGTCCTCGCTCTCCGCGCGGAGGAAGGCGACAAACGCTTCCTCGAGGTCTTCCTCGTCCTGCTGGTCGCAGAGGGCGGCGGGCGTGTCGGTGGCGAGGACCCGGCCCTCGTGCATGAGCGCGACCCGGTCGCAGCGCTGCGCCTCGGGCATGAGATGGGTGGAGAGGAAGATCGTGACCCCGTCGCGGCGGGAGAGTTCCTGCAGCTGTTGCCAGAAGTCCTCCCGGGCGAGAGGGTCGACCCCGCTGGTGGGCTCGTCGAGGATGAGGACGTCGGGTCGGTGGATCACCGCGACGGCGAGGGAGAGCCTTTGCTGGAGGCCGAGAGGCAGCTCATCGGGGAGGCGGTCGAGCACCTCCTCCAAACCGAATCGTCCGGCCGCTTCCTGCATGCGGGAGCCGAGGTCCGCGGGGGGGATCCGGTAGAGGCGGCCGTGGAGACGGAGGTTTTGCCGGACGGTGAGCTTCCGGTAGAGGGAGAAGGTCTGGGCGAGGTAGCCGATCCGGCGGCGATCGCCGAGTCGGCGGGGATCGACGGGTTGCCCGAAAAGGAAAGCCCGCCCCTCGCTGGGGGTGAGCAGGCCGGCGAGCATCTTCATGGTGGTGGTCTTCCCGGAGCCGTTCGAGCCGACGAAGCCGAAGATCTCGCCCTGGTGGACGCGGAAGCGGGCGGAGTCGACTGCCGTGAAGTTCCCGAAGCGGAGGGTGAGATGGTCGGCCTCGAGGGCGATGGGTTTGTCGCGGTCCCCTCGGTCGGGGGAGGGGAGAGGATCCGCGGACCTGGAGGGGCGGGAATGCGAAGGCTGCGCATTGTCGACCGGGTCGCCGTTGGCTCCCGCTTGGTCCGCCCCCGGGCGGGTGCTCCTTCCCGATCCTCGAGCAGGGCGAGAAAGGCCTGCTCGAGGGAGGTGCGGTCGGTCCGCTGGAGGAGGTCCTGCGGGGTGCCGCGGGCGAGGGTCCGGCCCTCCTGCAATGCGAGAATCGCGTCGAATTCCCGGGCCTCCGAGAGGTAGGAGGTGGCGAGGAGAAGGGCGAGCCGGGGACGGGCCGCGCGGAGGTCGGCGATGAGTTCCCAGAACTGGCGTCGGGAGAGGGGGTCAATGCCGGTGGTCGGCTCGTCGAGGAGAAGAAGGTCGGGTTCGTGGACGAGGGCGCAGCAGAGACCCAGCTTCTGCCGCATGCCTCCGCTGAGGTGGGCGGCAGCCCGCTCGCGGAAGGCGGCCAGCCCGGTAGCCTCGGTGAGCGCGTCGATGCGTTCTCCGCGGTCGGCGGCTTTTCCCCCGAAAAGGCGGGCAAAGAAGTCGATGTTCTCCCGCACGCTCAGGGAGTCGTAGAGGTTACGGCCAAGTCCCTGGGGGAGGTAGGCGATCCGTTGGCAGATGCGGTGGCGGTGGCGGGCAGACCGCATGGACCCCCCGAGGACTTCGACTTCCCCCTCCTGGAGGCGGCGGGCCCCGGCGATGAGGGCGAGGAGGCTGGACTTCCCGACACCGTCGGGCCCGATCACGGCGACTTGTTCCCCGGCCCGCACGGTGAGATCGATGCCGGCGAGTGCGGTGTGCCGGCCGTAGCGGAGCCGGGCCCCGGCGACGCGGATCACCGGGGATGCGGGGGAGGGGGAGGGATTGGCCGGAGGGGAGCGGCCGGAGCGGTCCGCAGCCGACTCGCTGGGACCGGGCAGGCTCATTCCGGGAGCTGCACGCGGAGCTCTTCCGGCCAGGGCAGGTCGGGATCGAGGCGGACGTAGGTGAGGCCGGGGAGCCCTGTCTTCACTTGCCGGAGGTACTGCCGGAGCAGTTCAGGGTCGAGGCTGGCCCGCACCCGGAACATGAGCTTGGCCCGCTCCTCCTCGGTTTCGACGGTCTTCGGGGTGAACTGGGCCACGGACGCGACGAAGGTGACCTCAGCGGGGAAGACGAGGTCGGGAGCCGCGTCGAGGACGATGCGGGCCTCGGCACCGAGGGCCACCCGGCCGGCCTCGGCCGTGGGGAGGAAGATCGTCATGTAGACATCGGTGAGGTCGACCATGTTGAGGACCACTCCCCCGGCGGAGAGGACTTCGCCGGGCTGGGCGACCCGGTACTGGACGCGGCCGTCGCGGGGGGCCCGCAGGACCCCGTCCTCGAGATCGGCGGTGAGCCGCTCCACGGTCGCTTCGGCCGCCTCGACGGCCGCTTCCGCGGCAATCGCGTCGGCCTCTGCCCGCCCGAGGGCGGCCCCGGCGGCCTCCACCTGGGCCCGGGCGGCGGCCACCGCGGCCCGGGCGGCCTCGAACCCCGCCCGATCGTTGTCCACTTGGGAGGCGGGCACGGCGTCCCTTCCGGCGAGTTCCTCAGTCCGGGCCAGTTGCTTGCGGGCCGCCTCCAGCTCGGCTTCCCGCTGGGCCACCACGGCCCTCGCGGCCTCCTGCTCGGCCCGGGCTTGCTCAATCCCGCGCAGGGCGGTGTCCACACCGACCCGCGCCTGTCGCGCCCGGGCCTCTGCCTCGTGCAGGGCCGCCCGGAGGGAGCGGGTATCCATTCGCGCGAGGAGGTCCCCCCTTTCCACAAGGTCTCCCTCCCGGACGAGAAGCTCCTCGAGACGGCCGGCGGTGCGGCTGGCGAGGTCAATCTCGGTGGCCTCGATCCGGCCATTGCCGGAGGCAAAGCCGGCGGGGAGCTGTTCCTCGGGGAGCGCTCGCCACACGAGAAAGCCGAGGGCCACGATCCCAAGAAGCGCGAGCAAGAGGAGGGGGAGACGACGACGGAGGGAGTCCATGAAATCCGGAAAGGGAAGGAAGCCTAGCCCGGGCTTCTCCGGGTGGCCATGGCAAAGAACGGGGAGGGAACGGGGGCGCGCAGGTTGGAAGGGGTGGGATGCCCCGGTCATGCTTGCGGGAAGGCGTCCCGGAACGGTAAGAGTTCCGATGGTACAGAGTCATTGG
>P_2C_Liq_1_UnCtyDRAFT_1000801_pt1 | contig 12873 bp, 10 predicted proteins | sample Pon2CUnioCityCA_2_FD_10234 | JGI IMG/M metagenome (IMG submission 10234)
TCTACCTTCGTAAACTTCTTCTAAAAGATTTGGTAAATCTTTATAAGCATCTGGTCCAACAACAAGATCTACAATTTTTTCTTCCTCTAAAAACTTTTCCTTTAAGCGTTCAGCCATACAACCTAAAACACCAACCTTCATTTTATGGTTAGATTGCTGTTTTACTCTATTATATTTTTGTAATCTTTTACGAACTGTAGTTTCTGCCTTTTCACGAATAGAACAAGTATTTACCAAAACTAAATCTGCTTCTTCTAATATTTGTGTAGTATTGTAACCTTCTTTATCTAAAATAGAAGCTACAATTTCACTATCATTCATATTCATTTGGCAACCATAACTTTCTATAAAAACTCTCTTATTATTTTTAACTGATTGATTATCAGTGCTTAACAATGATTTTGGATGGGGAGAAGAAGGGAGGGATTCACCGTTATATTGATATGGATTCTTTTTTAATATGGTAGTTTCGGGTTTCTTCATTTTTCTATTTGGTGTAACTATGGGGGGAAAAATATTTAATTCTAGTTCCCCCCATTTTAACTTATCTCAGTTATTTTTCCATATTTAACTTTATGAAAAAAATTTCTGCAAAGTTAATGAATTTCAGACAATTTGTCATGTTTTTTTTATTTAAAAAAAAAGGTATAATAAATAACAATTACTCTAAAGTGAGTAGGTGTAAAATTTTATATTGATATAATAATTACCCTATATTTTTAATATGTAATCTATTACTATGTGAAGATATGTTCATTTTGAGATGAAGGATTGAAATTAACCACTAACCTCTTATTTCATAACATTCTAATTCCTCACACTTAATTTTATATACATTTGGTATTTGTTTTTTGATACATAATAAAATCTCGTTTGCAGTGTAGAAATGTTTATTTTTAAATTTGTTTGGCTTAATTAATTCCCTTCTTTCGAAAGATTTAAGAGTTTGTGGAGTACATCCAAATATCTTCTCAGTTTCTAAACGGGTGAATAGTGGTTTTGATGTTAACAAATTTGTATTAATTCCTAATAGTTCTAATGTTTGTTCCATTTTTTTATTATTTTAAAATATTATGAGTTCTTCTGTTTTATCATTTTCTTTAATTGGCTTTACATCTGAGTTGAATTGATGAAGTGATTTAATTTTAAATTCTAATTCTTCACAACATATTTTCCAATCATCTATATCATTTAATAACTCTTCTAAAACTTTAATATCCTCTTCTATGAAACCTTCACTCATTTTATAAATTTCGTTTAGATACTCACTTACCTTATCTCTATTGTTTCTTATTAGATGGTTATTCATAAGTATCTCTCTCACCCGTTGCATACTCCAAATCTCTTATGATTTGTTCCATATCTTCATCACTTACATCATCAATATCTTCAATGTTAATAGTAGGTAATGTATCTTCCTCTTTTTCATAATTAATATCTTTTAGTATATCATTAAACTCAGGTAAAAACTCTTTGAATAGAAAGTAAGAATCAATTAATTCCATTATTTTATTGGTAGTGTAATTGGTATTGTTTTTTAATTGCCAAATTAACCTTTCTCTACTATCACTTAACACCCTTTTTTCAATTAAGAAATTTAGTATATAAATTTGGGAATATTTTTGAGTATGTTTTAATCCTTTTTTATCCTTTACTACTTCTAATAATGGTAATATCCATTTTTTTTCTCTTTGTAAATCTCTATCTAAATTTTCCATATTTTTTTTGATAATCATCAAAATCATATATCACCTTTTTGTTTGCCTCTTAAAATTGAATATCGTTAATTCTTATTCTTTTGAGATATTTCTTTTAACATACTTTTCCCAATCTTTATTTCCATTTATTTCCATTTTATTAAATGCTCTTTCTAATTGTTTTTTTGCTTTTTCTATATTATATATTCTAAATTCTTCGAATGAATTGAATTTACTTTGGTATTCTTTTGGTATTTGATTTTCCATAGTTGATAGTTAGAGGTTGAAATTTCTTTTTTTTATTTTTTCTTTTAATACTGATTTGGTAATAGGATATACTTCTTCCTTAAAAGGGATTTTACACCCCCTAGGTTATGATGTTTCTAATCTGATTAGTATAATTATCAACACTCCATTCATCAATGAAAAACTCAATTGAGTTCCACTTCCTTACACCTTACTAAACACACTCATTGTTGAGCCAAAATTGTATTGGATTACCCACTCACCACCGATGCGGTTTTATATCATTCTTAAAAATGATAAAGGAAAAAGAAAACATTATGTTGATGTTCTCTCAGTTATAAGTATCAAAAAAAATATAAAACAATAATTTCTATTCAAATTTTATATAATAACTACAATTAGATTACTACAAATCATCACAAACTCACTATAAGAACCATATAAACGATGTTTTAAGGGTACTTCTGTATAACGATGAGTATATGTTCCATTTCCTCAACAAGTCGTTTCTTAAAACCTTTTAATAAAATTATTTGATTATGTGAATAAAAAAAATTAAGTTCATACTTTGAACTAATTAAAAAATCAAATTAATGGTTGCTGAATGGATTAAAAATTTAACAGAAATCCAAAATAAAGATTGGTTAGATAGTTTTCCAAAAGTTGAGATTGAGGAAAGTTGGATGAAGAATCGATTCTTTGTTTGGCAAAAACTTAAATTGATAAGAGATATTGAAGCTGTTGAACCACTTTCAAAAATCGTTCAAATACTTTCAAAAGTTGAGGTGGATAATACATCACACATCCCATATGAAAAGAAAATAATTATCAACCCTAATACTAACGATAGAATGATGGCTAAATGGAATAAATCCATTTGGGATAATCCATTTGTGTTTTTTGAGTTAGTAATTGGTTTGCTTCCTAAGAAGAAGTACAGTTTCATTATAAGAAAGAAAAAACAAAAAATAGATTATGATTACGAATTTTTAAAACTACTTTCTAAAGATTTGAATGAAAGTATTAAACATTGTGAAGAGTACTATGATATATTAATCCAAATAGGAAAGTTAGAAGAAAATAAATCTCAACTTTTCAAAAAATATGGAATAGAATATCAATCTAAAGAAGAAGTAATTGAACAAAGAGAACTAACAGAACTAAAACCTCACTCAACCAACAAAGAGATTTATAAAAAAGAATTTGAAAATATAGATAAGTTGGAAAAATCTATTAAAAAACATGGCCAATTAGAACCAATTGTTATCACATCCAACAATACAATTATATCAGGACACAGAAGATTTAAAGTACTTAAAAAATTAGGTTATAGGTTTGTAAATGTTAGAGTTAGGGATTTTGAAAATGAAATAGAATCACTAATTAATTTTAATGTACAAAGAGAAAAGAGAGGTGAGGATATTGCTAATGAAATAAGATATTTAGAAAAGGAAGTTTATTCAAAAATTAAAAGAGGAAGAAAGAAGAAAGGAAGTGATATAGGTAAGGTAGATAAACTTTCAGATTATGCGAATCGATATGAGATAAGTAGAACTTCAGCTTCTTACCTTTTACAAATTGAAAAGAACTGTCCTCAACTTATTAAGAGAATAAAATTGAGAGGGAATGTTGATGGAGATTTAACCATCAATAAAGCATTAGAAATGTGTAATAAACCAAATCAATCTAAAACTCAAATAAAATCCGATACTGAGTTAAAAAAGTTAAAATCTATTCTACCTAATGTAGATAGAAAAGATTTGTTAGAACTCCTTAAAACTACATACCCTTACTCAATTATGGGTAGTTATTCCAAACTATCTAAATCAACTTCTTTTGAATTTGATGAAAATAAATTTAAGAGGTTAGAAAAGAAAAGAGATGATATGGTTTCGAATTTAGAGTTTCTTAAAACTTTAGATGTTAGAGAAATTTTGATGTACAATAAAGTTGATGAGGTACAGAACCTTAACATTTCTAAAACTACAAAAGATAATGTTTTTAACAACCTTTGGAAACCAACTGATATATACAACCAAAAACTAACAATCGAAGAAATACAATCAATTAAACCAATACTCAAACCAACTTCATCAACTGATGAATTTAATTCAATAAGAGTACTAACTCATAGTTTACATTGGAAACAAAATGTTGGTAGAAATTTGAAGTATATAATAGAAGATGAAGTAAGTGGAATGTATTTGGGTTTAATCACCATAGCAAGTGATGTTGTATCAATTCAAAGTAGGGATGAGAAGATTGGTTGGAACTCTGATAACAAATTCAAACAAAAGAAAATAAATAACTCAGCGATAGCTTCTACTATTGTACCAACTCAACCATTAGGGTACAATTTTTTAGGTACAAAATTAATTGCATCACTTTGTACATCTAAACAAATTAGAGATGATTGGGAGGAAATGTATGGTGATAAATTGGTTGGTATTACTACAACATCTCTATTCGGTTCTAAATCATCATATAATGGAATTAAATGGTGGAAAAAGATGGGTACTACTTCTGGGAAAATGTTGTTACCCCCCAATGAAAATCATTACAAATTTTGGCACAATTGGTTAAAAGAGAATTACAGTGGTTATCAAAGTTTGATTAGAACCGAAAACGATACCATTGTTAGTGGACCTAAACAAAAGATATTGAATAAGATTTTCCAACTTTTAGGGATTTCACCATCTAACTATTATCACGAAAATAATAGAGGTGTGTACTATTCACCACTTTATTCAAATACATATGAATTTTTAAGAGGGGAAATAGGTGAGGAGGAGTTAGAACCACATCCAAATGGTGTTGGCGATTACGAACAAATTATGGATTGGTGGATTACCCGAGCCATTAACCGATATAAAAAATTATTTGAAGAAGATAGGATAGATGTAGAACCAATCTGGTACGATGAAATCAATATTGATGATGTGAGAGAGTGGTTAGAATTGAGAGGAATTAACCCATTAATTGAAGAAGAATGAGAAGAACAAAAGAGTATAAGTTCAGAGTATTAGTTTATCCTAATATTACAAAGAAGTACAATGAGATAATGAAAGATAGTTATATAGTTCTTATCCCAAAAGTACTAAGAGCAATCACAAAAATAAATCCATCCGTTCATTTTACTATTTTAAATCCAATTCATCTGTTTGAATTAGATGAAATGAAAAATGTTAAACAATTAATATATAATCAGAAATTCTCATCAAATAATAATGAAATGAGAACTTCTTTTTTCTTTGATGGTGGAGTTTTTATGGATGTTCTAAACTATGAGGAAAATGATTTTGATATGGTTTATTCTCATCTTCCAGAACATACTTTACAAATTTCAAACCTTTTGTTTAATCAAACTCATAGTGTTCCAAAAATAATTGGTTATTCTCATTGGTTTGATTTTAATAATACTTCTGTTAAAAATATGAGTATTCAAAACTTTGCTGGTTTATTGGAAATGGAAACTTGTGGTGTAAATTCTCAATGGTTGAAAGATGAGGTTATAAAACAATCTAAAAAATATTTCAACGATAAAGTTGTATCCAAATTAGAAAACATCATCCAACCTCATCAATTGGGTGTGGATGAAATAGATTTCAAAGAACCAACAAATCCAAAAATAAAAACAATAGCTTTTAATCACAGAGGACAATCTTATATGGGATTTAATTGGTTTGTTTCATCGATGGAAAAGTTGTGGAAGATTCGTAAAGATTTTAGAGTTGTTACTTTTCAAAAGGATGCTGATTGTTCAAAATATGAATGGGCTGATTATCAGAAACCTCAGAGTTTAAAAAAGAGAGAAGATTATTTAAATAAACTTCAATCCTGTTTCATCGGAGTGGGTTGTTTCGATGGTTCTAAGGGTAGTGGAGGGGCAAGTTGGAGTATTAGTGTAACTGATGGTTTATCATTGGGGGTTCCTTACGTTCTACCTAACAAATACGTTTGGCCTAAACTTTTGGGAGATGATTACCCATTACTTTTTGAACATAAAAATGAAGATTCATTTATTTCAATGATTTCAAATGTGATGGATGATAAAAAACTTTATAATTTATCAAGAAATAAGTTTAAACCTATTCTAAAAAAGATGGTTTGGAATAAACAAGTTAAGAATTGGTTGGATTGGGATTCTTTATTTAATGTAACCACTTTCCCAATGGTTGGTTCAGATACTAAAACCTACAATGATGTTCTTAATATTATTAAAAAAAGAAAACGAGTATCCAAAAAACAATTGATAGGTGAATTGAATTGGGGTAAACAATTTAAATTCGGTAGATATAGAAATCGTTTGCGTTTAGATTCAAATATCAGATTCACATCTGATGGGTATGAATGGTTAGGTTAAGTATACCATTTTTAGAATCAGATATTTTTCCTATGTGTTTATATACATGAATAGTTAGTGTATAATTTTCTATAATCAAAAAAATCCGGTTCGATAATAAAACGGATAAGAACTCCATCTCAACTTTTTTTAAATAATAATAACAAGAAACCTCCTTTCTAAAAAAGTGTTTTTTGATTTCACTTTTTTTTAAAGAACTACACCATTTTTTTTAAATAAATACTTTAGTTATTTTCTCTAAAAACATCTAATGGATAAACCTTTTTTCTTATCAGTAGATTCTCCGTATCCTAATTTTCCTCCACCAAATATGTTGTATCCATAGAAACCAATAGATACACTATTTCCACTGTTTGTTTCTGTTGAAGTCCACTAGCTAGTTGTTACATTGTATCCTTTAAAACACAATTAAAAACCTCTGATAATTAAATATAAACTAAAAGAGGTTTATTATAATAGAGAGATATTCAACAATTAAAAACAACTACCTGTAATATTTAAAACATCTGGTGTTATATAATAATTATAATACCTATCGTAATCACCCCAACTCATCTGAAAAGTTTTTTTATAAAAATAATATTCACCTCGATAACCACCATCTCTAACATCATTATTTTGAATTACTTCATTTAAAAAACTTGAATCATCTACTTCAAGACATTCTAAATCATCATTCAATTGTAATGATGAAACAAACTTGATGTCATTTATTTTTAACTTTTTTATTTTTGAATATTTTATTCCTAAAAACCCATCGAAATATAAACCTTCTGTATCACTTATAAAGTTTACTTCTAAACTTTCTTGTTCACAATTTGTTTCTAGTCTACTTGTAGATACACCATTTAAATTAAGTGTTGAAACACTTCCCAAAACTTTAATTGATTGAATGTACCTTTTATCCCCACTTAAAACACCAACATTTTCTGATAAATCAATTGGAATATTATTATTCTCATTCCAAGGGCTTACTTCTAAAGTTCTAAGTTTAGGTAAATCTCTAATTTGAATTGATGTTGTACTGTAGACACTTCTAATTTTTAGTTCTGTTAAATTTTGGTAACCAATAACTATAATGTCAGTATCAATTTTATCTGTATTGTGTACTTGTAAATCAATTTTTACTAAGTTTGGATTTGCGTCCGGAAGAGTAAAATTAATATAATTTCCAAACGAAGCCGTAAAAATTTCAGTTATCCCCGTAAAATATTTAAGGAATCGAAGGTCATAGGTACAGAAATTAGAATTTGTATTTATTCTTTTAAATTCACCTCTATACTCTTTAGCTTTTGCAATATTGAAATAAAATCCAGAATCAATATTTGGTGTGTTTTCTTCAATACGAATAAAAGGATAGTTTGGGTAAATACCGATTTGACAACTTGTTAATTCTGATGCGTCAATTAAATTATCCTCATCACAAACATCTCCAATACCATCATTATCATAATCTTCTTGATTTGGATTAGATACTAATGGACAATTATCGTTAACATCTAATATTCCATCATCATCTGAATCGTCACAAACATCTCCAATACCATCATTATCATAATCTTCTTGATTTGGATTAGATACTAATGGACAATTATCGTTAACATCTAATATTCCATCATCATCATCATCTTCATCACATTTGTTACCAATACCATCACCATCAGTATCTAGTTGGTTTTGATTTGAAATTGAAGGACAGTTGTCAGAATCGTTATTAATACCATCCCCATCTTTATCGGAATCACAAACATCTCCTATACCATCATTGTCGATATCCTCTTGATTTGGGTTTTCAATATTTTTACAATTATCCTCTGAATCCATAATACCATCACCGTCTGAATCGTCACAAACATCTCCAATACCATCATTATCATAATCTTCTTGATTTGGATTAGAAGTACTTATACAATTATCATTAGAGTCAGTAATTCCATCATCATCAGTATCAATATCTAAGGTTGTAAATTCAGAATCATTAGAATAATATGTTCCAACCGAATTTATCACATAAGCTCTAATATAGTATTTGGTTAAATGGTTTAAATCTGTTAAAATATTTTCATAACTATCTTCAGTGTCAGAACTTATTGATTTGTTATTATCCACTGTTGGATTTATTTCTGTAGACCAAACAACCCCTTTCTCTATGATATCATCACCTCCATCTGATAATATTCTGGATTCTATTGTTACTCCATCTGTTGTTATTGATTTAACTTCATCTATTTGAACATTTACAATTCCATCTTCAGTAACAAAATTAATCTCATCACTATAAAATGTACCTGCTTCATTAACAACATAACCCTTTGCATAATAAGTAACATCTTGAGTAAGACTTAATAATTCAACTTTAAAACTTGAATCAGATGAAGAATCTTCTACTTTATTGTCATTTACAGTAGGGTTTGTATCTGTTGAGTAAACAATACCTTTTGATAAAACGGAACCACCCCCTAAACCACCTATTATTACGTCAATAGAAACAGACGTTGCTTTTATTTGATATGCATCACTTATACTTACATCAGCTTCACCTACAAGAGTTTGAAATTTTATTTGTTCACTATAAAAAACACCAATAGGGTTCTCAAAAAATGTTCTAACATAATATGTTGTATTTGGTTCAAGGTCATTTAAAACTGAAGATATATTATCCCCTGTAACCTCAAAAACATAATCATCAGTTTTTGGTAAAGTTGTTTTTGAGTATACAAAACCTTGAGAGGTAACTGTTTCTTCACAAGTTGGTTTTGTAATTGTCCCATTAACTCTTACTGATATATCTGTAATATTATCTACTTCTCCAATTTCAAGAGTAGGAGTTGGTATACAAGGTATATCGATTTCTTCACAACCTAAGATTATTATAAACAATAAAGAAAATACTTTAAACTTTTTCATAAGATTTTTTGGTTAAAAATTTTTTACAAAAATAATAAAATATATTCCAAAAGAATTTTTTACAAATAAATATATAATAAAAAAATTACCTTGTTAAAAATCTTTATAAGAATTATTTAATTTTGAAGTATAAGGATGAGATTATATGAATCCTAATTTATAGAAAAGTATTCCTCGTTTACACTTTTATATAAAATAAGGGTATAGATAAAATTATACATTAAAAATTGTCTTTTACCATTAAAATATATTCGTTTTTACTTGCCTGACTTATAAAAGTAGGGTACTTTTATGTATATAATAAAAATGTATATAATGAATAAGAAGTTAGTTTATAGATATGTTAGAGTTAGTACAATTGAACAAACAACCGATAAATATCTAAAGGATGATGATAAAGAGAAAGGTATTATTCCTATTGAAGAAAAGATAAGTGGTTATAAAGTTCACTTTTTTGATAGAAAAGAAGGTAGTTACCTAAAATCACAAATAGAAAAGGGATTAGTAGAAAAAATAATATGTTATTCTCCAGATAGAATTGCTCGAAAATTAGAGGATTTAACATCAGTTGTTAATTACCTAAATGATATGGGTGTTAACCTTCAGATTGAATCGTTAGGTATTGAAACTTTATCTAAAAAGATTGTAGATGGGGAAATTACTTATGTTCCTAGCCGAATGGCAAAGTTCATCATTGATTTAAGTGGAGCGTTTTCAGAACTCAATTATTGGGAACGAAGAGAGAAACAACGATTAGGTATTGATAATGCAAAACGAAGAGGTGTTTATGGTAATCAACAAAGAAAAAGGAGTAAAGAGAAGATTGAGGATTGGATTAGAAAACCTAAAATTCAAAAAGCAATTAAATTTTTAAGAGAAAATCCAAATGTTAAGAATTGTGATGTTGCTAAAATTTGTGATTTACATTATCATTCAATTAGGAAAATTAGAACAGTTGTGGGTATCCAAAAAGTAACTTAAAAAAAATTAGGTTCAGAGTTTGAACTAATTATTTTTTTAATCAATGAATTTGTTAAGGTTTAATTTTTAATAAATCTTTTTGAGTAATTTTTTTGAAATGATTAAATTTCTCTTTCATATTATCTCTAATGTAAAACTTTTCCATTGTTGCAATATTATGCCCAGTAATTTGTGAAATTTGAAAAGGGGATAATTCACTATTTGTTATTGAGTGGGATACAAAGAATCTTCTTAAATCGTGTGATGAATTTATTCCGAATTTATCCCATTCATTTTTCAAAACCATTTCAATCTTAAACTCATTCATGTAGTAGGTTTTACTTCGTTTGGAGTTTGGGTGATTTTTTTGATTAGGCGAAGGAAAAAGGTAGTATGAGTTAGGGAATAGTTCCATACATACATCTACAAAAGGTGTATCCCAATAGAGGGGGTTACCCTTTTTATCCAAAATACATTTCGAAACTTCTAATAATTCTTCTGAAGGTGGTGTTACCCAACTTCTTATCGTATCTGTAAATGGAACACTTCTATCTTTATTTTTAGATTTCTTAATGTGAATTATCCATCCATCTTCAGATTTTTCCCAATAACTAGCCATCTCATTTGGAAAATTTGGAATATGAAAATCGTTATATACATTTTTATTTCTGTATGAATAAAGAACTTCTGATAATCTGAATCCCATTCTGATTTGTAGATAGGATATGAAATAAACTATATCTCTTCCTATCATATGTGGAGGTTGATTTATTTTACCATTCTTATCTCTTATTCTATCCAATTTTCCATTGTTCTCACAATACTTTTGCCAAATCGATTGAATCTTTTTATTACACATTTCATATCCTTCTGTATAGTAGGAATTCTTAAAAGATTTTATTTCTTTAGGAATGGAGATAATATGTTTTTTTAATAATTCGTTTTGAAGATTTACTGAAATTGGGTGAGATGGAAATAATTCTGCACCATCTAAAAGTTTATCCTCACATAACCAGTTCAAAAAATATCTTACGATTTGTAATTGTGCCTTAATAGATGATTTTTGTAATCCTTTTTTTTCTAAAAATTTAATGTATTTGAGAAATACATTTTTCATTTCATTTGTTGGTACAATATTTAATCTTACTCCTTCATTTTTACTCCAACTTCCAAATCTATCAATGGTATTTCTTCTACCAGATTTTACTGATGAGGTAAGGTGTTTGTCTTCATCGATAAATTCTTTGTATGGAATTATATATGTATGTAGATATGATTTATTTCTTATACCTATTAAGAATTTAGAACGAAGTTTTTCGTTTAATATTCCAAGTGCATATTCAAAAGAAGTTTGATTTGGTTCTAAATCATTTGGTTCTACTGAACAAAGATATTTATCTCTACCTTTAACTTTTGCTGATAATCTATAATACCAAAAATATTTTCCTTTATGTTTCTTTACTCTGAAAGAACCTTTAAATTCTTTTTTTAATTGAGGGTTAGTTGAGATAGAAAATTTCTCTAAAGTTTCACTCCATCCATAAGTTTCTTTTATTCTTTTAGTATCCATTTGATTCCTCTAAGAGAATCAAAGATACTGAATAATTAATAAATGGGGAGAAGATGGGTGGATTGTTTTTTACAATAAACGTAGTTAGCTGATTATCAGTAGTTAATTAACAACCATAACTTCCTATAAAAAGCTTTTTGGTATTTTCCTTTTTATTTTCGGTTACAAGAGCTTTCCCTTGTATTTTTTCATCTATTACCTTTTCAACTGTTTTCATATCTAAAAAATGAATTGCAAATATACAACCAAAAAAGAAATTTAATGACATATTGGCAGAAAACAAAAACTCCTTTTTAAAATAAAGTGAAATAAAATTTTTTATGTATTCATTCTTTCTTTGGCAGTCATTTATTTGATAATATTAAATTTGGTGAAAATATTTGTTCATAAGAATTGTATTTTTACTTTTCTCGTAGATAAAAATTCTTATTCTTAAAAGTAATTATTGTTTTTAGTTTCCTAGAATTTTTACTTTTTGTGGGCGGAAATTCCTCAACAGAGATGAAACAAAAGATAGTTGTACAGTAATTTTTGTCTTAAAATTGTTGTAAAAATTAACTAATAAAAAATTAATAAAAAAAAACTGCATACTTTTGCAGTTCAAAAACACGCAGTTTACACTGCCAGAATTACGACAAAAAAATATACATGGCAAAGAATTTAGTAATTGTAGAGTCACCAGCAAAAGCAAAAACCATCGAGAAATTTCTTGGAAAAGATTTTCAAGTAGAATCTAGTTATGGGCATATTGCAGATTTACCTTCTAAAGAATTGGGTATAGATGTAGATGGTGATTTTAGTCCTAAATATATAGTTTCTGAAGATAAAAAACCCGTTGTTAAAAAGTTAAGAACGTTAGCAAACAAAGCAGATATTGTATGGTTAGCAAGTGATGAAGATAGAGAGGGAGAAGCAATTGCGTGGCATTTAAAAGAGCAATTAAAATTAAAAGATGTCAATACAAAACGCATTGTTTTTCATGAAATTACCAAAAAAGCCATCTTAAAAGCAGTCGAAAATCCTAGAGATATAGACTACAATATGGTAAACGCACAACAAGCACGTAGAGTTTTAGATAGGCTTGTTGGGTACGAGTTATCGCCAGTTTTATGGAGAAAGGTAAAAGGAGG
>P_2C_Liq_1_UnCtyDRAFT_1000802_pt1 | contig 12866 bp, 13 predicted proteins | sample Pon2CUnioCityCA_2_FD_10234 | JGI IMG/M metagenome (IMG submission 10234)
CGTGACCCGCATTCCATCGCCCATCACCCGTTCCACGACATGGCGCTCACCAACCCGGCTCGAGCACTGGCTGCACCACCTGCTGGACGGTCGCTGCCGTTTCTGCGCCGCGCGCAGCCCATGGGACCCCCTGTGTGCGGGCTGTCGCGAGGATCTCCCCTGGATCACGGCGGCCTGCCGGCGCTGTGGACTGCCCCTGGCAAGCGGGGCGAACGAGTGCGCAGGCTGCCTGAGTCATCCGCCTCCCTTCGACCGCACCCGCGCGCTGTGGACCTACACCGACGGCGTCGATCGGTTGATCCGTGCCTTCAAGCTGCGCGAGGACTTCTCCGCCGGGCGGCTGCTCACAAGCCTCGCGGCCAGCGCCATGCGACAGCGGAACACTCCCTGTTACGCACCGCTGCTGCCCATGCCGCTCCATCCGGCGCGTTATCGACAGCGGGGGTTCAATCAGTCGGCACTGATTGCGAGCTGGCTGGGGCCGCCGGTCGTCAAGCGACTCGTGCAACGCCAACGGAACACACCACCGCAGCGCGGCCTCGACGCTGCCGCCCGGCAGCTTAATCTGGCGGGGGCCTTCCGCCTGCGATGCCCACCCCCACGATCCGTGGTGCTGGTGGATGATGTGCTCACCACCGGAGCCAGTCTGGCGGCGCTGGCGAACTGCCTGCGGGCCGCCGGGACCGAGCGCATCGAGGTCATCGTCCTCGCCCGCGCCATCTAGCCGGCGAACGGATAGGACAGCACGATCCCGACGAAGATAATCCCGCCGTAGATGTTGTTGTTGAGGAAAGCCCGGAAGCTGCCCTCTCGACTGCGATCGCGAATGAGCCACTGCTGATGGGCAAACAGGCCCGTGGCGAGGGCAAGGCAGAGAAAGTAGATCGCCCCCAGCCCCGCACGCCAGCCAATCAGCGCCAGCAGCAGCGTCATCAGCACCTGCAGCACCCCGATCATCAGCCGGTCCTGACGGCCGAAGAGAATCGCGGTGGATTTGATGCCGATCTTCAGATCGTCATCCCGGTCGACCATGGCGTATTGGGTGTCGTAGATCGTCGCCCAGACCACCGCGGCGACGAATACCAGCCAGGCCATCAATGTAATCTCGCCGGCCTGGGCGGCGAAGGCCATCGGCGCGGCCCAGCCGAAGGCCGCCCCCAGGTGAACCTGGGGCAGGTACGTGTGGCGCTTCATGAAAGGATAGCTGGCCGCCAGCGCCACCCCCACCAGCGACAGCAGCACAGTCAGGCGGTTCATGAGCAGGACCAGCCCGAATGCCACCAGGCAGAGCACGACGAACAGTACCAGCGCTTCCCGCCCGGTGACGGCCCCGGTGGTCAGCGGGCGTTCCCGCGTGCGCTTGACGTGACGATCGAAGTCCCGGTCCGCATAGTCGTTGATCACGCAGCCCGCGGCGCGCATGACCAGCACCCCCAGCACGAACACCACCAGCACGCCGGGCCTTGGCCAGCCCTCGGCGGCCAGCCACAGCGCCCAGAGCATTGGCCAGAGCAGCAGGAAATTACCGATGGGCCGATCCAGCCGGGCGAGCCTTGCGTAGAGCAAAAGCCGCTGGCGCAGATCAGTCGCTGGCATGGGAGAGCTCCTCGAGCAGGGGTTGCAGAAACACTTCGGTGACGAGCAGCGGCCGGCCGGCGATCCGGAAGACCGAGCGACGGGCCCATCGGGGCGCATCGCCATGGGCCGCCGCGCGGGCACCCAGTCGCGAGCCGGCATCGAGTGGCGCCACTTCGATGGCGCCGCGGACCACCGGATAGCGGCCGAACAACAGGGCACCCAGGGGCTGGCGGCCCAGCGAACGCAGCCGGCGGAGCGGACCGCGAAGGCTGGTACCGGGAATCACGCTGCGGGCATAGACCAGCGGCCGGTCCGCCCGGCAGAGAAGCACCTCGCGCAGCCAGAACCACTCGTTGACGGGCCGCCCCAGTCGTCGGCGCTCGTCCGGCCAGGCCCGCCCCCAGCGCTCGTCAATCACACTGACCCGAAAGGCCTCTCCGGCCAGCGCCCGCAGGCGGCGGGTCAACGAGCCGGGCTCGTCCAGCCAGTCGCGCAGCGGTCCGCGCGCCGGCCGTGCACTCGGCACGCCCCGCGGTCGCCAGTTGCGGAGGCCGGGGTCACTCATGCGTTCTTCTTCCTCACACCTGGGCGTATCGCTCGCCGTCGCCGACCCAGCGGCGGATGAGCTCGGTGACCGCCCCGGGCTCATCGCGCAACAGCGTCGGCGCGGCCGACTGCACCGAATCAAGCAGATCGCCGTCACGCAGCAGATCCGCGATCCGATAGGAGAGCGCCCCGGTCTGCCGCGTGCCGAGCACCTCGCCCGGGCCGCGGATCTCGAGGTCGCGCCGGGCGATGCGAAAGCCATCATTACTCTCACGCAGGATGCCCAGTCGCGACCGGGCGGTCTCGCCGAGCGGGCCATGATACAGAAGCACGCAGCTGCTCCGCGTCTCGCCCCGCCCCACCCGGCCACGGAGCTGGTGGAGCTGGGCAAGGCCCAGCCGCTCGGCATTCTCGATGATCATCAGCGAGGCATTGGGCACGTTCACCCCGACCTCGATCACCGTGGTTGCAACCAGGAGATCGACATCGCCCGACTCGAAGCGGCGCATGATGGCCTCTTTATCGGCCGCCGCCATTCGGCCATGGACGAGGCCGACGACGATATCCGGCAGCTGCTCCTGCAGACGCGCCGCGGTTCCCTCGGCGGCCTCGGCCTCCAGCACATCCGAATCCTCCACCAGCGTGCAGACCCAGTAGGCCTGACGACCCGCGGCGCAGGCGGCGCGGATGCGGTCGATCACCGCCTCCCGGCGGGTATCCGGCAGTGCCACCGTCTGCACCGGCGTGCGCCCCGGCGGCAATTCATCGATCACGGAGGTATCGAGATCGGCATAGGCCGTCATGGCGAGCGTGCGCGGAATGGGCGTCGCGGTCATCACCAGCTGATGCGGCTGGCTCTCGCCATTACCCTTGTCGCGGAGGGCGAGACGCTGATGGACACCGAACCGATGCTGTTCGTCGATCACCACCAGCCCCAGCGCCCGGAACACCACGTCGTCCTGGAACAATGCGTGGGTTCCAACGACCACCTGGATGTCGCCGGAGGCCAGCCCGGCCAGCGTCTCCCGCCGTCGCGCCGCAGTACTGCGCCCGCTGAGCCAGCCAACGTTGATCCCCAGGGGCTCGAGCCAGTTCCGGAAGCTGCGTTCATGCTGCTCGGCGAGCAGTTCAGTGGGCGCCATGATGGCCATCTGCCACCCGGCGGAGACGGCATGCAGCCCGGCCAGCGCGGCGATGACCGTCTTGCCGGAACCCACATCGCCCTGCACCAGGCGAAGCATCGGTGCCGCCATGGAGAGATCCGCCACCACCTCGTCGTGAACCCGGGTCTGGGCAGCAGTCAGGGCAAAGCCCAATTGGCCCAGAAAGCGCCCCGCCAGTGCCGCATCCGCCCGGATGGCGGGCGCCGGCGCCGACTGCTTTTGCTCGGCGCGCAGCCGCAGGAGACTCAATCGATGGGCCAGCAGTTCCTCGAAGGCCAGTCGGCGCACGGCGGGATGCCGGCCATCGAGCAGCGCCTGCGTATCGGCATCCGGCGGCGGCGCATGCACCGTGGCAAGGGCGTCGATCAGGTCGGGCAGTCCCAATGCCGCGCGCAATGTAGCGGGCAGCCATTCGGTCACGGCGCCGGGATGGGCCAGTGCCGCAGCGATGGCCCGACGCAGGGCATGCTGGGTCAGCCCGTCCGTGGCCGGATAGACCGGCTTGAATTCGCCGTCGGCCATCGGCGCATCGGCGTCAACACGCTCCCAGTCGGGGTGCACGATCTGCAGCGTGACGGGACCGGGCCGGGCCTCGCCAAAGACCCGCAGGCGGACACCCCGCGCCAGCTGACGCTGCTGATTGCCGTAGAAGTGGAAGAAGACCAGTTCGAGGCTCCCGGTGCCATCGCTCATGCGGCATACCAGCCGGCGACGGCGGCCGCCAACGACTTCGCTGGCCGTTACCTCGCCTTCGACCAGTGCCGAAGTCCCGGGACTGAGTTCGCCGAGATTGAGTACCCGGGTCCGGTCCTCGTAGCGCAATGGCAGGTGGAACGGCAGATCCTCGAGACGGACCAGCCCCAGCCGGGCCAGCTTTTCGGCAAGCCGGGGGCCGACCCCCGGCAACCGGGTGACGGGCGTGCCCCCTGCAACGGCGGCCTCGGCCATGGACTAGCCGGCGTCGGCCAGACTCAGGATGGCCTCGACTTCGACCAGGGCACCCTTGGGAAGCTCGGAGACGCCGATGGCTGCCCGGGCGGGATAGGGCTCGGCGAAGTATTCCGCCATGATCCCGTTGACGGTCGCGAAATAACCGAGATCGGTCAGGAAGATCGACAGCTTGCAGATCGATGCCAGGTCTCCACCGGCCGCCATGCAGACGTTATGCAGATTGTCGAATACCCGGCGGGTCTGCGTGTCGATATCCGGGCCCGCCATATCCATGGTGACCGGGTCCAGCGGGATCTGCCCGGAGATGAAGACCAGCTCCCCCACCCGGACCGCCTGCGAGTAGGGGCCGATGGCGGCAGGGGCCTGATCGGTCTGAATGATTCGGCGGGTCATGACGACTCCTTGCAAGATGCGGCCAGGCGCTCAGCCCCGCCGGCGGGTGATGCGCAGCACGGCGGAGAGTCCGCGCAGACGGCGCATGATTCGCGCCAGGTGGACACGACCGCGCACACCCAGCACCAGCTTCATGGTGGCAATCATGCCTTCCTTTTCCTCGATTTCAACGGCGTCGATATTCGAATCGAGGTCGGAGATCACCGCCGCCACGCTGGCCAGGACGCCCCGGCGGTTCATGACCTCCAGATCAATGGCCACCGGGTAGTCGCCCTCGGCGACCGCATCCCACTGCACATCCACCCATTTCTCCGGGTGGTTGCGGTACTCGCGGATGTTGTTGCACGCCTGGTGATGGATGACCACACCNCGACCGGCGCTGGCAAAGCCGACAATCGGGTCGCCGGGAATCGGCCTGCAGCATCGGGCGAAGGTCACCACGGCACCCTCGTTGCCACGAATGGTCAGCGCCCCGCTCACCGCTGCCTGACCGGACTCGTCCGCCTGTTCCTCGGTACCGGCCAGGTAGCGGGCCACCAGCCAGGGCATCCGACGGCCCAACCCCACTTCCTCGAACACCGTATCGAGGCCTTTCGCGCCGAGGGATTCGAGGGCGTTGCCCACCTTCTCACCCGGCAGATTGGCGAGACTGAGCCCCATGGCATCCAGCGCCTGCTCCACCAGCCGCCGGCCCAGATCCACCGCCTCGACGCCCTGCAGGCGCTTGAGGCTGTGGCGAATCGCCGCGCGGGCCTTCGCGGTGACCACGAAGTCCAGCCATGCCGGATTGGGCCGGGCGATCGGCGCGGTGATGATCTCCACCGTCTGGCCCGTCTCCAGCGGCGTACGCAGCGGGGCGAGCCGGTTATCGATATTGGCCGCGATGCAGGCATCGCCGATCTCCGAGTGCACGGCATAGGCGAAATCGACCACCGTGGCACCCTTGGGCAGTTCCATGATGTCGCCACCCGGCGTGAAGACGTAGACCTCGTCAGGCAGCAGGTCGATCTTGACGTTCTCGATGAACTCGAGCGAGTTGCCGGCGTTCTCCTGCATTTCCATCAGGCCATGCACCCATTCCCGCGCACGGGTCTGGGCAACGCTGGTGGGCCCGCCAGCGTCCTTGTAGAGCCAGTGCGCGGCAATGCCAGCCTCGGCCACGCGGTCCATCTCGGCGGTACGGATCTGCACCTCGAGCTGGATCCGCCGGGGCCCCACGAGGGTGGTATGAAGGCTCTGATAGCCGTTCACCTTGGGGATGGCGATATAGTCCTTGATACGACCCGGCAATGGCTTGTACAGGCCGTGGCAATGGCCGAGCACCCGGTAGCACGTATCCACGTCGGCCACGACCACGCGGAAACCATAGACGTCGAAGATATCGTCGAATCCCGCCTGCTTGTTGCGCATCTTCTGGTAGATGCTCCAGAGATGCTTCTGTCGGGCAATGACGCGGGCCTCGATAGCGCCCTCGGCCAGACTCTCGCGCAGCTCGTCGCGCACGCTGTCGAGCAGCTCACGCCGCGATCCGCGCTGCTGTCGCACCCGCTCCTTGAGCACCCGGTAGCGCATGGGATAGAGCGCAGCGAAACCAAGGTCCTCAAGCTCGACGCGCACGCTGTTGATGCCCAGGCGTTGCGCAATGGGGGCGTAGATTTCCAGGGTTTCGCGGGCGATGCGCGCACGCTTGCTGGGCGGCATCACGAAGATGGTCCGCATGTTATGCAGACGGTCGGCGAGCTTGATCAGGATGACCCGGATGTCCTGGGACATCGCCATGACCATCTTGCGGAAATTCTCCGCCTGCGCCTCAGCCTTGCTGCGGAAGTTGATCTGCGTGAGTTTGGAGACGCCATCGACGAGCTGCGCCACCTCCGCCCCGAAGGCCTCGGCGATTTCCGCCTTGGCAGTGGGCGTATCCTCGATCACATCATGCAGAATGGCCGCGCAGAGGCTCTCCGCGTCCAGACCCATTTCACCCAGGGTGCGAGCCACCGCAAGCGGATGGGTGATATACGGCTCTCCGGAGAGACGGCGCTGACCGTCATGGGCGGCCGCGCCGAACTGATAGGCCCGATAGACCTGCTGGACCTGGCGTGGCTCGAGATAGTCCTCGAGCAGCGAACACAGGTCGGCCGCGCGGGTTGCGGAATCGGAACCCGCTGCCTCCCGTTTCACCGCCGCCTCGCTGCTTGCCATGGATGCCGGATCAGTCGGCCGGCTTCTCCTCATCGGGGGTCACCCCGGGGGCAGCGGCGCCGGACCCGGCCTGCTCCGCTTCCGCGTCCTCCACAGCCTCGCCCGCCGCGGCCTCGGCGGCGGCGTCAAGCGCACCAAGCGCCTCGGCGGCCTCCGCCTCGACATTGAGAATGTCCGACGTGACGTAGCCATCGGCAATCTCGCGCAGCGCAACGACCGTGGGCTTGTCATTCTCCCAGTCGACGAATGGCTGGCTGCCATGCGCCACCTGACGGGCCCGGCGCGTGGCAGCCAGCACCAGTTCGAATCGATTGTCGATCGTATCGAGGCAATCCTCGACCGTCACTCGCGCCATGCCGGCAACCTCCAGATTTCGCTGACTTCTTTGATCGATGTCAGTGTAGCGTGAAAGCCCACAACCGCCAAAGCTTTATTGACGCCGCGGGGGGCAGGCCCGACCTCGGCCGGGCCGTCATACCCGATCAGCGGCCACCGACCGCCCCGTCAGTCAATGCCGCCAGCGCATCGGCGTGGACGCCGACCTGATGGGCGAGCTCCAGGCGCCGGGCACGGACAATGGCGTCGAGATCGGCCAGCGCCGTGTCGAAGTCGTCATTCCAGACCAGATAGTCATATTCGCCACAATGACTCATCTCACTCACCGCGGCGGCCATGCGCGAGGCAATCACCTCGTCGCTGTCCTGGTCCCGGCTGCGCAGACGCTGCTCGAGGGCGTCGCGCGAGGGCGGCAGGATGAAAATCGACACCGTCTGCGCGAGGCGCCCGCGAATCTGTCTCGCACCCTGCCAGTCGATCTCCACGAGCACATCGCGGCCGGCGGCCAGATCCGCCTCTACCGCCGCATAGGTGGTGCCATAGCGACGATCGAACACCCGTGCGTGCTCCAGAAAGGCATCGGCCTCGATCAGGCGCAGGAATTCGGTCTCATCGACAAAGTGGTAGTCCCGTCCCGCCTGCTCACCGGGCCGGGGCGAGCGGGTCGTGTGAGAGACTGAGATGACCAGCTTCGGATCACGTTCCATCAGCGCACGCAGCAGCGAGGTCTTGCCCGCGCCGGAGGCCGCCGAGACGATGTAGAGAGTGCCTTTCATGCCCGTATTCATCCCGTTGATGGTACCCTGCGCGGTCTTTTTCCGCACTTTCGTGAATACAGCAGGAGAACGCAATGCGCCCCAGTGGCCGAGCCGCCGATCAACTTCGCTCCATCCGTCTGACCCGCGGTTTCACACGACATGCCGAGGGCTCGGTTCTGGTGGAGTTCGGCGATACGCGGGTCCTGTGTACGGCTTCGGTGGAGGAGCGCGTGCCGCCGTGGCTGCGCAACAGCAACCGCGGCTGGGTCACGGCGGAATACGGCATGCTGCCGCGTGCCACCGGCAGCCGGACCGATCGCGAGGCGGCCCGCGGTCGCCAGCAGGGACGCACGGTGGAGATCCAGCGCCTGATCGGTCGCGCCCTGCGCGCGGTGGTCGATCTGGAGGCCCTCGGCGAGCGCCGGGTGGTCATTGACTGCGATGTGCTCCAGGCCGACGGGGGTACGCGCACGGCCTCGATCACCGGCGGCTATGTCGCCCTGGCCGATGCCGTCGGCACGCTGATGAAGTCCGGCAAGGTCCGCCGCAACCCGCTGCATGGTCAGGTCGCCGCCATATCGGTGGGCATCCACCAGGGAACGCCGGTGCTGGACCTCGACTATGCCGAGGATTCGGAAGCCGAAACCGACATGAACGTGGTCATGAATGACGCCGGCCATTTCATCGAGGTTCAGGGTACCGCCGAAGGTCATGCCTTCCGACGGGCGGAACTGGACGGCATGCTCGACCTGGCCAGCGATGGCATCGACCGGCTCATTGCCGAACAGCGGACCGCCCTGGAGGGTTGAGATGGCCATCATCCCGCGCCTGGTCCTGGCCAGTGGCAATCGCGGCAAACTGGCGGAACTCGAATCGCTGCTGACCGGCCTGGTCGACGAGGTCCTGCCGCAGTCCTACTACTCTGTGCCCGAGGCCGAAGAGACCGGCACCACCTTTGTTGAAAACGCCATTATCAAGGCACGGAATGCGGCGGCCCACACCGGCCTGCCGGCCATCGCCGATGACTCCGGCCTTGAGATCCCGGCACTCGACGGGGCACCCGGCGTGCGATCCGCGCGCTGGGCGGGCGAGGATGCCGACGACGCGGCCAACAACGCCCGGCTGCGGGATGAACTGCTCGACCTGGCCGAGGCCGAGCGGGCTGCCACCTATCGCTGTGTGCTGGTTTTCATGCGACACGCCGGGGATCCGGTACCGATCATCGCCGAGGGCGTCTGGCACGGCCGGCTGGTCGACGAACCGGCGGGAGACCAGGGGTTTGGCTACGACCCGCATTTCTTCCTGCCCGAGGCGAATGGCACGGCTGCGCAACTCCCCGGCGAGACCAAGAACATGCTGAGCCACCGCGGTCAGGCACTGGCCTCGATGCGACGCCGCCTGGAGACGGAATGGACAACGTCCTGACGCCACCCCCACTGGGTCTCTACGTCCATCTGCCGTGGTGCATCCAGAAGTGCCCCTACTGCGACTTCAACTCCCACGCCCTGCGGGGCGATCTGCCGGAGTCGGACTATATCGGCGCGCTGCTGCGCGATGCCGAGACGGAGACGGGATGGACGACTGGGCGCAGGGTGGAGACGATCTTTATCGGCGGCGGCACACCCAGCCTCTTCAGTGCGGAGGCGATCACCCGCCTGCTGCGGGGGCTCGGCGAGCGGCTGTCCATCGCGGCAGACGCCGAAATCACCCTGGAGGCCAACCCGGGTACGCTCGAGGCCGGCCGCTTCGAGGGATTTCTTGACGCCGGCGTCAACCGTTTGTCCATCGGTGTGCAAAGCTTCAATGACGCCCACCTCCAACGCCTGGGGCGCATCCATGGCGGAGACGAGGCCAGCCATGCCGTGGAGGCGGCCCAGCGCGCCGGCTTCCGGCGAATCAATCTGGATTTGATGCACGGGCTCCCGGGACAGTCGCCCGAACAGGCGCTGGCGGATGTCGAGTGGGCGCTGGCGCTAGGCATCCGTCACCTGTCGCACTACCAGCTCACGCTGGAGCCGGGCACGGCCTTCCATGCCCGGCCGCCAACGCTGCCCGACGAGGACCGGCTGGCCGACATCGAGGCGGCCTGCGCGGCAAGGATCGCGGCGGGGCAGCGACAGCGCTATGAGGTCTCCGCCTGGGCGACCCCCGGCGAGGAATGCCGCCACAACCTCAATTACTGGGGTTTTGGCGACTATCTGGCCATCGGTGCCGGGGCCCACGGCAAGGTCAGCCATTCCGATGGCCGCATTCAGCGATACAGCAAGCTGCGCATGCCCCGTCAGTACCAGGCGCATGCCGGCACGCCGGCCGCGATCGCCGAGACGCGCACGGTAACAATGGACGAGCGACCCCTGGAGTACCTGATGAACGCCCTTCGATTGACCGCCGGTGTGTCAATGAGTGATGCCCTCGCCCGCACGGGACTGACGGAGGAGGCCTTCGAACCCGCTCTGGGCGAGGCGCGGGCGCAGGGACTGATGGTGGAGGACCCAGCCTGGCTGCAGACCACGGCACAGGGCCAGCGATTCCTTGACGATCTACTGGGTCGATTCCTCGACGCAGCCCCCGGCGACGCGGAGACCCGCTCCGGATGATCGAGACGCTCGTCATTGAATGCCCCTACTGCGGCGAGGCATTTACGTCGGTTGTCGATTGCTCCGCCGGTGATCAGGCCTACATCGAAGACTGCGTGGTCTGCTGCCGGCCGATCGAATGCCGCCTCACCGTCGCGCCGGAAGGGCCGACGCTCGAGGTCCGTCGCGACGACGACTGACCGGGGCGGAATGCCCGCGATCAGAAAGGCAGCGGGGTCTTGTTCAGCGCCACCAGAACGATATACCCGTAGACCGCGAGGGCGCCGAAGAAGGCGCCGAAACGAACCGGCACGGAACGACCGCGCTTGAACGCGATGACACCGAGCATGATGTAGACCACCAGGGCGATGATCTTGGCGGTGATCCATCCATGCAGCTCGACCGGATAGCGCCAGCCGATCCAGGCCACCGCGAAACCGGTCACCAGCAGCAGCGTATTGATGACATGGGGGAGAATCCGGACCCAGCGTCGCTTCAACATGCCGGAGCCGGCCACCGTCCAGCCGCCCTTGAGGAGGAAAAGCAGCACGGTCAGTGTCGCCACCGTCGTGTGCAGATGCTTCAGCGCAATGTAGAGCATGATGTCTTCCCCGGGGCACAAACCGTTATTCGGGGGCGAATGTTACCGGGCCGGCCGGCGCCTGTCACAGGCGATCGGCGACCCAGGCCCTCCGTGCAGCGCAACATCGTCTCTTGTACCCATGGCTGCAAGGGCCTAAGATACCGCGCTTCCGAATCCAGCGTCTCGAGATACGCCATGAAGAAAGACATCCATCCCGAATATCGCCAGGTCGTGTTCCAGGATATTTCCTCGGACTTCTCGTTCCTGACCCGCTCGACGGTGCAGACCGATGACACGGTCCAGTGGGAGGACGGCAACGAGTACCCCCTCGTAAAGGTCGAGATCTCCAGCGCCAGTCATCCCTTCTACACCGGCAAGCAGCGCGTCCTCTCGAGTGGCGGCCGCGTGGATCAGTTCCGTCGCCGTTACGGCGCGATGGCTAAGGGTGCCAAGGACTGAAACGCCAATGGCGGCGATCCGCTGACCGGATTGCCGTGACCTGACAATGCCAGCATCTGGCGCCACCAGGAGTCGTTTCATGGCCGACAAGACCGTCACCATCACCGATAACGCCACCGGCAAGCAGTCCGAGATGCCGGTCCGCCAGGGCACACACGGGCCTGATCTGGTCGATATCCGGACACTGCAGAGCGAACTGGGCTACTTCACGTACGACCCGGGCTACAGCTCAACGGGCAGCTGCCAGAGTGACATCACCTTCATCGACGGCGATCAGGGGGTTCTGCTCTACCGGGGTTACCCCATCGAACAGCTCGCCGAGCAGAGCTCGTTCCTCGAAGTCTCGCGCCTGCTGATCCATGGTGATCTGCCGAACAAGGCCGAACTCGAGGCGTTCGAAGAGGCCATCACGCGGCACACCATGGTCAACGAGAGCCTGCGGATCTTCTTCAACGGCTTTCACTATGACGCCCATCCCATGGCCATGCTCACGGGTGTGGTCGGCTCCCTGTCGGCGTTCTACCACGACACCATCGACATCAATGACCCGGAGAACCGCCTGCTCTGCGCGCATCGGATCATTGCCAAGATGCCGACCATCGCCGCGGCCGCGTTCAAACACATGGTGGGTGAGCCGTTCGTCCATCCGCTCAACCGGCTCTCCTACACCGGCAACCTGCTGAACATGCTGTTCGCCCGGCCCAGCGAGGAATTCGAGATCAATCCGGTGGCCGAACGGGCGCTGGACCAGCTGCTCATCCTCCACGCCGATCACGAGCAGAACGCCAGCACCTCCACGGTCCGGCTGGCGGGCAGCACGGGAACGAACCCGTTCGCGGCCATCGCATCCGGCTGTGCGGCGCTCTGGGGCCCTGCCCACGGTGGCGCCAACGAGGCGGTACTGCGGATGCTCAGCGAGATCGGTTCGGTCGACCAGGTGCCGAAGTTCATCGAGAAGGCCAAGGACAAGAACGATCCCTTCCGGCTGATGGGCTTCGGTCACCGGGTCTACAAGAACTACGACCCCCGTGCCACCATCATCCGCAAGACCTGTCACGAGGTGCTGGACGAACTCGGCGTTGCCAACGATCCGCAGCTCGAGCTGGCCATGAAGCTGGAAGAGATCGCCCTCGCCGACGACTACTTCGTCGAGCGCAAGCTCTATCCGAATGTCGACTTCTACTCGGGAATCATCTACCGGGCACTCGGCATCCCGACGGAGTTCTTCACGGTCCTGTTCGCGATCGGCCGCACGCCGGGCTGGATCGCCCAGTGGATGGAAATGCTCTCCGATCCGGAGCAGCGTATCGGCCGGCCTCGCCAG
>P_2C_Liq_1_UnCtyDRAFT_1000803_pt1 | contig 12844 bp, 9 predicted proteins | sample Pon2CUnioCityCA_2_FD_10234 | JGI IMG/M metagenome (IMG submission 10234)
TTTAGCATATTTACTATTCCGGTCTTATACGTGGATAACTCATTTAAAGCCTCGCTATGGTGAATACATAACATAAACCCTTTGGTTGCTTCAAGTGGTCGGATATACATTAAACTTATATGGGATTTTGTGGGGTGTATGTTGTCATTATAAGGGATTACCTCAATAAATGCTTCTTTAAAACCACTATTTGATAGAACCTCTAATTGTTCTTTGTTTTCCACTAACCAGTACATATAACCCTTTTAATATAATATACAAAGACTCCTTATAGGAGCCTAGGAGTTTGTTAGATTTTTATTTATAGAATTGGTCGTATCTTTCTTTAAAATAAGATTTAAAACCAGGTATATTTTGTTGTTGTTGTGTTCTTTCTAATGTTCTTTTGTTTACATTATATACCTCATTTCTATCCCCAGATATTACCCAAGGAAATGTAAAAGGTTGGTATAATTGATATGACACACTTTCATCTTGATCTACATACTGTTGGTATTGTTCTTTTTTTACCTCTATAAACTGTGGTTCATTAGTTTTACTTAAAAAATATCTTTGAATTTTACCTAAGTTATAATCATTTTGGGTTGGTAAAGGAAATTCTCTTATTGGTTGGGTTGGTGGTTTAGATTTGTCTAAAGGAGTGCCATAATAATCCCAAGTCCATATTGATTCGGGAGAATTTGTTGTTTGTTGGTCTCCACCATTATTTAAATCTGTTACTTCTGTAGGAGATAGTTTAACTACAGGATAGTCTTGTGGGTTTTTACCACTATAATAATCACCTGTGGAGGTTTTAAAATATGGACCTGTATAAGAATTTTCTGTAGATTCTACTACAAATTCCCCACCTTTAGTATGTAAATTGGTTTTAAGTTGTGATTTTGGAAAATACATTTTTATGTAAGAGATCTATAAGAATTAGTAAATATATTTTGATTTTTCTTTTCAATAAAAGCAGATTTTTCTTCCTTTAATATTGAAGAAAGGTTTCGACTTATCTCGGTATATTCCCAATGCCAAGATTCCCAATTTTCTCCTTTATTTCCCCAAGGTAATCTATTGAATCCAAAATCAGGGGCATTTTTCTTTACCCATTCATACTCCTTCATACCAGGTTTGATTCTTTTTCCATTTTTATTTGCCAAGTCTACTGCTAAACCAAAACCATGGTTTGATGTACCGGGACAAGCCGCAACTGATTTACCATATTCATTTATAACTCTTAATTGATCATCATAAGTTCGATAGGCTGAATTTATTTTGAGGATAATACCTTGGGATGATGCAAATGTTAGGAATTGATTTAGTTTATCTGTTACTGGGTTGTATAAACGGATTCTACCCTTGTCACTTTGAATATTACCTTTATAAGTTTGTGGGTTGTTTATTTCTTTTAAGAAATTATCTTCTAATCTACCATTAGTAACTCTTATACCTCCTAATTCTCTTGTATATTGTACAGGACACTCTGTTAACCATTCATAATTGTTAACCGCTTTTTCCTCAGGAGAGTTTATAGCTAATGAAGGGGTGTCTTCAGTATTATCTTTTAAATTAGATGTAGATATAGTACCAAGTGTTGTATCCCAATTATTATTCGATATTTTATGGTTATTTTTAATAATTAAAAAATCTAGAGCCTCATTATAGTTTGGGGGTAGAAATCTTGTATCAATATTTAATTTGTTATATATTTTTACCCCTGATATTCCCTCTAATGTAATATCAAAAGATAGAGGGATAAATCCTATGTTACCTGATGCATCTGAATCGGTCTCGAATTTAGAATTAGCTTTAAGGTTTATGTAAGATTTAAAGGAGGATTTTAATTTGTTTACTAAATCATCGTTGTTAAATAAATCACTATAATTAGATTCAGCACTATTGAAGGTTTTGATGCGTCCTTTATACTTTATAGTAACACTTCTCCCAAAGACATTACATAAAACTATGGCATATGTATTTTGAGATATTCTGTCAAGTTCTTCCTTCTCATATAAGTTTTTATCTTGGCTTATTTTATACTTTCTTACTTTTTCACCCCAGGCATTAAGTGCATCTTGTTCTGTAGGGTAAAGACTTATAGGGTAACTTAAGTTTTTCCTTGTGGTTGGTAAAAAATCAGTTCTAGGGATGTTAAAACTAGGAACGAAACCTCTACCTTTTCTATCAGTTTTTGTTACCCTCCCTCTTACTTCTTTTATAGAAGATTTTACATGTTCGTCTATATCTACCCCCATTAAAGTCATGTTTTTAGGGTTAGGTGTTTTTTGAGGTGGTGTAAATCTATCCTTTAACCCTATATTCCATTTTGAAAAAGCAGTAGCATCACTATTTTTAGTTGAAGAACCTCCAGCTGTTGCTCCTATAGATATCATACTGGCTAGGGAATTATCAATTTTCGTTTGGAACTTAATATTTTTTACAAAGTTAGATTGATCGTTATTGTAACCTAAAACCTCTAGAGTAGGAGTTTTTAGTGTAGTGTCTGTAACCTTAGGTGTAGAGACATTTGTAAATTTCTTGATTTGTGGTATAGGATTTTGGTCTATTATAACTAAAGTATTGTCATCTTTTATTACGGGTTCTAAATTATTAACATTACCTAAGGCATTATTTAAACCCTTACATATACTATCTATTAATTGGAATAAACTTAAATCTCCCTTTTCATTTAGATTACTTTTTAGAATTTTAAGAAGAAAATCCACATTTAACCACACATTCATCAATTTTCCAGCAACAAACCCCTCTCTTTCTACCATAAATTTTCTCCATAGATTAGAATCCATAAAGGTTGTAGGGAATCCTTTGGCGTTATTTAATTCTTTATAGGTTTCTATAAACTTCTTGCTATATTTTGTTGTAAAAATACAAACTTTAGGGTCAAACGGGATCTGGTTATAAAAACAACTTATATAATTTTGTTCTCTGTTAGTATCAATGTTTATAATTTTTTCACCTCCCCCATAATTATTAATAACTAGTTCTTGTACTTTATCTAAAAAAGAACCTAGTGTTATAAAATATTCTAGATTTTGTAATATATTCTTACCGTAATTATTTTTTGTAATATCACTAAATCTAATTAGGGGTGAATTTTTTTGCCCATAATTTATAATTAAAGAAGATAAATATTGACTTAGAACATCTCCACCCAATGCATTATACAAAGCACTATCCTCACTTATATCTTCATTTTTGGGAGAAGAGGTTAAAGCCTTTTGTTTAGATTTTAGATTCTCTTGGGAAATGATAGGAGAATCAATATTAACTTTAAGGCTTTCAACTACATCTCCAACAGTAATAAGGTCTATAGTTATATCATAACTACCATCATTATTAAAGGTCCAATTAAAGTTATTTACTTTCCCAAAAAAACCATCATAATTCCCTTGATATTCTTCTCTTTTTTCTTCTATCAAGTCTAATATAACAGAGGGATTAGTTGGGTCTTGATTTTTAAACCATTTTTCTTCTATAATAGTGGTACCCATAGATTCAGTCTCAAAAGTACCATCTTCTTTTATTTCAGTAATAAAGGAATCCCATCCCCACTCTAGCATCATAGTATATCCTAATCTAAGATATAACATTTCTATAATAGAGAATTGAAATCTATTATATGCTTTAAGGGTTACTGTAGCCTTACGTATAGAGCCCCTGTTTACACAATCTATAGAAACATCTATTATGCCTGGGGTTGGTTGTAAACCCATGGCTGTTCCTCCTAGACCATAAGAAGAGTCAACATCTAGCCAATTTTTTTGGGATGTTTGTATACCACTTCTAAAAATATAAGGTAGTTTTTCAGGTATATTTTCTCCTTCAAACCCAAAATTTGACAAAGTATTAAACAATACAAAGTTTTTTGCTAAACCTGTACCGTTGTATTTTTGATAATCTAAGTTGGAGGTAGTATCTCCTAAATCTTGGGATATTGATCTTAGACGGTCTAATCCCGTAGTTTTAAGACTTGGGTTAGTAGTATTAGTTATTATTTGGGCTCTACTAGGAGCAGCAACTGGGGTTAATTTATTAGGATCAATTAAAGATACCCCTGAAGCCATTTTTACCCAAGCATTTCTGTTGTTTAAGTAATTTAAGGTTTGATGGTTTCTCTTTATTTGGTTCTTTCCGGCCCCATTTAGAGATTGCCTAATTTTGATTTGGTCGAAAACATATTCTCTAAATTCTTCACCAATTATATTTCCTTGTTCCATAATTAGTTATCATTTAAATTATTATATAAAGATGTAATTTGGCCTATATTAGTTGGGATTCTTAATTGGGTACCTACTGGGGGGTAATATGAGTTTTGTGGTAGTTGGGGATTTGCAATGGATATTACCCACCATAAAGAGGCATTGTTATAATAAGTTTGTGCTAAAATATCAAACCTATCGCCTATAGTGGTATAAACATAAATATCATCAAAGCTAAGTGGAATTTCAGGATATTTTGTAGTACGTTTTATACTTTTATTATTTGATGTTTGTATTGTTTGTATGTTTGTATATCTACCCATTAGTTATCATAATTGTTGTTGTACCCATTATTTAAAGCTATATATCTTTCTTTACCATATTTAATTCCATTTTTATCGTAAATATTTTTCTGTACTGATGGTACAAAATCATGAATAGGGATAAATTGGAATCCTGTTACTTTAATTATATGTGGTAATTCTTTTACATCAGGATCTGATTGTATACCACCATTGTCAGTTTGGTTAGAGTTTCCGTAAGGAATTGCTATTTCCCAAGGTGATTCTTGGGGTATATCATACGTAATATTTTTTAATATTCCAACCTGTTCATATAAATAACCACCTATTGTTAAAGTGATTAAATTTCCTCTCATATAACCTAATTTAGAATAATCAGGAGCACAAACTGAAGCTAGATAATTTAGTTTATGATACATAGGGATTAATTCTTGTTTAGACTGGGCAGCTACGGTCCATGATAGTGAAATGTTTCTATCAAAACCATTGTATCTATAAAAATTTTCACCTCTTCCCATAAATTTTTGAGTTTGCCAATCTGCAGAGTATGAATCATTAAACCCATCTATAAAGGCTCTAAAATGAATAAAAGTCTTTTGGTTTGGGTTGTCATTATCTATAACACCTATTCTAAATTTGACTAAATCATTCTTACTAATGTCGGTTGTAACTGCTTCCGATTTATATAAGGATTTAAAATTAATTTTATCTAAAGGGATTGATGAATCTTTTAATTTCTTACCTGGGTTACCTAAGTTTACTCTTTGTTCTATATTATCAGTAACATAATTAAGTTTAGAATAACCCTTTAAATTTAAAACATTAGGTTGGATTGTAGGGTTTAACTTTGAAGTTTGAGATTCTACTAATTGTTGTTGTGTAAGAGTATTACCTCTATCTATTAAATTACTACTATCTAACGTACCAGGCTTATAAACACTATTAGGTATTAAACTGTTATTATTAAACCCTAAGGCACCATTTAATATATTGTTTTGGGAAGGGTCATTTATAGTACTAAAATATCTACTAGTAGCTCCCCATTTATACTTAGCATCGTCTACTCTCCTCTGTTTGTCCGAGTCATATTGGGGTTTTAGGTTTTTATATGTGCTAGGAGTATAATTTATAGTTGTAATTTCATCCCCAGATAGGAAAGTTTCTGTAGATGTTTTAAAAGTAAGTGGTTTTTGTGTATAATTTAATTTAGGATTATTTATACCCGTTCTATCAATGGGTTGTAATAAAGGAATTTTTGTTTTTCCTATACCTAATATAGCACCGGGCCCACCATTATATTCATATAAATTACCTTGTGATACCTTAGAAATATGAGTGTTAAAATATTTTTCTAATCTACTTTTACCTTCCCTTGTAACTAATTCTTGATAATAAGGTTGACTTAAAGGGTCCTTAAAATTTAATAAATCAGATAAAAAGTTCCCACTTTTGCCTATACCTTTAGTTGGGTCTATTCCTTGTTTATTTAAATGTAACCCTATAGGGTTTCCTGCAGCACCTAATATAGTAGACGTAGGTAAATAAATACCATTATTTAAAGCTTTCCCTTCACCATTAGTGGCTATAGAGGTACGAGATAATACATTTTGTTTAGCCGTAAATAATATACCATTAGGGGAACGAAAATCGAAAAACATTTTAGTTAGACGAGAGGTATCTTTAGCTATTCTGCCTAAAGTTAATGAACCCCCTCTCAATAAAAAATCTGGGCCTCCCTTATTTCCTAAATCACTATTATTTTCCGGGATTTTAGAAGTTATATAGGGTTGATTACTATTCCCCCCACCTAATCTATCTCTACCATATTTCAATGATTTAAGATCAGTTTTTAAATTTAAAAGTCCCATATATTTTTGTTATAAATATTAAATGTTATTGAATTGAATAACGATTTATTGCTATTGCTGTACCCATATCAGTTGAATCTAATTTTATTGTTCCTTGTTTTGATAGTATTTGTTCTAATAACATATTTGTACGTTTAGATTCTGTATTATCGTTTTGAACTACTGTGGTTTGTTGTGGTTGTGTAGTACCTGTGGTTTGTTGTGGTTGTGTAGTACCTGTGATTTGTTGGGGTTGTGTAGCACGTTCCATAATAGCAGATGCTCCTGGGGCTGCTATTATATCATCATTTGGTGATAATTCAAATAAACCACCTTCTTTTGTTGATATTTGTGTTTTACCTTTGGCTGGAGAGTTGATGTCACCTGCTGCTAAATACTTATTTGCGACTACACCTACGGTGGCAGCGGCAGCTATTCCTAATAAAGCTTTAATGGGGTTAGCTAAGGCCCATAAAGCAGCCTGAGCTGCTAATTGGATTATTTTGGATTTTCCAAAAAGTAAGCTTCTTTTCTCAAGTCCTTCTTGGATTATTTCTTGAATAATTATACTTTCTTTTAATGCTAATTCGGCGACAGAAAAAGCCTTTGAAATCTTTTGATAACCTACTATAGAAGCATATATAACAGCAATAGAACCTAAAACCGCTTGCCAACCCGTTAATGTTTCAAAACTTCCAGTTAGTATTTTACTCATTCCTTGGAAAGCCGTAAATAGGGGGGTAAGAATAAATGATATCCCTTCTAATGCTGGGATGAGTAAGTCAATTATTGGAGATACAATTTGCATTATAGGATCTGCTATAGATACAAATACTTCTCTTAATTTTTCAACAGATTTATTTAATCTATCTTGTACACTTGCTTGGTTTTGCAGATCTTCTATACTAGTTTTTGCTAGTTTTTCTTTTATTTGAGATTGGGATAAACCTTTAGCTTCTAATTCTTCTACTTGTTTTTTCCTTAAATTGTATTCTTCAGCCGATACATTACCTATTTGTTCTTGTAAAAATAAACTTTTAGCTAATTCTTCTCTACCCATTCCAACAGCATTAGCTAATGCTTCTTGTTGGATTCTATTCATTTTAGCAAATTCTTCTGAGGAACCTGCTTGTTTTGCTATTTCTTCTGCAACTGTCTTTAAATCGTTATTTAAAGCAGCTTGTCTTGCTTTTTCTAAATTAATATTTTTACCTAATAATAATTCAGCTTGTAATTCATTTTCAATTGAAGATTCAAATTGTAATAAACTCTCAGCTATTGATTCTACTTTAGACATTTCCATACCTAAAGCTTTTGCAGTGGTTACTGCCTCTGCTATTAAACTAGGATTTTTACTAAATGAAAGAGTAGTAGCAGCTGATACTTGGCTAATTTCTTTCATTAGTTGTTTTTCGTTTAGAATTGCTTTATTTTGGGTAGCAGTAATTCGAGATTGGGCTAGAAATTCACCTGTCATACTTTCTAAATCACCCCCCGTAGCATTAGCTAGAGATTGCATACCCATTAACTCTTCATTAGTAAAACCTGCTGCCTCTCTTAATTTGGTAAAAGTAACTAAATTTTTCTCATTTAACATTACATTAGTACCTAATGTTCCGTTAATTGCCATAAGAGATTCTTGCATCCCCTTAGTGTTAACAAAAATGTCTCTAGAAAGATTAGATGAGGTGTTGAGTTCCATTCTCATTTGAGAGGCCTCAGAATATGTCATATTCATATTCTTTGCTAAATTTCCAGTGGCTTCATCTGCACCTATAAGAGCTTTAACTAATTCTGTTATTAGATATAGAGGACCTAAGGCTTTTTTAATTATAGGACCTAAAGATTTAAACCCAGCTTTAGCAGCGAGTAGTCCTTTAGACATACCACTCATACCCTTTAGTTTGTTAGCTGCAGCAGCACCAGTAAGATTTCCTAATGTTTTTTCTAAACCTAACTGTGTAATTTTTTCTTTAGTAAGACCTTTACCACCACTTTTAGCTGCTTCTTCTATATTACGAGCCATATCATTAGCGGCCCCACTAGCTTGTTGGAAAGGTTCTGAAAATTTTCTTAATCCTGGGATTGATTTAGTTAAGTCTGCTATTCCAGAAAATGCTTTGGCTCCTATATTTTTACCAATTTTTTGTTCTAAGTCAATTCTATCTTTAGCTGCTGTTATTAAATCTTGGGAAAAACCTATACCATCTTTATACTCAGCATTTGCAGCTCTTATTGCACTACTAATTTTTATTATTTCTTCCCTGTTTTTCTTTTTTTGGGTTGAGGAAATATTATTACTTTTATTTTCTTCTATTAAAGCTTCTTTACGTTGTTCTAATTGAATTCTATTATCTCCTAATTCTTGTTTTCGAATTTTAACTTTCTCAACTATGGAATTTAATTCTTTCTCATTTAACTTTTTAATACCTTCTTTATCATTACGTAATTGTTGTGCTAAAGAAGTTAAACCATTAAATGTTTTTTTAGTATCATTTAATGCAGTATTAGATTTAGAAATTTCATTTACTGTAGATTGAAAAATACTTACAACATCCCCTATACCACTTGATATATATTGTATTTGGTTATTTACATCCCTAAGATTAGATTTTAGTTGGATTATAGTAGAGTTTACATTTGTAATATTAGAGGTATCAAAATTTTCAAAAGGGTTAATTTGTCCTAATGTTTCATATGCCACTTTTAATTCATCTAATAATTTTTGTATTTCTTGTGGGGTAGCCATTTAAAAATATTTTATTATAAATATTAGAAAGAGCAACTATTTATAGCCGCTCTTTCCTTTGTATTGTTTACTTACTCTTGTAAATTCGGGGGTATTAACTTTACCATCAGGGCCTACTAGGTTTGTAGTATTAGGTGATGTTTGGTTTTCTTGGGTTGATTTTTCTTCCTCATAGAATTTTTTTATTTCATTAAATGTAAATTTACGAAGCCATATAGGCATATTATATATAGTATCGTAATCATACCCCCCTTTACCATGAAATAATATTTGATGGATTTGGGAAAATAAATTCATCCTTACGTGAGGTGAGATTTTAGATGTCAGGCCAAAAAAAGCTAAGTCCTATAGGGACTGTTACCTCCTCTCCACCATCTAAAACGTAATCTAGATCAACATCTGGTTGTATTGCACGAATATGTTCACGTAATGCACGTGAATCTCTAGCTAATAAATAGTTATCTACAAATTCTCTAATTTCTTTAGTACCTGTTTCTCCGTCTACCGAAGTAATCATATATTTTAATCTAGTTGAAAGTTCAGGTGAAGCATCTTTGTTGATTTTCTTTAAACCTGCAAGTTCCCTTTCGATTTTTAATTCGTCATTTCCAGTTAGAATTTTAAATGTAATTTTAGTTTCTGTACTTGGTAGTGTGTAATCGAATTCGTTTTTACCTGGGGTAATAAATGATTCATCTAGGGGTTTGTTTTCAAGTGTTGATAGATCAATAATATGTTCTTCACCTTTAATTTCTACCTTATATTCTTTACCATATCCTAGGATACGGGTTGCAATTAAGATAGCATTTTTATCTCCAACTATTAAATCTTTAATGTTAATTTTAGATACAACAACAGATTCTAATAGTTTATCTAATACATTTCCTTTTTGGATGTAAGATTGGTTTGATAAAATATCTTCTTCCTTAGCGGTCATATATTTTATTTCTACTTTACCACTTGATAGTGGGTTGTCTTCAGAATATACTAAACCTTTAGAAGGTAATTCTATTTCTTCGGTTGGGAATTTAAATTCGGCCATAGTCTTTATTTAGTTATAACTTTATTGTTCTAATATACATATTATAATACAAAAAGGCTTGCGGTAAGGCAAGCCATTATTTAAGGTTTTCTAAAAGCATTTGTTTTACTTGTTTAATATTATTGTTAATATCATGTTCCCAAAATCTTAAGATTTTATATCCGTTATCCTTAGCCCATTGGTTTTTGAATTTGTCATTAGTTAAATTTATTTCTTGAGTTTTATATTTAGGGATAGGATGTGTTTTAGGATTGCAATGCCAAAAATCCCCATCTACTTCTATTAGAGTTTTATATTCTGGGATGTAAAAATCATATATTTTTTTAATTGAAGGAATATAATATGAATGGCTATACCCTACATTTAATTTTTGGAGAATTTTTTCAAATTTATATTCTAATTTAGATCTTTTTACTTTTCCGGTTTTTAAAATATTTTTGATTGCGGATTCACTCATTTTTTTCTTAGTTTTATTTGAGTGTTTTCTCCCTACACCAAACCCTTCTGGTTTTGGTTTAGGTATTCCTTGAGCTCCTTTGGATATTTTTTTACCTAAATCTGGATCTTTTCTAGCTTCTTGTATTGCGTCTTTTATATAATTGTATTCTCCTGATTTAAAACGTTTTTTTCTAGCGTCTGAGATTGCTTTGGTACGTTTGGGGGAGTTCATATTTCCAAATATTTCTTCTTGGGTTTTTCCCTTTTGAATTATATGAAGGTGTTTTTTAATATATTTGGGAAAATCTGATAAAGTAGCATTATACTCCATTAAAGTACCACACCCACAAGAACAAGTAGGTTGTTCTCCTTGATATTGGGTTTGAATTAAATATTCCCCTTTTTTAAGTTTGTGAGTATGAAGAATATGTTTGGATAACTTAATTTTGCTATCACTTTTAAAATTACATAATTTACATTGTCCCATAAAAATTCCTCTCGTTTTATTATAAATATACGAGAGGAATTTAAAGTACAATTTTATTGTGGAGTTCTTAACTAAAGATCAGAAATTTAACACACAATAATCTGGCTGAACAGTCATTTTAATTTCTTGTGCTGTATTTTCAGTATCCCAATTATAATCTCCAAAGGTAGCATTAGTAATTAAAGCTCCTTTAATAATCCATTCAGATACAATATCACCTACAGGTCCTAACACATTAAAAGTTAAATCTTTTTTATAGAAATCTGAATATCCATCTCTACCAGTTACTGATTCATGGTGTAGTCTTGTCCACTCCATAGTAGCTTGAGCTCCAGAAGGGGTTATAGGATCAAATAAAGTAAAATCTATAGTATTCCATGTAGATTTACCTTTAACAAAACGTTGTACGTTGATGTGATTTAATGCTACTGTTCCTTGGGTTAAACTAATTGCTGATATTCCTTTTACCATATAAGATGGGAATCCATCAATATACATAATAAACCTATTAGCTTGTTTTGGCTCAAAAGCCGTATAGAAGATTTCATTTGGATCTAATACTGCCATTTTATATTGTTGTTATTGTTGTTGTGTTAATTTTATTATTATTTTATTATAAATATATGATTTTATTAAACTTATGCAGGGAAACTTGCACCTGTAGGAGTTATATTGAAATCTAATATAATAAATTCTGCTGTTTTTGTAGGTTGAATATAAATTTGTCCTACTAACTCATTTCTATCAATAACATCCGAAGTGTTATTAGTATCATCCATTACTACTTTGAAAGCATATAAACCTTGTCTTTGTTGAACTGATTCTAAATATGGATTTACTTGAGTTAGGAAGTTGTTTCTAGTTGATATTGTATTTTGATCAAAAACTAAAGCATCTGATACTTGAGAGATATACCCTTTAAGAGATATTAATAATCTTCTAACATTTACTCTATCTAAAGCACTTGAACGTTTCTGAAGAGTTTTTTGTCCAAATACTACTACACCTGATGATGGGAAAGTTGCAATTGGGTTAATATTAGCCTCATACAATGTATCTCTTTGTCCTGAAGATAATTTTCTTTCGGCTTTGATTACTTGACCTAAACCACCTCTAGTAATACCAGCAGGTGCTAACCAAGGTTCTCCTGAGGCATCTGTGAAGGCATATACTCCAGTTATCATAGTTGATGCTGGTACAAATACTAATTCTCCTGTATTAGGATCAATGGTTTGAACCCAAGGCCAATAAGTAGCAGCATAGCTATTATCAAAACCAGAGGCTTTTGTAACAGCGGTAGAAACAGGAAGACCATAACCTATTAAATCAATAATTGAAATATTATCTCCTCGAGATATTGAAGTGTTAACTAAACTAGTTATTTGTTCAGGATGGTTATTATAATTTAACCCTGGGGTTGATATTATATTATATTGATAATCATCTTTGTTTGAAAGTAAACTAATGGCGTTATCATAATCTTCCCCACGTAAACCTTGCGTATTAGTATCTATCTTATCATAGAATAAACATGGTTCACCATTGTCCGTGTTAGAACCAATAGCACCACCAAAAGAACCGGAACTTACCGTAGGTAATGAACCTGTAAAATTGGATTTAGCAATACCTAAATTATCAAAATAGTTTGGGGTTTTTGTATTTACGGATTTAACTCTAATATATCTAGAAGAATTAGGATAAGAACCTGATTCTTGAATATAATAAGGTACTTCTGATGTTACTAGATTGTGTTTAGTATCCCCTATTATTTTTG
>P_2C_Liq_1_UnCtyDRAFT_1000804_pt1 | contig 12836 bp, 12 predicted proteins | sample Pon2CUnioCityCA_2_FD_10234 | JGI IMG/M metagenome (IMG submission 10234)
CCGGCCGCTACCGGGAACAGATTCAGTTGGAGAGGCTCGAGTCCACGCGGTTCTGCGGTGCCGGAGCGGTCCGTCCGGCCGTACTCGATCCCGACCGCCCCGACGCCTACTCCGGGTTGCGGGACCGGCTCGTCACGATCCCCGGCCCGCTGCATGTCGCGGAGGTCTACAACCTCGGGCGCTATGGCAGTCTCGCGCTTGCCCGGGGTGGGCGGCCGTTTCACCCCAATAATGGCGTCGAGGGAGGTCGCCGGATTGATCTGCTGCTGGATGATGGAAGCTACCGTCGCGACCCAAGACCCGTGCCACATACGGATGCAGGCGGAGTGCGGCGTGCCGGGGATCGTGTCGGGCCGATCACCGGCATTCTGGCGCATGCGTTCGGCCGCTGGCGGATTCATCCCGTGGCGGATCCGGACTTCGCGGCAGCCAATCCACGATCACCAGCGCCGCCAGCGCATGCGGGCCTGCGGGCGCTGCAGCTGAACCTGCGCAATTATTTCATTGACCGGGATGGTCGCGGCCCCCCGACCGAGGCCGGTTTTGCCCGCCAGCGCGAGAGACTGCGGCAGGTGATTCGGCGGCTGGACGCCGATCTGCTGGTGCTGCATGAGATCCAGAATCATCCGGCCGCCGTCGAGAATCTACTGATGTTTCTGAATGCCGATCAGCCACCCGCGAAACGCTACCGTCAGACGCTTGACGCGCGAAGCGAGGCGGTCATTCGCAGCGTTTTGCTGTATCGGCCGCAGCAGCTGGCCCTGGTGGACAGTGGGCGACACATGGCCGACGTGCACCCGCGTGATCCGGTCACCGGGCGATTCCGGACGGACTCCGGCGAGGTACTGCGCGTCGTGGCGGCGCATTTCAAGTCCCGGGGTGGATGCCCGGATGCCGGTGATGTCGATCGGGGGGCGGGCTGCTGGGCCGAGCGGCGTCTGCACCAGAGCCGGGTATTGATCGACTGGCTGGGTGAGACGCAGCCATCGGGGGGCAGTGCGGCAGCGCCGACCCTGATCCTTGCCGACTTCAACGCCTATGCACGGGAGGCCGCCATCACGGCATGGCGTGATGCCGGTTTCGTCGATCTGCTGGCACGGGCATTACCACCCGATCAGCGCTACACCTACAACTATCGCGGGCTGGCCGGTTACCTCGATCATGCACTCGCCACACCATCGTTGCTGTCGCGGCTTGATGGCGTGCATATCTGGCATATCAATGCCGACGAGCCGGCCTACCTGGGCCGTGAGGCGGCGGGTATCTGGCGATCATCGGACCATGATCCGATGGTCGTCGACCTGGACGGGGCTGCCCCCTGAGGCCCGGGGAGCGACAGCGCTGTAATCGACTGCTAATCTTGTCACTGATGTGAAAACGCCGGGAGCGCTTGATGGAGCAGGCGGCCATCGAATTGCGGGGCATCAAGAAGCGATTCGGTGAACTAGAGGTTATCAAGGGCATTGATCTCGCCGCGAGGCGGGGTGAGGTCATTGCGCTGATCGGTNCCAGTGGTTCCGGCAAGAGCACGCTGTTGCGATGCATTAACCTGCTCGAGGCGCCTGACGAGGGTGAAATCATTTTCGATGGTGAAGCCCTTGATCTGAAACGGGGGCGTGACGGCACCCTCCATGCTGCCAACCGTGAGCAGATCACCCGCCTGCGTGCCGGCATCGGTTTCGTCTTCCAGAATTTCAATCTCTGGCCGCATATGACGGTGCTGGACAACGTGATCGAGGCCCCTGTTCACGTCCTTGGCATACCGAGGAAACAGGCACTCGCCGAGGCGGAAACACTGCTCGAGAAGGTCGGGCTGGCCGAAAAACAGCGGACCTATCCAGCGTTTCTCTCTGGCGGCCAGCAGCAGCGCGCGGCCATTGCCCGTACGCTGGCCATGCATCCGGCCGTGATCCTCCTCGATGAGCCCACCTCCGCGCTGGATCCGGAACTCGTGGGCGAAGTGCTGGGCGTGATCCGCCAGCTCGCCGAAGAGGGCCGCACCATGCTCATCGTCACCCATGAAATGCGCTTTGCCCGGGATGTTGCCCACCGGGTGGTGTTCCTGCATGCCGGGCGTATCGAAGAGGAGGGGCCGCCTTCCCGTGTATTCGGCAATCCGCGCTCGGAGCGTTGCCGTGCCTTTCTTGCCACGCATCTTGCTGAACCACAAGGAGAATCCAACTGATGTTCCGTCAACTCTCTGCCATGTTGATCGGCGTACTGCTCGCCACTCCGGTGTTCGCCCAGGACACCATCCGAATCGCCACCGAGGGTGCCTATCCTCCCTTCAACTTCATCGACGCCTCCGGCGAGGTGAAAGGTTTCGATGTCGAAATCGCCAATGCGCTCTGCGAAGAGATGGACGCCAACTGCGAGCTGGTCACCCAGAACTGGGATGGCATCATCCCGGGCCTGATTGCCGGACGCTACGACGCCATCATTGCCTCCATGTCCATTACCCCCGAGCGCCAGGAAGCGGTCAGCTTCAGCGAGCCTTACTATTCCAACAAGCTGCAGTTCATCGCGCCCGGGGACAGCGATTTCGGGCCCGGTGATGCGGCCGGCAGTGCGATCGGTGCACAGCGTGCGACCATTGCCGCGCAATGGCTTGAGGAAAACGTACCGGACGCCGATATCCGTCTCTACGACACCCAGGAAAATGCCTACCTGGACCTGGAGAGTGGACGCCTGGACGCCGTGCTTGCCGATGTCTACGTGAGCTATGAGTGGCTCGACAGTGACGAGGGCGCGGCCTACGAGTTCAAGGGCGACCCGGTCTACAACGATGACAAGATCGCCGTGGCGGTGCGCAAGGACGACCAGGTCCTGGCCGAGCGCTTCAGCGAGGCCATCGAGGCCATCCGTGCCGACGGGACCTATCAGGCCATCAACGGCAACTACTTCCCCTTCGACATCTACTGATCAGGCGGGCGGCTGCGCATGGATCTCCAGGGATTTGGCGCGCAGCTCGCCTCGGGCACCTGGATCACGGTGCAGCTGGCGCTGGCCAGCATGGCCTGCGCCGTGGTCCTGGGTCTGCTCGGGGCCAGCGCCAAGACCTCGGGGCTGACCCCACTGCGCTGGCTCGGGACGGCCTATACCGGCATGGTACGGGGCCTGCCCGAGCTGCTGGTGATCCTGCTGGTCTATTTCGGGGCGGCCATGGTCATCAACCAGGTCGCCTCGGCCTTCGGTTACACCCAATACATCGAGCTCTCGCCGTTTGTCGCCGGTGTCATCGCACTGGCGTTCAACTATGGGGCCTACATGACCGAGGTGTTCCGGGGTGCGCTGGCCACCATTCCCAGAGGGCATACCGAGGCGGGCATGGCGCTGGGCATGGGGCGCCTGCGGATCTTCCGTCGCATCGTTCTGCCGCAGGTCTGGCGGGTGGCGTTGCCGGCCAGCGGCAATATCTTCCTCGCCCTGCTCAAGGATACTGCCCTCGTCTCGGTGATCGGTCTTGAGGACCTTATGCGCGAAACCGCCATCGCCGTGGGTTACAGCAAGCAGCCCTTCACGTTTTACCTGGCGGCCGCCTTCATCTATCTGGGTCTCACAGCGGTGGCGACCCTGGGCATTCACTGGCTCGAGCGTCGCACCACGCACGGCATGAGGACGCTCAGCGGATGAACTGGCAGGTCATGATCGACAGCTTTCCGGCACTGGCCGAGGGTGCCCTGATCACCCTGGAGCTGGTGGTGATCTCGGGGATCCTCGGGGTGCTGCTGGCGGTGCCCATGGCCATGGCAAGGGTGTCTCCGCGTCCCTGGTTGCGGGCGCTGCCGCTGGCGCACATCTACTTCTTCCGCGGGACTCCGCTGCTGGTGCAGATCTATCTGGTCTACTACGGGCTGGGCCAGTTCGAGGCGGTCCGTGACTCGGTGCTCTGGCCCTATCTTCGCGAGGCGTACTGGTGCGCCATCATCGCCTTTACCCTGAACACCTCCGCCTACACGGCGGAAATCCTCCGGGGTGCCATCCAGTCGGTGCCGCGTGGCGAGGTCGAGGCGGCGGAGACGGTCGGCATGAGCCCGGCGCTGATCTGGCGGCGTATCCGGTTGCCCCGGGCGTTTCGCATTGCCCTGCCGGCGTACAGCAACGAGGTCATCCTTATGCTCAAGGGCAGTGCGCTTGCCAGCACGATTACCCTGATGGATCTCACGGGGGTGGCGAGGACCATTATCGCGCGGACGTATACCCCTGTGGAGCTGTTCCTCGCCGCCGGTCTGCTCTACGTCGTGCTGGCCTTTCTCATCCTCGGTGGCTTCCGCCTGGTCGAGCGGCGCCTCAATCGGCATCTGCAGCCCGGCTGAGCGCGGCCGCCGCCTCGCCGGACCAGGGCAGTCGGACTCCCTCTCCGGTCGCCGCGGGCAGGAGCCCGCGATATCGCGGGTCGGTGACCCATTCGAGACGTGTCCCGAAGATCCGGAATCCGGCGTGCTGGTAGAAGCCCACCGCCTCCGCCGAATCCTCGCTGCAGGTATGCAACCAGATGCGTCCGGCTCCCATCGACAGGGCACCGGCGAGGGCGGTACGCATCAGCCGTCCCCCCAGCCCCCGGCCCCGGGCGCCGGGTGTCAGGCCAAAGTGCAGGATTTCCGCGTCGAGCGGATTGCGATACACCAGTTCACAGAAGCCGGCCAATTCGCCATTGGCATCAATCCGCCAGCAATGCCGTGCAGGATCCGCGAGGTCGGCGGCGATGCGGGCCTCCCCGATGGCCAGTCGGCCGTACCACAGCCAGGGGTTGCCCACGCGGTGATAGGCGTCGAGGTAATCATCGGGCCCGGGGCTCCAGGGCGCCGCGGGTTCGGCCGGTGGCGTCAGCGCCCTCGGCCATTGCTCGAGGAAAACGACCCGCGAGCTGTAGGCGTAGCGCGCATGGTCGTACGTCCGCGAGAACAATGGCAGGCGGTCAATCATGTCCATCAGGCCAGTATAACCAAGCCGTCGCATCCGGTATTGTTGACACGCAACCTTGCCGGGCTGGTACCGTGCCCATTCGTCAAATCAAGCCCCTAGCGGATGGAGTCAGGAATGTTGAAAGGTAACCTGCGCGGTCAGGCGATGCGCATCTTCACGGCGCTGGTCTGCGTCGCCGCACTTTCCGGTGGCGTGCAGGCGCAGAATTCCGGGGGGCAGGCAGCCGCAGAGCAGCAGGAGTTGCAGCAACTGCAGCAGACGCTCAGCGCCATCCGCCAGCAGGCCATGGAGGAGAACCCGGGACTGCAGGAGCGTCAGCAGGTTCTCCAGGATCAGATGATGTCGCGCATGCGCGACGAGGGTGTTGACCCGCGCGAGGACGTCAAGCGCCTGCAGGACATTGCCCGCGACCTGCGCGGCGGCGAGGTGGCCGAGGAACAGCGTGCAGGTCTCATGGAGGAGTACCAGAGTACCCGCGAGGCACTCCTCGATGCGCGTCGGGCCGCCATGCAGGATGAACGGATCAAGAATTCCCAGCTCGAGCTGCAGGATGACCTCGTCAGCGCCATGACCGAGCAGAATGCCGACGTACCGGAGATGATCGACCGTTTCGAGACACTGCGCTCGGAGATGGCCGGCCGCGGTCGCTCCGGTTCGGGCCAGATGACCCGCTGAACGGCCGGGCAGGGGGCATCGGGGGTATGGATCTGACGCTGGGGACACCATCGCTGCTGTTCCCGGCGGTCTCCCTGCTCCTGCTTGCCTATACCAACCGCTTTCTCGCTCTTGCTTCCCTTATCCGGGACCTGCAGGCCCAGTATTCGAGCACCCAGCGCCACAGCCTGCTGCCGCAGATCGATAATCTTCGTCGTCGCGTCCACCTGATCCAGTACATGCAGGCGAGCGGCGCCGCCAGCCTCCTGTTCTGCGTGGCAAGCATGTTTCTGATCTTCGGTGGAATGGTCGTCACGGCCCGCTGGCTTTTCGGGGCCAGCCTCGTGCTCATGATGCTGTCGCTGGCCCTCTCGGTGCGCGAGATCTGGATATCCGTGAAGGCACTCGATATCCAGCTCTCCGAGATGGAGTCCGATCAGTGAACGCCTCGCTGGGGCCGTTGCTGCCCACCGAAGACCCGCGCCAGTCGCTGCGCGTCCGTCGTTTCCTTCTGGCGGCCACCGTCTATGCGCTCACCGTGGCGCTGATGGGGCTGTATGTCCGACAGGGGCTGTTATCGATCCGGGAATGGCAGCTCCTGAGCCTGGTGATCCTGCTGGTCAATGCGGGGCTTTACGCGCTGTTGCGCAGCGGTCGCAACGAGCGTTTCGGCGATCCCAGCCTCACCGGCGTTCAGATGTTCCTGGTCTGCCTGATCATGGGGCTGACCATGTATCTGCTCGATGGCGGCCGCGGGGGGCTGCTGCTGCTGTTCCTGGTGCTGCTGATGTTCGGGGTGCTGCGACTCAATGCCCGCCAGTTCACCGCCCTCGGCGGCTTTGCACTGATCTGCTATGCCATCGCCGTGGGTGCGGTTTGGCAGCAACGCCCGGACGACTTCAACGCCCAGGTCGAGTTGCTTCACCTGGTGGCGCTCAGCACGCTGGTGCCATGCGGTGGGTTCTTTGCCAGCCATATCAGCCGCTTGCGTCGACTGCTGCGGGAACGCCAGATCGACCTGCAGCGTGCCCGCGAGGAGGTGCATGACCTGCGGGTGCTCGATCCCCTCACCGGCATCAGTAACCGCAGCGCCATCATTGCCTTCCTTGACCAGGAGAGGCAACGCGCCGAGCGGCTGGGACAGCCCCTCTCGGTGCTGCTGCTCGATCTGCGGCAGTTCAAGCGCATCAACCGGGAGTTCGGCCATCGCACCGGTGACGAAATCCTGCGTGAGGTGGCCCGGCGCCTCCGCCGCTGTGTCCGCGACATCGATGGTCTCGGACGTTACGGCGGCGAGGAATTCCTCATCGTTCTGCCGGATACGCCGGTGGAGGACGCTCGTCAGCTCGGCGGGCGACTCACCGAATGCATCCAGGGTCAGCGGTTCCCGCAGTTGCCGGCACGCCAGCGGATGTGGTGCGCCATGGGTATCAGCCCGGTACTGGAATCGGATCAGGATATCTGGCAGGTCATCGAGCGGGCACGCGCTGACAGCGAGTCGACCGAGACCTGAGGAGGGGGAGCCGATGGGCAGCAAGGAAGCCGGCAGGGGTGCACCCGCGATCGAGGCGGCGGAGGTGGCGGCCGTTGACCTGGGGTCGAACAGTTTCCACATGATTATCGCCCGACCCGAGGACAACGGGCTCAGGATGGTCGACAAGCTGCGCGAGTCGGTTCGCCTCGCCGCCGGTCTCGATGCCGACAAGCGGCTTTCCAGAGAGGCCCGGGCGCGGGCTCTGGGCTGCCTTGAGCGTTTCGGACAGCGTGTCCGGGAATTGCCGGCGGGTTCGGTACGCGCGGTGGGGACCAATACGCTGCGGCAGTCCCGCAATGCCCGTGGCTTCCTCCGGGAGGCCGAAACCGCCCTGGGTCATCCCATCCAGATCGTCTCGGGTTACGAGGAAGCGCGCCTCATCTACCTGGGGGTGGCCCACAGCATCGCCGATGACGAGGACCGTCGGCTGGTCATGGATATCGGCGGTGGCAGTACCGAGTTCATCATTGGCGAGCATTTCATCCCGCGCGAGATGGAAAGCCTGCATATGGGTTGCGTGAGCGCCACCCGTCGGCATTTCCCCGATGGTGCAATCACCGAAGAGCGCCTTCGCAAGGCTGAAATCGCCGCCCGTCGTGAGCTCGAACCGATCGCCGACCGTTACCGACGTCTGGGCTGGGACCGCGCCATCGGCGCATCCGGCACCATCCGGGCCATCGAACGATGCCTGCGGACCAATGGCTGGACGGATAACGGCATCGATCCGGCCGGTCTTGATCGCCTGCGTCGGGCCCTGGTCAAGGCGGGGCATGTGGACCGTCTCAAGCTGGATGGCGTCAACGCGGATCGCGCGGACGTCCTGCCCGGCGGGTTCGCCGTGCTCATGGGCGCCTTTCGCCAGCTCGGCCTGACCCGCATGGAGGCCGCGGACGGTGCCCTGCGTGAGGGGCTGCTGTTTGATCTGATCGGCCGCATCCGTCACGAGGATGTGCGCAGTGCCAGCATCCTCGCCATGGCGCGGCGCTATCACGCCGACGCCGATCAGGCACGTCGCGTGGCCACCCTTGCGGAGTACCTGCGTGCCGAGGTGGCCAGGGACTGGTCACTGGACGGGGACACGGCCCGGGACATGCTGGGCTGGGCGGCGCAGGTGCACGAGATCGGTCTGGACATCTCTCACAGCCAGTACCACAAGCACGGCGAATACATCGTCCGTCACAGCGATCTGGCGGGCTTCTCCCGCGAAGAGCAGCGGGTGCTGGCGACGCTGGTCCGGGCCCACCGGCGCAAATTCCCCCGTGGTGTCTTCCGTGATCTTCCGGAGGACTGGCAGAAACCGGCCATGCGGCTCGCCGTGCTCCTGCGCATTGCCGTGGGGCTGCACCGTGCCCGCAGCGACGAGCCGCTGCCGGCGGTTGACCTGCACGCCTCCGGCCGCAAGCTCACCCTCGTGTTCCCGGCGCGCTGGCTCGACGACCATGCACTGGTGGAAGCGGACCTGGGCGAGGAGGCCGCCTATCTGGACGGAGCCGGCCTTCGCCTGCAGGTCGAGCGGTCGTGATCAGATGCCCTCGCCATAGCCTTCCAGCAGGGCCGTCTGGGCGCTGACCGGCGCTTCGGCGTCCCCCGGTACAAGGCGGCGGTACTCGCCGTCGGCATCCAGAATCCAGGCCTGGGTATTGTCGGCGAGATAGGTCTGCAGATCCGCGATGACCCGATCACGCAATTCGCTGTCCAGTAACGGAAAAGCGGTTTCCACCCGCCGGAAGAAGTTACGTTCCATCCAGTCCGCGGAACTGCAGAAAAGCTCCGGGTCGCCGTCGTTGGCGAAGTAGAACACCCGGGTGTGCTCCAGGAATCGGCCGATGATGGAGCGCACCCGGATATTGTCGCTCACGCCGGCCACGCCCGGCCGCAGGCAGCACATGCCACGCACGATCAGGTCGATCTGCACACCGGCCTGCGAGGCGGCGTAGAGCGCGCGGATCACCTTGGGTTCCACCAGCGAGTTGACCTTGATGATGATCCGCCCGCTGCGGCCTGCCTCGGCGTGGGTCCGTTCACGAGTGATCTTCTCGATGACGCCGGGATGCAGCGTAAAGGGTGATTCCAGCAGATGGCTCAGCGCCGAGACCTTGCCCAGGCTGGTCAGCTGCAGGAAAACCCGATGGATATCCTCGCCGATGGCGCTGTTGGCGGTAAGCAGGCCATAGTCGGTATAGAGCCGGGCGGTGCGCGAGTGGTAGTTGCCCGTGCCGAGATGTACGTAGTGGCGAAGGCGACGGCCCTCGCGTCGCACCACGAGCATCATCTTGGCATGGGTCTTGTGGCCCACCACGCCATAGACGACATGGGCACCGGCTTCCTGCAGCCGGTTGGCCAGGCCGATGTTGGCCGCCTCGTCAAAGCGGGCGCGCAGTTCCACGACAACGGTGACCTCCTTGCCGGCGCGCGCCGCGGCCACCAGGTGATCCACAACCGCCGAGTCGGGGCCGGTCCGGTACAGGGTCTGCTTGACGGCCAGTACGTCCGGATCCTGGGCCGCCTGGCGCAGCAGCTCCACCACCGGGGCGAACGACTCGAACGGGTGATGCAGCAGGACGTCACGCCGACGCATGACCTTGAAGATATCGCCGCCATGGCTGAGCTCGGTGGGCAGTCCGGGGGTGAATCCCGGGTACTTCAGGTCCGGTCGGTCGACCAGGTCGCAGACCGCCAGCAGCCGGTTCAGGTTGACCGGTCCATTGACCTGGTAGAGGGCCTCCGGCTCGAGCTCGAATTCCTCGAGCAGGAAGCTCGCCATGTGTTCGGGGCAGTTGGCCGCCACCTCGAGCCGGACCGCGTCGCCGTAGCGTCGCGAGGGCAACTCGCCCTCCACCGCCCGCAGCAGGTCGTCCACTTCTTCCTCGTCAACGTAGAGGTCGGAGTTGCGCGTGACCCGGAACTGGTAGCAGCCGGTGGCGTTCATCCCCGGAAACAGGTCGGTGACATGGGCATGAATGATCGACGACAGGAAGACGAAGTCGTAGGGGGCGCTGCCATCCAGTTCCGCGGGCAGCTGGATGATTCGGGGCAGGGCCCGGGGGGCCTGCACCACGGCCATGCCACTGCTGCGGCCGAAGGCATCCTTGCCCTCCAGCGAGACGATGAAGTTCAGGCTCTTGTTGAGCACCTGCGGGAACGGATGGGCCGGGTCCAGGCCGAGGGGACTCAGGATGGGAAGGAGTTCGGTCTCGAAATAGCCCCGGATCCAGCTCTGCTGATCCGCAGTCCATTCGTTGCGACGCAGGAAGCGGATACCGGCCTTGGCGAGCGCCGGTGTGACCTCGTCGTTGAGCAGGCGGTACTGTTCCTCGACGATGGCATGGGCCCGCTCGCTGATCTCCCGCAGTACCTGCTGCGGCGTGCGATTATCCGGGCCGCTCTGACCGACGCCCATCTCCCGGGCCTGCCGCAGACCGGCCACACGGATCTCGAAGAACTCATCCATGTTGGAGCTGGCGATGCAGAGAAACTTCAACCGCTCCAGCAGGGGGTTGGTCGTATCGGCCGCCTGGGCCAGTACCCGGCGATTGAACTCCAGCAGGCTGAGCTGGCGGTTGAGATACAGGGCGGGCTGGTTGAGATCGTCGGCTTCCATCGCGCTTTATCCTTCTGACTCCCCTCAGAGGGTAGACCAGGATGATTGCCGGCGCATTACGGCCGCGCGTCAGTCGCTCAGTTGCTCGCGGAACCGCGGCGGCGCATTGGCGGGTCGGCGGCGCTGGTAGTCGAAGCAGATGATGCCTGTTCGGGCGCGGGCGACTTCCCGGCAATCGGCCCGCCGGGTCAACCGGTAGAAGAAGTCGCAGCCCCGTCGATGGAATGCCGCGGCACCGATGTCGATATCCAGGCAGTCTCCCGCAAAGCCCTCCGCCCGGAACCGGATGGCGGCATCCGCCACCACCAGCCCCACGCCGCCCACATCACCCTCGCCCAGACCGAGCGATGCCAGCCATGCAGCGCGCGCCTCCTGGCAGTAAATCAGGACGCGTTCATTGCCCATGTGCCCGCCGTGGTTGATGTCGGTGACCCGGATGATCAGCGAGTGGCGGTATGGCAGGGTTTCCGGCAGATCGATGCGTTCCCGGGCCATGCGTGTCGCTCAGCTCACCCGGTTGTAGCCGTTGAGCGCCGCCACCCGGTAGCCCTCCGCCATGGTCGGGTAATTGAATGTGGTGTTCATGAAATAACGCAGCGTATTACCCGGCGCCGGCTGAGCCATGATGGCCTGGCCGATATGGACGATTTCCGCGGCCTGGTCGCCGAAGCAGTGGATGCCGAGCAGCTCGAGGGTCTCGGCATGAAAGAGGATCTTCAGCATACCCACCGTCTGCCCGGAGATCTGGGCCCGCGCCAGGTCCTTGAAAAAGGCGTGGCCCACCTCATAGGGCACCCGGTCGTCGGTGAGCTCCCGCTCGGTCCGGCCGACGGAGCTGATCTCGGGGATCGTGTAGATACCGGTCGGCACATCGTGCGCCAGGCGGTAGTCGCAATCGCCCTCGAGCATGTGCGTGGCGGCATAGCGTCCCTGGTCGTAGGCGGCGCTGGCCAGGCTGGGGTAGCCGATCACGTCGCCCACCGCATAGATGTGCGGCCGAGTCGTCTGGAAGTCCTCGTTGACATCGATCTGCCCCCGGCTGTTGGGCACGATGTCGAGGGCCTCGAGGCCCATGCCATCGGTGTTGCCAGTGCGGCCATTGGCCCAGAGCAGCAGATCACCACGCAGGCGTTTGCCCGACTTGAGTGCCAGCGTCACGCCCTCGTCGTCGGCCTGGATGCGCTCGTACTCCTCGCGGTGCCGGATCAGCACACCATGCTCGCGCAGGTGATAGGAGATGGCGTCGGAGATTTCGTCATCGAGGAACGCAAGCATTCGGTCGCGGGTGTTGATCAGATCCACCTTGACCCCGAGCCCGCGGAAGATCGATGCGTATTCGCTCCCGATGACACCGGCGCCGTAGATGATGACGCTGCGCGGCGTGTGATCCAGCTCCAGGATCTGGTCACTGTCGCGGATGCGGTCATGATCGAAGTCGACGTCGGCCGGGCGATAGGGCCGGGAGCCGGTGGCGATCAGGAAATGCCCGGCGCTGAGCCGACTGGCGCGCCCGTCCGGGCCGGTGAGCTCGAGGGTGTGGGCATCCAGGAAGCGGGCCTTACCCTGCAGGACAGGGACGTCGTTTCTGAGGTAGAAGCGGCTGCGCAGCCCCACCTGCTGCTCAATGACCTGACGGGCATGGCGCAGCATGGTCGGGAAGGAGAGGTGCCTCGGCTCGCCGGCCTCACGGAAGAGCGGAGAGCTGTTGTACTCCATCAGCCGTCGGACGTTGTGACGAAGCGCCTTGGAGGGAATCGTTCCCCAGTGGGTGCAGCCGCCGCCCACCTCGCGATGGCGCTCGATCATGGCGACGCGCTGACCGCCCTTGGCCAGTTTCATGGCGGCGCCTTCGCCCGCCGGTCCGCTGCCGAGCACAAGGGTGTCGAAGTGTTGATCGCTCATGGCGTCCGCTCCGAGATAAAGCGCCGATGATACCAGCCATGCCGCCGCCTCGCCTTTAAGAAGGGGGCTCGCTGGTTTATTTTAGCGGGCCGGAATTAAAGAACGCATTTCACAAACATCGTGACGAGGATGAGGCAATGACGGAGCGCGTGCAGGTGGCAGGGTTGCAGGTGGCGAAGCCACTCCATGAGCTGATCGGCAGGGAAGCCATTGCGGGTA